>Ga0209085_1002061_pt1 | contig 11694 bp, 15 predicted proteins | sample C_131016_EF_Meta_FD_187310 | JGI IMG/M metagenome (GOLD analysis project Ga0209085, IMG submission 187310) | Freshwater microbial communities from Lake Croche, Canada to study carbon cycling - C_131016_EF_MetaG (SPAdes) (version 2) | ecosystem: Environmental > Aquatic > Freshwater > Lake...
CTCTACCATTAATATCTTTTTTAAAAATTATTTTTGATAAAGAGCAATCACTAAGTTCTTTAATCTTCATCATAGATTGTTTTTATTATCTTTAAAGAATTTTTCGTACGGATACAAATTTGTATTTTCAATTAATAAATCCATAGGTGTATCAAACATACCCTTGTACGGGCTATTATTATTAGGTTTATATTTTTCTTCGTAAATAAATTGTCTATTAAAATTTGAATATTTACCTATACCTGGTTTGATAAAATCATGTCTTACGTTCGATACAATATTAACAACACCATTGACATTAACGTTTCCTACATCACTATTTATCTGTAGCATTCTATAGACAATATCTCCATCTTCTTCTCCAAAACCTAACAACCGTTCATCAAAATAACCTAATTTATGTATAATACTTTTATTAACTACAAAGTGTGAAAATGATCCGTTCATTCTCATTATACCAGTATAATCTGCTGATCTAATAATATTAGTTACACTATCAAAAATGTCTCGAGTTTGTATTTCGATATCGTCATTTAAAATAAGTATATTATCGGTACTAGACGTTACAACTGCTGTATTCCACATTTTTGATAAACCTCTAGTTTCAATATAAAAAACTGGAAATACGTTTATATGTTGCAAACACACATTTAATATATTTTGTCGATATTCTTCGTTAAAATTACCATCTTTTTCACCATTTATAACTAATACAATATTATTAGTTACATGTTGTCTTATTTGTTTAATAAGATTTGTAGCAAAATTTAAACGTTTTGAAAATGTTGTTATACCTATTGTAAATTCATTTATCATAATTGTAATTTATTTTCTATCCAACTTAATATTGTATTGGGTCTTATTGATTCAGGTACAATATTATTATTAAAAATAGGTTGTGTTACGTACTCGTTATATAACTGATCATCATTATCTATAAGTTTAATGTAATCAATTAATTTATCTATTGTTTCAAAATCTGCAGCATTGATTATAGCTTTTTCGTTAAAAAATTCTTTAACTCGGCTACCTCCGCTATAGATGGGTATACTACCTACTGATAGCGGATGAATAATTTTTTCAGTAATATAACCCTCTTGTAGAGAGCTTTCATACGCAATTGTGAATTTATATTCGTTTAATACGTTTAACTTATCAAGTTCAGAGCCTCTTAATGAATAACCTATATTATTAAGTAGCCCGCCATAACTATCGATGTGCTTATATTCACTAAGCTTATTAAAAAATTGTATTCTATCCTCAATAGGGTTATTATACATAAAATTACAAAATTTATTTTTTTTTCTTTGTACTCTATTTATTAGAGATCTTTGAGGTATATAAAATGTCGGATTACAAGGTAAGGGTCTCGGTTGAGTCTTATTAAACCAGTCAATATATGTAACCCATAAAGGTACATGATAGTTAGTTTCGTCAGTATTAAAGTGCGTTAAGCTTATATCACACTTAACTGTTGAGGGATGTTTATACCAGGGACCAGAATTTTCTCCTAAAAAATAAAGTTTTTTGCAATTAAAGTTTATATTGTTGTTACCAAAAGTTGAAAATATAAGTAGATCAGAATTACTATCGATAGTTACATCATAATTTAAACTTAAGAGATCTGTAAAATAGTTATCATGAGGATTAAACATGTAAGCTTCATATCCCCACATATCCTCAAAATATATTTTAAGTGGTTTTTTCATTAGTTGTTTAATGAGGAGGGGTACTTACCGCCTTGAGTGCCTTGATGAATACCTGGTTCTCCAAAACATGATTTAAGATTTTCGTGTAAAATAATATTATTAAGTTTGTAATCGTATGCTAATATATCGGTATATAAGTGATTAAGAATTTTTTTAGCTGTAGATAATGTTACAAGATAACAATGTGCACATCTTGATAAGAAGCTTGGTTCCCAATATACTCTTTTATTTGGAATAATAGTAGTGGGCTGTATACCACAACAAATACCTAAAAATAATAAATCACCGTTCATCTCTGTAAACTCCTTTAAACATATATCAACATGCTCATTAAAATCGTTGTCAAGTAAGACGTCATCTTCAAAAATAATAACATGTTCGTAATTATTTTTTACTTGTTGCTCAATGCAGTATTGTTGCTTTAAGTACAATGAATATTCTGCTTTATTTTTAATACGGGCACCTTCGGGAATAGTAATTTCATCAGGTAAAAACCCTGTTACCCACTCTACGTCAAGGTTTAATGCTTTAAATCTTTCATTAAGATATTCTTTACGATCGGTAAGAGGTGTGTGATGTATGCAAAAATATTTCATATAATTTTTTTATAATAATTAAAAAGTGCTTTTGTATAAGTCTTAGATTTAACTATTGTATATTCTTTTTCTAAGAGTTCAATAGATAAACAACTAAAGCTATCTACAAATAATATAGGAAGATCGTAAAAAAAATTTAAAGCAAGGTGTTTTTCTACAATTGGTACTACGCCCTGATAAATTGCTTCCCATATTCTATGACAATCTACACTGTTGCCTGGAGGAGAAATAACGTATTTGTACGTACTGAGTTTTCTTGTATAATCCTCAAAAGTTAATTTATTTTTTTCAAAATTAATGTATGTATGTGGGTTTAAAACTTTTAATGTATTATATCTTTTATCATAATTAGTAGTTATATCAAAATTACAATATACTAAATTAGATTTTTCGTTATTTTCACTTATAACTTTAAGTACAATGTCTTTATTTCCGTGCGGCCATTTTTCATTCGCAATACCTATGGGTATTGCTTGTAACTTAGAATGATTGATATCTATATTCATTCCGTACCAAGTAATAAGTCTTGGATCTTCTAATAAATCTAAATTACTGGAAATAGCAGGTCTATCAGCATTATGTGTAATTAACTTAAATTGATAATCTATATAAGGCAATACCTTTCTTTTAAAAATTTCTATCCAATCTGTTTTTAAAAAAATTACTTTGGGTTTTTTTGTAATATCTATGTACGTTTTTTCTTCATCTAAAAAATCATCACAGATACTTTTAAAAGAGTTGCCGGTTATAATATCCTCTCTTAACATAGATATTCTTTAAGTTTTTTTGAATGAATATGTAAGTTTAATATAGGTATTTGTTTACCGTTAAACATCACATACGGTACCCTATCATATATAACTTTAATAATATTGTCTTGTATAGCACATCCAGTATAATGATGTCTACCGGTCCAACCCTTACCGTCTCCGTTATTTGTACCTCCTATATACTGACCGTAGGAAGCACCGTCAAATAGTACTTGTAATTTATCAAAATTATCACTACCTTTACCAAAAGGCAAAATTGGTAAATAATCTATTATATTTTTTGTATGTTCATAAATTAAATCTATTAATATCATTTCTGATAAATGTTCATACTCTGTAAACTGCTTAACAAAATTTTCTCCTTTACCTAATAGCTGTTTAATCTTATCTATAAACTTATTAAAATGATCTAAACTGTTACAGTACATAAATCCTGCAGAACTACAACAGGGACCAACACGTGTAAAATAAACAGATGGTGTTAATTGTTTTAATACCGATAAATCTGAATATATTAAATTATCATATTCTAAATGAATAAACTCTGTAATATTATTTTTATTTACATATAAATTTACAACATAAAGTCTTAACAGTGTTAATAACCAAAAAGTATCTTTATAAAAGGACGGAAATCCTTTTTTACATATATTAAAAAAATCAGTAATATTGTTTTCAAATTCTATTATATCATTATTAGTTAATAAAATAGAGTTGTGTTTTAATAACTTTTTAGTTTGTTCAAAACCTACAGTTGCATATTCAGGTATTTCATTAAATGTGTAATTACTAAAATTTAGTTCCTTACTAAACGGAAAACTCGCTGGATTAAGATGTACGTATATAGATTGCATATTAAATTAATATATACTCAAAGTTACCTTCAAAAATAAAATATTTCATATTATAATATGCTTCTGGTGCAAAGCAAGTTAGATTATCTCTAATAGATGCTGCTAAACAATGATTACCAGAAAAAGAGCAAATATATTTTTTACAATTATGTATTATTTCACAATAGTCGTAAATATTATTTACCTCAATATAATTGATCGGTTTTTTAATAATTTCTTTTGTATAATCAGTAAATGTTTTGTTATTTTTTAAATTATTAAATTTAACAACTGTTATTTGATCTTTTAAATTGTCAAAATAAGATTTCATTTTTTGACGGTGGTAAATCTTATCCATAGTGTTGTTTTCATTACTACTAGTAATATCTACAATCACTTTATCACCAACATTAAAAATATCTTTATCGTTAAATGGATAGTATATTTCTGGTATCTTACTGTAAGGTGCGCCAAACCCGTATATTTTTTCCATATTAGCTATCCAGTGAGTTATACCGTCATAACTAATAAGTCCGCTATCAGCTATATTAATACCTTTCTTATCTGTATATCCTGCTATATAGGGGTTATTATCCCAAACAAGTTTTTTTATTTCATCATTGCGCCAAGAAGTACTATTGGTAATATAAACTCCATTATATCCAAATTTTTCAAAAAAACGTCGAGGTATTGTTGATACCTGTAAATTATCTCCCAGGCCTCCCCAGACATCTAAATTTAATATAGTTCTTTTAGACATTAATACTTCCAAGTGTTATGAACAAAATCATTTATTATTTTATTTTCGTTAAATTGATGTATAACGATATAAGGTTTATTGTCCGGAGAATACATTATACCGTCGTTAAAAGAGTAATTAGTTAAATCTTCATCTTTTAAGAAATGCATATGGGATATAAAGTGTGTATCGTGAGGTATAATAGTAGGGTTAAGTGTTTTACGTGAGTACGTTAATACATTTAAAATAACTTGATCGTATGCAAAATATGGTCTAACCGCTAAAATATGTTCAAGTTCTTTTGCTACTTGTTTTTGATAATCGAGTACTGCGTCATATTTACCAATAGCCACTCCGCAATTTAATACTTTTTGATTTTTTACATTTTCATACTCTTCGTAATAACCGGCGTTGAACCAAGTTGTGTTTGTATCGTTGTCTTTATATAAAACACATTCTTCACAAATAATAAATGAATTTGTTTTAATTTCATCAAGTATTAAAAACGGATCTTGTTGAAAAACAATATCAACATCTGTTAATAAAGCGTTTGTACACTTACCCTTTAAGTTTTTTAAAACTAAATAAAACAATACCGGTTTAAGATTAAAAACTGTTAAACAAGATAAATTAATATTGTATTGTTTAGCTAAAGCAAAAATGTCTATTGTTTTTATTTTACTATAATTAGTGTACTGTTCTACATTATTTGTAATAAGATATAAATCACCGGAAGAATTTTTCTCATAACTATTAAGAAATGGTAAAATATCTTCTTTTTTATAATCTAGTGCTAAAGCTATTCCTATATTCATAAAGTAAAATATTTCTTTTCAAGGTCTTGTTCCTCGTCGAAAGGTATGTACCATTTTATATTATTCTGAGAAGGTCTTTTTAGCAATATATTTTGTACATAAGAAAACCATCTTTGTGGTAAATGATCAGAATCTTCAACAAACATTTTTTCATTATATACATTACCCTGATCAATATCCATAGATGTACTTTTATGATCAAGATGAAAAATAACTGCAGGAGGCTTATTAAGTGTTAGACAATTACCGTAAAGTTGACACTTTGCAAAAAAGTATGTATCCCAGTAAGCTCTACTTAAAAGCATTGGTTTAAATTTATTTCTATTTTGCTTCCACCAATTACTCTTAATAGCAAAGCCGTCAAATCCATGTACACTTAACGATTCAGGTACACTGTCTTTATCTTGTAAAGAGTCAAGTTTTATAAAATGAAGCTTACTTGCTGGAAAACAATCATATGAAGGATTAGCTAATATATTTTTTATATAGCGATCTGATATAATTATATCATTATTAATGAATAAAAAATAATCAGCTTCTAAAATAGAGAGATAATCAAAAATTTCATTTACAAAAGGTATTTTTTTATTAGTAATATTACTAGGTATTTGCTTAAGACAATGTAAATTTTTAAATCCTTTTAAAGTAGCAAACGTTTCATCTTCAAATGTTAAATTGACTATTTCAACATTGTTAGAGAATAATTTTACTAACTTGTGTAGAGATTCTATACACATTTGTTCTCTATTGTTAAGATCAGATTCTTTTTTAAAGTTGTTTATACCTATAGCTATTTTCATGGCTTTATATATTTTATAAATTCTAATACGTCTTGCTTACTTTTATTGGGTATTTGATTAACCATGCGACCATGCTTTTTAATAAATAGTTTCCATTGTTCTTGTATTCTTTGTTCTCTTGAACCGTCCGGTCTATCGGCTTGTAAGCGACTTATAGCATTAGGATTATTTTCAATAAGTTCATCTGAATTAGTAATATCAGCAAACCACCAAAAGGGTGCTGCATGCGGCTTAAGGGATTCTCTATAAGCCATATCTATATCAAACGGATCTCTAAATTGAGTATCATAAAGACCCACACTCTCAAAAGCAGAGTAATGATGATATGTAAACTCGTTACACATATTTTTATAAAAAGATACACTTATATCTTTATTGTACTCTACTGTTAGACGAGGTGTTCTATTGCCTGGTTCTCCTGACTCCCAAGATGTACTAACATAAGAAAAATATTTTAAACCGGATGCTTTTGATGCAGCAATATATTTGTTAAAAATATCTGCTGATTTAATAATCATATCATCTTCAATAAGGAAAATATGCTCACACCCTCTATTCATTAAAAAGTTAACAGCATCGTTTCTACAAACGGCTGGATAGCAATTCATGTTATGTTGAACCCAATGACAATTATAGGTGTTTTTATACTGATCTCCTCCGTTAATTACAACGAGTTCATTTAATTTAGCAAGAGGAAGAGAATCATAAAGAGTTTTAAAATAATTTTCCGAATTATAGGTAACAATACCTATTCCAATTTTATTTGCTTCCATATCTCTTTTTAATTTGTTTAACAATTGCAATCGCTTGTTCTTTAGTCCAAAAAACATCAGTGGGTCCAGTAACATCTATTTTAGATTTTTCTGCAAATCTTGCAACAGCTTTTCTAAAATTAGAAATCCAATTTTCGTCTTTTCTAATTTCACTACCGAAGTGATTTTTATCAATTTCTTCAATATATTGATTACTTTCAGCTATATCGGCAAACCATCTAAACGGTGTAGTCATACCTGCTTCGGCTATAAAAAACGTGTGATCGACATGCTCCATAGCGTTGTAATATTCTTCATCCATTAAACCTACTGTATCTAAACATTTTTTAGTATAAAAACTAAATGCACCATAAACATTAGGGTAAAAACATACAGCTACATCTGTACTATATTCTACTCTTAATCTAATAGCTGGTTGACCAGCAGAATTATAATTATCCCGACCGTGAAATGCAAAATTAAAATGTTGAATGCCTGATAGGTTGGATGTTTCTATATATTTGTTAAAAACATTATTATCTTTAATAACTATATCATCTTCTATTAAAAAGATAAAATTACAATTCTTTTCTAAAAGATTAGACATTGCTAAGTTTTTTGCTTTACCAACCCCAATTTTACCTCCAGTTTGTCTTATATAGTTTACTTTAGGGTGGGCAGCAAAAGTAGGCTTATTACCATCATCAATGATTATTAACTCATCGATACCTGATTCTTTTTTATTAATAGATTCAAGTAATCTTTTAAGATATTCAGGTCTATCGCACGTTATAATTGCTACACCTATTTTATTCATTTGTTGTAAGTGATAATTTATAGAGATCTAAACATTTATTCAATATGTCATCTTTATTAACTTTTGTTTCAAGTAACTCAACAAACTCCTGAAGAGCTGTTTCAACATCTATACTAAAATTTTCAGCATCTGTCGCTGATAACTGAACATTTTCAAAAATATTAAAATCCGTTCTTATATGTAAAGGCTTATACTGATTAAATTTAGCTAAGATTAAATCAAGTGCTTGTGTATCAAGATTTTTATCAATACAAAGATCAATAAAATTATTAGATACAGTTGATGATATTTCATCTAACTTAATTCTACCATCAGTAAGATCAGATATTTTAACTTTTTTGTGTTTTGGTGTAACATCGTTTTCAATAAGTTTAACCTCAAGGGTATCAGTGTCTAAAATAGTTACGCCCTTAACTTGATCTCTATCCCCAAAATCAAGCTCGTATGGTGAACCAAGATATAAAATACTTCTACCGTCAGAATATTTTCTGTGATCTCTAAAATGAAAATGCCCCGAAATAATAAGCTTACCTTTGTTTAAAAGACTTTCAGTTGCAACACCGTGATCACAAATTTTATGCTGATTCATTTTAAAGTTAGTAATTTCAAAATGTCCAATAATAACATCGCTTTTAGGTATATTTTCAACAGCAACACCCCAAGGACAAAACGTAAACGATTTATTGTTAATCGTGTATGTTCTTAATTCCTGAAAGATAGTTATATTTTTATTATTAAGAATAGAAATAGAATTAATATCAGACTTATCTTTATAATAACAGTCGTGATTACCTGTAATAGCAACAATATTATATTCTTTTAATATATCAAAAAACTTATGAGCTGTATGAATAGTGTTAACACCGATCTCATGCCTATTATGAAATATATCACCAGCAATAATAATATCTTTAATATTATTTTCGCGTAATACACCATTAAGCCAATAAGCAAATTTTATAGCAATATCATGCCAAGTTTGAGAATCTTGATGAACACCTAGATGTATATCACTAATACAAGCTACTCTATTACTTGAAAAGGTAATCATTATTCCGTCTCAGCTACTGGTTCAGAATACGCAACTTCATTTTCATCGTCTCCACATCCACGTTGATTTTTTTGATGCGGAATTTGACCTGACTCAGCCAAAAGAGTGTAAACTTCATTCTGATATCGATGAATAGTATCATGCTCTTTCTTTTCTTTCTTAATTCGGTTTTGAAAAGCTCTATAAGCTACTTTTGTAAAATACGAAAACGGGTTGTAACCGCTACCGCACATAAATCGATGACGTGTTAATGCTGTAACCATTTTAATAATAGCATCACCTATCATCTCTTCCTTATAGCTATAGTTGATAAAGTTCTGAGCATAACCAAGACGAGTCGCTATCTTTTGTACCATGTCAGCAAGATTAGGGTCTAGATAGCCAGTATCATAATAACTTTTAATAAGTTTTTCCATTTCAATTGGATCAACATAATTAGGCTTAAGTTCTTCCTTAGTTCGACGAACTCGCTTTTTAGATCTAATCTTTAAAGGTTCATCTAATATAGATGATATATCAGGGTTATCTCCAATATATACATCTTCGTCTTTTGTTGTTTTCTTAGCCATAAAGTTATATAATAATAGTAGATTATCTAAACAAATCAACTTAATGTTCAATCTCAGTAATAGTATAAGGTATTTGTTCGTTATCATACAATTCTAATCGTTGTATGAGATGTGCATTACCGTACCTTAAGTTGTCACCGATATCAAAAATAGTAGCTCTGCTTTTACTAGCATGTAAACGTAAACTTCTGCCAATAGACTGAATAATTTTAATTCGAGCTTTACCGATTGCAGCAAAAACTATGTAATGTAAATTTTTAATGTTGATACCAGTACTAAATATTTTAGAAATTGCAATACATACAACATTATTGCTCTCTTCCATAAGTTCACGAATTTTCTCTCTTTCATCTACCTCAATTCCTCCATGAACAAAATAAACCATTTTAGTAGTATTATTATACAAAACATTATGTAATTCTTCTCCATGTGCAATTCTATCTACCATAATCAGTATATTTTTATCTACACCGTTAACAATTTTAGTAATTAAACTATTTCTAAATGTATTAGTTTGTAAAAATTGTATCTCTTCTTCATAACCTGCAGTAGGAGCAGCTGCTGATGGTTTTGTAAATTTAGGTAAAATAGAATATGTAACCTTTAATACCGCAACAATAACTTGTGATATATAATTTTGATCTCTAAGATCAATAGATTTTTTATGGTAAATTATTTTACCCATTTTGCCTTTAATATTCCATTCATCTATTTTAGTATCAGGCATTGTACCTGTTAAACCAAAGCGGTATTTGGCAGGTATTAGATCAATAGTTTTATTAACCTTATTACCATGTTTAAGTTTATGAACTTCATCCACAACTAATATTTCTATATCTTTAAGAAGAGATAAGTCTTGTTTTTCTGATTGAAGAATCTGAATATTTGAAATTATAATGCTAGCATCAGGATTAGGTTGATAGGCTCCAGTCCACTTTGTTATTTCTTCTTCAGGTATTCCATATTCAATAAAATCACTATATGTTTGTGTAGCAAGCTGTATATCCGGTACTAGTACTAATGTTTTAGCATTAGATGTTTGCTGCTGTATAGATCTAACAATAGTTGCTATAACAAGTGTTTTACCAGCTGAGGTAGGTAAAATAATAATACCACCACCGTTAAACATTGCTGCTTTAACTGTTTCTTCTTGATAATCTCTAAGTGGTAAATTTAACTTAGTAATTTGATCAGGAAAAAGATTTGGTGTACCTATAACATCTCTAAATTTATCTGTTATTATAACATTAAGCGGTACATCTAAACTTTGTAAATATTCTAAAATAGAATGTATAAGTCTTGGTTCAAACCGACCTTGCGGTGTTATAGCGTACATTCTTGTTGTCGGTCTATAACCAACGGCAAACCTTCTCTTAAAGGCTTGATTTTTATCTTCTACCGAAAAATATTCACGTATATTAGAAAGATATTCTGTAGTTAAAATACCCTTCCTTCTACCGGAATCATAATCTATTGTTACATCAAGCATTAGGTTGTTTCGAGCTTAACAATCTCTACAAGGTTTTTAATATCAAACGAAATGCTTCTAAAATTAGCTTCAATCTTAGTAAGATATTCAACAAGTAATTCGTTTTCTGCTATTTGTTCATCAATTTTTATTATAACAGGATGATTGTCAGAAGCAATTTCAAGAGTCTTATGACTAACACCGACAGGAGATTCTTGTTGAACTTTTTCAGAAATTTTTTGTTGAGCTTGCTTGCGTAATTTTTTTAACTTTTGTATTTCCTGTTTATGAAACATAAGTCGACCTACCCAGTAGTGTCTAGCAGACGGTAGATCCATCTGTATTTGCTTCATATTAAACTCATCGACAGATACATACTTTTTAATCTCTTCGTTATATCTTTCAAAGAGAGAAACATTATCTGCTTGATTAGTGTTTTCGTCCATAATCTATAATAGTATATTACATTTATCAAAAAACAACATAAATATTATACGATGAACCTTGAGCAGTTAGTTTTACAAGTTTTAGAAGAAGATAACGTTGCTGGAGGGGTAGGTAGTGCTTTTGGACCTGGAGTTACTTCTACAGCAACTCCCTTCTCAGGAGATAACTATGCAAAAGGAGATGCTCGTAATTTATTTGGCGGTGTTACAGCAAAGGGAAAGAAGAAGAAAAAATCTATTAAACCTCTTGTTGTACGTAGAAATCTTGGTGGACAGACTATGTAATGGATACCGGACACTGGCTACTCGTTGAAGATATACAAATATCT
>Ga0209085_1002063_pt1 | contig 11690 bp, 10 predicted proteins | sample C_131016_EF_Meta_FD_187310 | JGI IMG/M metagenome (GOLD analysis project Ga0209085, IMG submission 187310) | Freshwater microbial communities from Lake Croche, Canada to study carbon cycling - C_131016_EF_MetaG (SPAdes) (version 2) | ecosystem: Environmental > Aquatic > Freshwater > Lake...
TCAAAACTAGTTCTTCCTATAGAGCCGTCGTAGACTACGACGTTGATAGGACGGGTGTGGAAGCGTGGTAACACGTTAAGCTTACCGTTACTAATAGCTCAATTGGCTTGATTTATGCACTGAAAAAGTTTTTAAAACTAAAATGTTTTTACAAATTATCAATGACTAGAAAAATAATATTTAATAAAATTAACTAATTTTTCAAATTGAGAAATAATTCTTTATTAAAAGAGCTAGAGTCAGAAGCAATTTCAATTATCAGAGATGGTTTTTCAAGATCCTTAAATCCAGTTTTAATGTATTCCATTGGAAAAGATTCTAGTGTTTTATTGCATCTCGCAATCAAGGCTTTTTACCCTTCACCCGTACCATTTCCATTACTTCACATTGATACAACATGGAAATTTAAAGAAATGTATACTTTTAAAAAAAAGGTTAAAAAAAAATTAAAAGCTAACATTATTACATATACAAATTTTTCTGGCTTACAAAAAAAAATTGATCCAATAAAAAATTCATCTCTTCATACAGATGTCATGAAAACAGAAGCTCTAAAACAAGCGATTGATCATCATAAATTTGATTTTATATTTGGAGGGGCTCGTAGGGATGAGGAGCAAAGTCGTTCCAAAGAAAGAATTGTTTCGCTAAGAGAAAAAAAGCATTCATGGGACCCCAAGAACCAGCGACCAGAACTTTGGAGTCTATTTAATTTTCATAAAAACCAAGATCAGACTTTTCGTATTTTTCCTATTTCCAATTGGACAGAAAGAGATGTGTGGGATTATATTTTAAAAGAAAATATTAAAATTGTTGATTTATATTTTGCTAAAAAAAGACCGGTAGTAAATAGAGATGGAGTTTTTTTTTTAGTAGACGATAATCGTTTTCCATTAAAAAAAAATGAAAAAATTTTATTTAAAAGTGTAAGATTTAGAACGTTAGGTTGTTATCCATTAACTGCAGGTATAGAGAGCAAAGCTGCAAATTTAAAAGAAATAATAAAAGAAAATAAAAAAATTATTTTTTCAGAGCGCGCTGGAAGATTAATTGATTTAGACAAAATTAATAGTATGGAAATTAAAAAAAAACATGGTTACTTTTAATGAGTTCTCTTTCGCAAATTAAAATTATTACGTGCGGAAGTGTTGATGACGGGAAATCAACATTAGTAGGTAGAATTTTAGCAGAAACAAATAACATTTTCTCCGATCAAAAAGATAAATTAAAAATTCTTTCTAAAAGATATGGAACCACAAAAAATTTGCTTGATTATGCATTGCTCATGGATGGTCTTCAAGATGAGAGAGAACAGGGCATTACTATAGATGTGGCTCATAAATATATAAATTATAAAAATAAAAGGTTAGTATTTTGTGATAGCCCAGGTCATGTGCAATATACAAAAAATGTCGTAACCGCCGCTTCTAATTGCAGTGTTGGTATTATTTTAATTGATGCAGCAAAAGGAATATTGAAGCAAACGGCACGTCATCTTGCAATATTAGATTTTGTAGGGATAGACCATGTAATTTTTGCAGTAAACAAAATAGATAGCATTAATTATAATAAAAAAAAATTTGAAGCACTTAAAAAAGAAGTACAAAAAATTTTTAAAGATTATTCTTTTAAATCTAAATTTATTATCCCAATATCTGCTTTAAAAAATGAAAATGTTATAAAAAAGTCAACAAAATTATTTTGGTATAAAGGAAAAAGTTTATTAGATCAGATTTTGGCAATTCCATCTAAAGACGAAAGTTTAAATATTTCTTATATTACAGTTCAGCATGTTCACAGACCCAACAATAAAACCAGGCATTATATGGGAATAGCCAGAGGATTTTCTATTAGAAATAAATCAACAGTTTTCGTTATGCCTTCAAAATTAAAAAACAAGATTAAGAATATTTATTTTGATAATAAAAAACAAAAATTAACAAATACAAATTATCCCGTAAGCATTGAAACTGAGAGCGAATTAGATATTGCTCGCGGTGATATAATCACACTAAAAGAAGATAGTATTGAAACAGGCAATTGCTTTAATGCATCCGTGGTAATTACTTCTCAGGATAATTTGTATGCAGGAAGACAATATTTAATGAGAATTCATAATAAAGAAACTTACATAACAGTGACAAAAATTAAAAAAAAAATAGACTTTAACAATGATGATTCAAGTAATTTAAAAGAGTTATTCGTAAATGATATTGGAGAAATTGAAATTGACACAAACGACACAATAATATTCGCGCCCTTTAACAAGGTAAAAGAATTGGGCGCGTTTGTTATCATTGATCCTGAAAATTATAATATTGTTGCAGCTGGAAAAATTAATTTTGCACTTAGAAGATCTGGAAATGTTTTTCAAAGTAAGCTTAAAATAAATAGAGTAAATAGATTGAATTTAATTAAGCAAGTTTCAAAATGTATATGGTTTACAGGCATTTCAGGATCTGGGAAAACTACAATAGGAAATGCATTAGAACAGAAATTGCATAAAAAAGGTAAATTTACCTATTTTTTAGATGCTGATAATTTAAGGTTAGGCATCAACAAAGATCTTGGCTTCTCACAAAGTGATAGAGTAGAAAATATTAGAAGAATAGCAGAGATTGCAAAATTAATGACCGATGCTGGGTTGATAGTTATTGTTGCAGCAATATCTCCTTTTGAGAATGAAAGAAATTTTGCAAGATCTCTATTTAAGAAAAATGAATTTATTGAAATATTTGTTAATACACCTCTTCATATTTGTAAAACTAGAGATTCTAAAGGACTTTACAAAAAAGCAGCCAAAGATAATCGTATGAATAAAATTGGTCTTGGTATCGATTATCAAATTCCAAAAAACCCAGATTTTACAGTCAATTCAGAAACTCAAGATTTAGAACAATTAACTGACGAAATAGTAAAAAAATTTTTTTATTAATAATTTTATATTTAAGATTATTAACAAATAAATATTCTTATTAGATAAGTAATGACAACAGTTTGATTGCAAAATTTATATAATTTAGATTATTTATATTTTAATTTTTATTAAAAATTGTTAATTTTTTTAAAAAGGATATAAACAAAAAAGTAAAACACAATTTTTAAATAAAATCATTAAGTGAAAAAAAAAATCATTTTTATCCTTGGTAGCGGAAGATGTGGAACTCTTGCTTTTTATCAAGCTTTACAAAAAGTAAAAAAAGTTGAAGCTTATCACGAATTTTTTTTTGAACCAACTTTAAGAGCAGCAACTTTATATCATATGAAAAAAAAAAATAAAGAACACATTAAAAAGTTTATAGAAGAAAATCATTTATTTTCGATAAAGAATTCAAAAAAAAAAATATGGATCGATTCTTCAAATGCCTTACCGTGGATTACTGATGTTTTGGTAGACATGTTTCCAAACGCTAAATTTATTCATCTAATAAGAAATGGCAAAAAAGTTGTGTCATCTTTTTTTTATAAACATGGTGATATAATGTACAATGATTATCATGTGAAAAAATTATTAAGTTTTTTAAAAAATAAAACAAAAATAATATCATCAGAAAAAAAGTATTGGAGACCATTACCAATTCACAATAAGTTAGAATTAAATAAGTTTATTAAAAATGGTCAGTTTTACCGTATTTGCAAATATTGGGCAGAAATTAATGAAAAAATAAGCAAATCATTAAAAAATGCAAAGTTTAAAAAAACTTTTAAATTAGAGGATATTGAAAATAAAAAAAAATTATTAGAATTTGCCAATTTTATTGGTTTAGATAGAAAAGATTATCTAAATTTCAAGTCTTCTCTTAGCAAACCCACCAACGTAACAATACCAAAAAACTTTTATTTTACAAAAGATCAAAAAAATATTTTTGAACGAACATGCTCAGAGCAAATGTTAAAATTTAATTATAAAAATAATGAAGCACAGGAATATAAAACTATATACTAGTAAAAAAAACTGTGATTTTTGTAAGCATAAATTAACAGAGCCCTACAAACCAATTAATACAAAAAGAAATATTTTAACTTATCGTTGCAAAAACTGTTCATTATTACAGAGCATTCCTCAAAAGAAGTTCAGCTCATTTCCTAATCCTTCAATGTCTTTTGATGCTGACAGATCAAGCATTATGTATACTAAAGAATTAGTTTTGCCATATCACATTTCTTTTTTTAAAAAAAATAAAGTCAATTTTTCTAAAATTAATTCTTGCTTAGATATTGGTTCAAATAGAGGATGTTTTTCTAGATTTATTTTATCAAAAAATAAAAATATTAGAATAACAGCAGTTGAAACAAGAAAAGAACTAATTAAAAATTATAAATTTAATTCTAACGTTAAAACATATAATTCGAGATATGAGATTTTTGAGACTAACGAAGAATTTGATTTTATTTATAATGTTCACACATTAGAACATTTAACATCATGTTGCTTAGCAATCCAAAAAATGAAAAAGCATTTGTCGCAAAATGGACAGCTTTTTATAGCTGTTCCAAACATCAATTCTATACATAATAATTTTTTTGAAGAAGTATTTATTGATCCTCATACTTTTCATTTTACCAATAATATTATGATTAAGATTTTTAATAAATTTGGTCTTAAAATTATTGCTAAAAATATAAGTGGTGATGAGTTACAATATCTTCTATCTAAAGATCTAAGAATACTAGAGCTGAATAACAATAGACATATTGAAAAAAGACGCTCATTTTTTTATAATAAAAAATCACTTTATTTATATAAAAATAAAATTATTGAGAATAGACATGATCTTAAAAAAAAAGCAGAAAGAATTAAAAAATTATTATTAAATAAAATTAATGTAGTTTTTTGGGGGGCGGGAAGAATTTTTGACGGTCTAATTAAAATTGGGAATATAAAACCAAGTAAAAACATAAGAATAGTAGATAGAAATTTATATAAATATTTTAAAACTTTGCACAATTTTCGAATTTTTAAACCTTCGGATTTAAAAAGAGATGAATCTAGATCTATTTTAGTGATATGTTCTAGAGTTTATAAAGATAGTATTCTTAGAGAGGCAAAAAAGTATTCTCTTAATAAATATATTAAAATATTTTAATTATGAATGTTCAGAAAATAAAAAAAGCTGGTAAATTTGCATTAAATTTAATTGCTAAAGATATTAGAAGATTTCTAATTAAATCTATTTCCAAAACTGGAGGTCATATTGGCGCCAATCTTTCCACAATCGAGTTAACCATTGCTTTACATAAAGTTTTTAATTCTCCAAAAGATAAAATTATCTTTGATACCGGACATCAAGGCTATACACATAAAATTATTACGGGTAGAGCAGATAAATTTAACACATTAAATCAAAATGGAGGATTAAGTAGGTTCGTTAGCAGAAAAGAATCTGCACATGATATTATTGACGCATCTCATGCTGGCACCGCTTTGTCATTCGCATGTGGCTTTGCTCATAATCAAAATAATAAAAAAAAATTTTATACGATAGCAATTGTTGGCGATGGAACTATGGTTGAAGGTATGAATTTTGAGGCTTTAAATTTTTCGAGTGTTAATGCAAAAAATCTTATAATTATTTTAAACGACAATGAAATGGCTATTGATAAAAGCGTTGGTGGTTTTAAAAGTTTAACAACGGGTAGATATTGGAAGAAAAAAACTAGAAATTTTTTTAAAGGTTTGAATCTAGATTATTATGCAATCGAAGATGGTCATAATATAACTAAAATTGTTAATGTATTAAATAGAGTTAAAAAAAAAGAAAAAACTACGGTTATTCATTTAAAGACTCAGAAAGGCAAAGGTTTGGAACTTGCAAAAAAGCATAAATACAAAATGCATTTTTCAATGCCATTTGATCCATTAACTGGAGAAGGATCAAGTCCAACTATTCTAGGAAAAACTATGGGAGTAGTTGCCGCTAAAAAAGTAAATGAAATTTTATCTAAAAATAAATCTGCTATAGCAATTACACCTGCAACTCCATACGCTTCGTATTTAGATGAAATTGAAAAGAAAAACCTTAATAGAGTGATAGATGTAGGAATGGCGGAACAGCATGCTGTTGGTTTTGCCGCTGGATTGTCTTTAAGAGGTTTAAAGCCAATTTTGTTTTTTCAGTCAACTTTTCTTCAAAGAGCCTACGATCAATTGTTGCACGACTTGTCCTTTATGAATTCTGACGTCCTGATTATTTCTGCTAGATCTGGTTTTGCTGGATTTGATTCTCCGACCCATCATGGAGTTTTTGATATATCCTATTTAAATTCAATACCTTATTTAAAAATCTTTTATCCAAATACTGAAGTGAAATTAACTTCGATTATTGAAAAAATTATGTCAAAAAATAATAAAGGACCATCTATAATACTACTTCCGTACGAAACAATTGACAATAAAGTTACTTTTGACAACAAAGTATTAATTAGTAAAAAAAGTAGCCATTTTAATCTTATAATATTTTGTTTGTTAAATACATTAAAAGTTGCGGATGAAATAAGAAAATCAAAAGAATTAAAAATATTTATAAATATTAAGATATATTGCTTAGATAAAATTAAACCGCTGAATTCTAGTGAAATAACAAAAGTAATTACAAATAATAAAAAATCAAAATTTATCTCTATAGAAGAAAATGTTTTAAATGGAGGCCTAGGATCAATAATTAAGAGTCAATTTTATGATCATAAATTAGACTTAATAAATTTTGGAATAAAGAATAAATTTATTGAATCCGGAGATAAAGAAAGTTGTCTTGAAAAAGCTGATATTAATGCGAAAAAAATTATTTTATTTTTAAATAAAAAATATGGAAAAAAAACTTCAAAATAAAATTGCTTTAATAACCGGAGCGAGTGGAGGAATCGGCCAATCCATCGCCATTAAATTAGCAAAAAACGGCTGTAAATTAATTCTAACATATAAAACAAATTATAAATCAATCAAGAGTTTATCAGATAAATTAAAATTAACTGATGCAAAATTTGATATTATAAAAGCTGACATTACTAAAAAAAAAGACAGAAAAAAAATTATTGATCATATAAATATAAAAAACAATAATAAAATAGATATTTTAATAAATAACGCAGGCATAAACAAAGTTAAAGAATTTGAAAAGATTACCGAAAAAGACTGGGATATGTTGATGGATATAAATTTAAAATCAACTTTTTTTTTGACTCAAAAAATTTTTAATATCATGAAGAAAAACCTTTTTGGAAAAATTATTAATATTTCATCAGGAGCTGCATTATATCATGGTCCAAAAACGGCACATTATGCAATCTCAAAAGCTGGAATAATAAGTTTTACGAAACTTTTGGCAAGGTTTGGAGCTAAATACAATATATTGTGCAATGCAATTGCTCCAGGAATTGTTAAAACCAATCTAACTAAGAAAGAAATCAAAGGAACCGGTGGCAGTACCTATATAAATATGACTTTATTAAAAAAATTTTGTTCACTGGATGACGTTTCTAACGCCGTTTTATTTTTGGCATCTAATGAGCAAAATTATATTACAGGCGAAGTAATAAATATTACTGGTGGTGCATATCTTGGATAAAAGTTATTTTATCGTTCTCGGCGCTAGTTCAGATCAGAAAGAATCAATACTTGTAGCAAATGAATTAGGATTTAGAACTTTGGTCTTTGATAAGAATAAATCTTCATACTGTAAAAAGTATTCTTACAAATTTTTTAACGTTAGTACAGTAAATTTTTCGTTAATAAAAAAAAAAATAGATAAATATAAAAAAAAAATTGCAGGAGTAATAACTCAGGGGTCTGATATTCCATTTACAGTTTCTAAAATAGAGAAATATTTAAAAATTTATGGAAGAACTCCTTTAAATTCGGCACTAGTATGTTCAAACAAATTATTAATGAAGAATTTTTTTACTCAAAATAAAATTCCAACGGCAAAACAATTTAAAAATATCCACCAAATTAAAAAATCTGATTATCCAGTTGTTGTTAAACCTATTGATATGTCTGGTTCAAAAGGTGTTTATTTCTGTAGAAATTTTGATGAAATTAATTTTTTTTCTAAAATATCAAAAAAAAAATCTAAAAAAAAAAAAATTATTATTGAGAAATTTTTACATGGGCCTCAACTAAGTACAGAATCATTAATTATAAAGAAGAAAGTTTACACTTTTGGATATGCCGAAAGAAATTATAATGATACTAAAAAATTTTATCCTAACATTCTCGAAAATGGAGGAACACAAATAGCAAAAAAATATTTTTCTTACAAAAAAAAAGTAGATTTTTATATAAAAAAAATTGCAAAAAAATTAATGATAGATAATGGTGTAATTAAAAGCGATTTAGTTATAAATAATAATCGTATTTCATTTATAGAAATTGCAACGCGTTTATCTGGTGGTGACTTTTCAGCAACTTTAATACCAAAGAGTACTGGTGTAAATTTCATTAAATGTGCAGTCAAAAATGCTGCGGGTCTAAAAGTTTTTAAGAGTGAATTAATTAGTCTCAAAAATACAAATAAAAATTATTACGCCAATAGATATTTTTTTTCAGTCGATAAAAAAAATATTAAAAAAATATATGTGCCAAAGTTTTTAAAAAATGTTAAGTGGATACATAAATTAGAATTTAATACTAATAGACTTATCAAGAAAACACAGTCACACAAAGATAGGTATGGTGTTTTTATAGTGTCAGCAAAAAATCTAATTCAACTTACAAAAAGAATTAATTTTGTTTATAACAACATTAAAATATTTTATGAATAGACCATATTTTATTGCTGAAATATCCAGTAACCACAACAATTCATTAAGTCGAATAAAAAAGCTTGTTGCATCTGCTAAGCAATCGGGTTTTGATGCAGTCAAATTTCAAGTTTTTAAGATAAAAGAATTATTTCATACAAATGTTTTAAATAAATCCAAATTACATCGAGATAGAGAAAAATGGGAATTAAATTTAAATTATTTAGAACAAATAAGAAAAGAGTGTAATAAAAATAAGATTGAATTAGGTTTTACTCCTTTTTATTTAGAAGCAGTAGATGTTTTAGAAAAATATGCTGATTTTTATAAGATAGCATCTTATGAATTACTATGGACCGATCTTATAAAAAAATGTGCAAAAAAAAATAAAAAATTAATTATTTCTACTGGCATGGCAAATATGCAAGAAGTAAAGAAGGCTTTCAAATCGGCCAAAAAATATTTGAATAAAAATAAATTAAGCTTTCTTCATTGCGTTTCGTCATATCCTGCAAGTTATAAGCAATGTAATTTATCTTCAATAAAAACTTTAAGATCTAATTTTAAATGCAAGGTGGGATGGTCAGATCATACCACAGATAAAGATGTTATTATAAGAGCAGTTAATTATTGGCATGCGGATGAAATTGAAATGCATTTTGATATTGATGGAAATGGATTTGAAGCAAATGCAGGTCATTGCTGGCTACCCAAAGACTGCTATGATTTAATAAATTCTATTAGAAAAAATGAATTAATGGATGGATTAGATGGAAAAAAACCATCAGATGTTGAAAAATTAGAAAGAAATTGGAGAGCGGATCCCAGAGATGGTTTAAGACCTCTTTTGAAGATTAGAAATAAAATCTGACGTGAAATATATGTTAAAAAACTATTATAGCCAAAGAAATAAAATTATCCATAAACAGAGCACAAGAACTAGAGAGGAGCTTGCTAACAATGAAGTTAATACGATTTTATATTTAATAAAAAATTTTTTTAATTTTGAGGAAAAAAATGGATTAAAAGTTTTAGATGTGGGATCTGGAGATAAATTTCTCAAAGAGCCTTTTGAAAAAAAAATTTTTTTATATCAAGGCATAGATATTGATATAATTGATTTCAATAATGACCAATTTCCATTTACAGGTAATTCCTTTGATATTGTTGTCTCACTGGCGGTTATTGAGCATATAAAAAATATTGATAATTTTTTAAATGAAATTAATAGAATTTTGAAAAAAGGAGGTTTTATCTTTTTTAGTATACCTAATTGGTCTTATGCTTTTAAAAACTTTTATGACGATTATACACATGTAAAGCCTTATACTAAAAAATCATTGTCAAAAATATTGAGTGATTTTAATTTTGTAGATATTCATATAGTTCCCGGGTTAAGAAATAAATATTTTTGGCAATATACAATGCCTTTTGCAGAGTTTTTTGCAAGAATATTACCATTTACGGGTGACGCTAAATTTATTCCATCATTTTTGAAAGGAAAAGCAACTTCACTTTTTGCATTGGCTAAAAAATGAAAATTCTTATTACAGGCTCTGCTGGGTTTATTGGTTCTGCTTTAACAATAAAAATGTTGGAATTGGGTCATGAGGTTCTAGGAATTGATAATCATAATGATTATTACAGTACACTTTTAAAAGAAGATAGGCTTGCTCGACATTTAAACCATGATAATTATGAACATATTCGCGCTGATATTGTCGATACAAAAGCAGTTCTGGATATATTTAAAGAGTACTCACCGCAGACGGTTTTTCATTTAGCTGCTCAAGCAGGCGTAAGATATTCAATTGAAAATCCTTCATCTTATATCAATAATAATTTAGTTGGTTTTGGAAATATTCTAGAGGGTTGTCGGCACAATGGTATTCAACATTTAGTTTATGCAAGTTCATCAAGCGTTTATGGAGCTAATACTTCAATGCCTTTCTCTATACATCACAATGTGGATCATCCATTAAGTTTGTATGCTGCCACTAAAAAAGCAAATGAACTTATGGCTCATAGTTATAGTCATCTATACAATCTACCAACTACAGGACTGCGTTTTTTTACAGTTTATGGGCCTTGGGATAGACCAGATATGGCATTACAAAAGTTTGCCAAAGCAATAACAAATGAAGAGATAATTAATATATTTAATCATGGAAAACATCAAAGAGACTTTACCTATATTGACGATATAATAGAAGGATTAGTAAAAGTTTCAGTAGCACCTGCTTTGCCAAATTATGACTGGACCAGTGATAATCCAGACCCAGGAACAAGCAAGGCTCCATGGAGATTATACAATATAGGAAATAATTGTCCCATAAATCTCATGGACTATATTATTGCTTTAGAAAAGGCTCTAGGAAAAAAAGCTAAAAAAAATTATTTACCGATACAGCCAGGAGATGTTCTTAATACGTATGCTGACGTTGATGACTTGGTGAAAAAATTTAATTATAAGCCCAAAACCTCAGTAGAAGATGGCATCAATAAATTTGTAGAATGGTTTAAAAAGTACTATGAATGCTAACTAATCTAAAAAAATTTTTAGAGCTGCTTTCAAGAGCTGAAAAAAAAACTTATCATTCTTTATCTTTGTGATTTTAATTATGGCATTGATAGATATGATGGCGTAGCTTCTATTATGCCTTTTATGGCTGTTTTAGCTAACCCAGAGCTGATTGAAACAAATAAAATAATAGCCGAAATGTAAGTCTATTCGAGGTCAGCAGACCAGGACTCCTTTTTTTTTACTAGGATTAATTGTTTTTTTTATTTTAGTATTATGCAGTGCGGGGTAGCTAAATACGAAAGAGAAACTCACCTCAAAACTAGTTCTTCCTATAGAGCCGTCGTAGACTACGACGTTGATAGGACGGGTGTGGAAGCGTGGTAACACGTTAAGCTTACCGTTACTAATAGCTCAATTGGCTTGATTT
>Ga0209085_1002065_pt1 | contig 11683 bp, 10 predicted proteins | sample C_131016_EF_Meta_FD_187310 | JGI IMG/M metagenome (GOLD analysis project Ga0209085, IMG submission 187310) | Freshwater microbial communities from Lake Croche, Canada to study carbon cycling - C_131016_EF_MetaG (SPAdes) (version 2) | ecosystem: Environmental > Aquatic > Freshwater > Lake...
TAAATAACCATTGTACTATATTTATATGTCCATTAAGACATGCATTTCTAAAAGCTTGATCACCAAAGGTATGTATATTTGGTTTATCATCTAAAGTAAATAACCATTGTACTATATTTATATGTCCATTAAGACATGCATTTCTAAAAGCTTGATCACCAAAGGTATGTATATTTGGTTTATCTTCTAAACCAAATAACCATTGTGCTATATTTATATGACCATTACTACATGCAATTCTAAAAGCATTATCATCTAGAAAATGTATATTTGGTTTATATTTATTATATATATTTATAGCTTCTTCCAAATTTCCTTTTTTACATGCATCTGTAAATAAATAGTCCATATCAATAAGAATAAATTAATATTTGATTATCAACAAATAAATAAATCAATTTTTTACTGCACATTTTTCAATTTCAATATTTTGTTTGCAATAACAGCATTCCTTTTTATTATGTACAATATATAAGGTTAAAAAACAATCTAAACAATATGAATGATTACAAGAAGAAAGAAAATTATAATCTTCTTTAAAACAAATAGCGCATTTATTATCTAAATCTAATTTAAAATCTTTTTTTTGTATTTTTAGTTTTTCTATTATTTTATCATATTCTTTAATTTTATATAATTCCAATAAACTATTTTTAACTTTAAAATTTTTTATTATATTATCTTTAATTTCAACATAATAATCATCACATAAAGTTAGTAACCAATTAACAATATCTAAATAATCATTGTTACACGCATTTCTAAAAGCCTCATCATTTTTAGCATGTATATTAGGTTTATCATCTAATTCATATAACCATATTGCAATATCTATATATCCATTACAGCATGCTAACCTAAAAGCCTCATTATCTTCTGCATGTATATTAGGTTTATCATCTAAACCATATAACCATTTTGCAATATCTATATATCCATAAGAACATGCTTTTCTAAAAGCTTCATCATTATTGGCATGAATATCTAATTTATCATCAAGATAATATAACCATTGTGCCATATCTATATATCCATAAGAACATGCTTTTCTAAAAGCATCATCATTATTAGCATGAATATCAGGTTTATCATCAAGAGAATATAACCATTGTGTTATATTTAAATGTCCATTTAAACATGTAAATCTAAATGCTTCATCATTATTAACATGAATATCAGGTTTATCATCAAGAGAATATAACCATTGTGTTATATTTAAATGTCCATTTAAACATGTAAATCTAAATGCTTCATCATTATTAACATGAATATCTGGTTTATCATCAAGAGAATATAACCATTTTGCTATATTTATATGTCCATTAGAACATGCATTTCTAAAAGCTTGATCGTTTTTAGCATGAATATCTGGTTTATCATCAAGAGAATATAACCATTGTGCTATATTTAAATGTCCATTTAAACATGTAACTCTAAAAGAATATTCATTATTCTCCTCCTCATCATTTTGATCATCATTTTCATTTTTAAAACCAACATGAATATTTGGTTTATCATCTAAAGAATATAACCATTGTGCAATTAGCAAATGCCCATTGTAACATGCTGATTTAAAAGCATCTTCATTTTGAACATGTATATCTAATGAACTATCTAATGAATATAATAATTGTGCTAAATCTAAATAACCATTAGAACATGCGATTATAAATATTTCATCATCATCTGCATGTATATTAGGTTTATCATCAAGAGAATATAACCATTTTATAATTTCTAAATGTCTATTATAACATGCTTCTCTAAAAGCACTATCATCATCATAATGTATATCAATAATATTTTCATTATATATTTTGTGTGCATTTTCCAAATTTCCTTCAGAACATGCATCACAAAATAATTCTTCTAATGATTGTTTATCATCAATCATTAGTCCTTCTAAAAATAGACTCGCCATAAGTAATATAATATAAATAATCAATATAGTTGACATAAATAATAAATAATTCAATATTTTATTAAAAATTGATAACTACAATAACTACAATAACTACAATAACTGATTAAATTAGACTCTTAAATTATTTTTACTAGTGAAAAATACAACAAATTATTTTACTGTTTAATATGGACATTTAATACCTTTTTATTTTATAAAAAAAAGTATGGATATATTAGTTTTATAATAAAAAAATAATTTATCCAATATAATTATATGATAATGAAATAGCAGATACGAAATTTAATATTGAATATATAGTGACTGATTAATATTTAACTATTTACAAATAAATAAATTTAATTTTTTACTATACATTTATCAATAATTATATATTGTTTGCAATAACAACATTTCTTTTTATTATGTACAATATACCATGTTAAAAAGCAATCTAAACAATATGAATGATTACAAGATGAAATAAAATTATAATTTTCTTTAAAACAAATAGTGCACATATTATCAAAATCTAATTTAAAATCTTTTTTTTGTATTTTTAGTTTTTCTATTATTTTATCATATTCGTAATTTTCATATAGTATTTGCAACCTATTATTAACTTTGAATGTTTTTATTTTATTATCTTTAATTTCAACATAATAATCATCACATAAAGTTAGTAACCAATTAACAATATCTAACTGATTAATACTACATGCTAATCTAAATGCTCTATCATTATTTGCATGTATATCTGGTTTATCATCTAATGTCATTAACCATTGTGCAATTTCTATATTTCCATAACAATATATATTTCCCCCACAAGCATTACTAAATGCTGCATCATTATTTGCATGTATATTTGGTTTATCTTCAAATGTCATTAACCATTTTGCAATTTCAATATGTCCGTTGAAACATGCATATCTAAAAGCTTCATCATTAAAAGCATGTATATTTGGTTTATATTCAAATGTCATTAACCATTTTGCAATTTCAATATGTCCGTTGAAACATGCATATCTAAAAGCTAAATCATCTAAAGTATGTATATTTGGTTTATCTTCAAATGTCATTAACCATTTTGCAATTTCAATATGTCCGTTGAAACATGCATATCTAAAAGCTACATCACATCTAGCATGTATATCTGGTTTATCTTCTAAAGTCATCAACCATTTTGCAATTTGTATATGTCCATTTTTACATACATATATAAAAGCGGAATCATTTTTAGCATGTATATCTGGTTTATCTTCTAAAGTCATCAACCATTTTGCAATTTGTATATGTCCATTTTTACATACATGTATAAAAGCGGAATCATTTTTAGCATGTATATCTGGTTTATCTTCTAAAGTCATCAACCATTTTGCAATTTGTATATGTCCATTTTTACATACATATATAAAAGCGGAATCATTTTTAGCATGTATATATGGTTTATCTTCTAAAGTCATTAACCATTGTGCTATTTCAAAATGTCCAAATTGACATGCATATATAAAAGCGGAATCATTTTTAGCATGTATATCTGGTTTATCTTCTAAAGTCATTAACCATTGTGCTACATCCAAATGTCCATTTAAACATGCTGTTCTAAAAGTAATGTCATTGTTTTCAACAATTTCAATTTCATTTTCATTTTCTTCAATTTCATATTCTTCATCGTCATTATTTTCAATTTCATTTTCTTCAATATCATTTACTTCAATATCATTTACTATTAATACATCATCGTCATCATTTTCATTTTCTCCAATGTTATTAATTTCAATATCATCATATCCATCAAGATCAACTTCCTTATAACCAGCATGTATATTTAGTTTATTATCTATAAAATATAACCATTTTGCAACTTCTATATGTCCATTTTTGCATGCCGATCTGAAAGCATATTCATTTTGAAAATGTATATCAATAACATTTTCATTATATATTTTTTGTGCATCTTTTAGATTTCCTTCAGAACATGCAATATAAAATAGTTCTTGCATATAGTAATACATATATAAATAATCAATATAGGTGACATAAATAATAAATAATTCAATATTTTATTAAAAATTGATAACTACAATAACTAACTTAAAACAACAATAATATAATAAATAATATAGATAATAATTCAATAGAACTTCCAATAGAACAAGGTGGCCTAAATGAAGATACAATAAAAGATTTAATAGATGATTATAAATTAGATAAAGCATATTTTTATTGCAGGAATAATATTGTGATAGGAGTGTTAAATCAGAATGATAAATATAAATACTACATAGTAGATGGACAACATAGAATAAATATGGCTAGAGAGCTATTAGAAAAATATAATGAAGATGAATCATTTAAGGTAAATTTTAAGTATTGTAAGAATAAAAATGAAATAAGATTATTATTTGAGAAGTTAAATAAAGATTCAAATAAAAACAATCATAAATTAAATTTAGGGGATGATTTTGATGAATTAATAGAGGAGATTAAAACAAAATTAAAAAAAGATTATGATATATATTTTACTAAATCAGCTAGTAAAGAAAAAAAAATATTTACAATAGATGAATTTTTGAAAGAGATAATAAAAAATAAAAAGTTCATGGAAAAATTTGATACATGTGATGATTTTATAAATTTTTTAATAGATAAAAATAAGAAGTTCAATAAACATGTCAATGAAATAGGATATAAACAGCTATATATCAATGATGAGGATCAATTTTATCAGGATGAAGTAAAAATATTAAAAAATACAACATATTATACATTCGGATTTAAAAATAATAATTTTATATCAAATGAAAAGTATTTATTCAAAAAAGATGTAATACCTGAACATCATACCTTTAAGAAACAAAAAGGTACAAATGAAACAGTATTAAGAAAAAAAGTATGGATACATGAATTTGGTAATAAAAAGAAAGGAGATTGTCCTGTATATTTATGTGATAATGAAATATCAGATACAAATTTTAATGTAGGACATATAATAAGTGAATCAAATGGAGGAGAAAGAGTAATAGAAAATTTAAGGCCGATATGTACAGGATGTAATAGTAAGATGGGAAAAATGAATTGGAATGATTATGTAAAGAAATTAAAACAGAATAAAAAAAAATATGAGACAGATAGTGATAGTGATAGTAACAATAGCAATAGTAAAGATACAAAACAACGAAATATTAAGTAGGATTTGCAGGCGATATTAATTTATCTTCAATACAAATTCTATAAATACAAGCAATAGTACCAGAAATTAACAAAATAACAAAACCAATACATATCAATGCAAAAACTATTAATAACAGAAACGAAAATACTAATGTATCTATTGGTTGATTAAATAATATATTATTTCTACTAATAATAACAAGAAATGCTATTATTAAACCCATATATAACAAAGTAAACAATACTAACAAAAGAACCATAATATTATAACAACAACCTTTACCATCAAATATGTATTTATGTTTATATAATTGCAATGATATTATTGATAAAAATAATGTACAAATTAGAGATGAAAATATAAGTTTACTTATCATTATAATATTATCTCTATCATTTGTTATATGATAATTATAAGTAAATTCATAAGCACCATATACAACATAAATACATAATATTATAAATATAAATAATGTTAAAATATTTATATTTTTTACATGATTTTGAACTTCTGTTGTTGTTCGTTGAGAACAAGTATCAAATGTATTTCCACCACCATAAGGTGAATAATAAACAGGTCCAGAAAAACGTCTTTGAGTACGAGATACTTCTTTTCCGTCTGTATCAATTGTTATAGTTGTATGTGTTGGCATAGCTATAATTTTATGATAATTATCATAATTAGAAAGAACAATATTAATTAAATTCAACTTTTGTCAATAAAAATTGAAGTTTAAAAAGTTTAAATTAAATAATAATTATGAATTTATTTTATTTATGTACTAATATACAATTTTGAGATGGATGAATATAAATTTTTTCAGGCTATGCGTGAGGGAAAAATAAAATTGGCAAAAATATTATATACAAAACATAATATAGATATACATAAAAATTATGATCAGCTTTTTAGAGATGTTTGCAATAGTGGCAATTTAGAAATAGCAAAATGGCTTTATTCATTAGATAATAAAATAGATATACATGCATATAATAATGAAGTATTTAGACGGGCATGTGAAAGAAAGAATATAAAAATAGCAAAATGGTTATCAAATTTATCAGATGATTTTAAATTAGAAATAAAAAGTGATATTATAATAAGTTGGAAAATAATAGATAGTTTAAAGGAATATTATGAAACTAAGAAATATAGTAAAATAATAGATAAATTGAAGATAGAAAAAAAAGTATTTTCAATAAATAATACAATAATAGAAAAAGATGTATGTTCAATATGTTTTGGTGATAATTATAATTTTATAACATCATGTAATCATTGTTTTTGTGTAGAATGTTTTATGATGTGGTATATTGGACATGGTAAAAAAGAATGTGCATATTGTAGACAAAAAATAGTAATTGAAAAATGTATTGTAAAAAATTGAATATTTAATAAATAACAATACTTATTAAATATATTATTAATATTAAATATGGAATTAATTTTTATTAATTTATGTAAATTAGGAGACATAAATAGAGCAAAAAATATATTTCTAAAACATAAAATAAATATTCATATAAAAAATGATATTTTTTTTAGAAAAGCATGTACATTTGGATATTTAAAAACAGCAAAAAGGTTATATTCATTAGATGATAAACCTGATATTCATGCAAAAAACGATGAAGCATTTAGAAAAACATGTAAAAATGGACAAATAGAAATAGCAAAATGGTTATATTCATTAGATGGTAAAATAAATATTCATGCTGAAGATGAATTTGCTTTTAGATATGCATGTATAAATGAACACATTGAAATAGCAAAATGGTTATTTTTATTAGATGATAAAATAAATATTCATGCTGAAGATGAATTTGCTTTTAGATATGCATGTAGATATGGACAGATAGAAATAGTAAAATGGTTATATTCATTAGATAAAAAAATAAATATACATAGATTTTTTAGAATAGCATGTTGTTATGGACAAATAGAAATGGCAAAATGGTTATATTCATTAGATGGTAAAATAGATATTCATGATGAAGATGAATTAGCTTTTAGATATGCATGTAGATATGGACATATTGAAATAGCAAAATGGTTATACTCATTAGATGGAAAAATAGATATTCATGCTGATAGAGATTATGTATTAAGAAAAGCATGTAAATGGGGAAGAATTGATGTAATTCAATGGTTATATACATTAAATGAAAAACCTAATATACATGCAAAAAATGACAATGCTTTTAGACGTGCATGTGAATGGGGATATTTAGATGTTGTAAAGTGGTTATATGAATTAGAAGATAAACCATACATACATGCTGAAAATGATGAAGCATTTAGATATGCATGTTTTCAAGGAAAAATAGATACAGCAAAATGGTTATATGAATTAGAAGATAAACCAGACATACATGCTGAAAATGATGAAGCATTTAGATATGCATGTGAAGAAAATAATTTAGAAATTGTAAAATGGCTGATTACTTTATGTGATGATTATTATGTTGAAATAGAAGATGATAAAATTAAAATATTTGGGCTTAAAAATGGTATAGAAGAACTATATAAAAATAAAGAATATGATAAAATAATAGATAATTTAAAAATTCAAAGAAGTAATGATATAATAATAGAAACATGTTCAATATGCTATGAAAATAATTCTAATTTATTATCATCATGTAAACATAATTTTTGTATAGAATGTTTTATGATGTGGTATATTTGTCATCATAGAAAAGAATGTTCTTACTGCAGACAGGATATTATAATTGAAAATTGTATTGTAAAAATTTGAATTATTTTCTATTTGGATATTATTATTATAAATAATATATCGATAGATGGAATATACATTTGAACAGGCATGTGGTGAAAAAAATATAGATGATGTTAAAAAAATTTATAATGAAATTAAAGATAATTATAATTTAAATATAGCAACATATGCATTTAGAGAAGCTGTTTTTAATAATAAAATAGATGTAGCAATATGGTTATTATCACTTGATATACCACCTGATATTAATGATGGAGAAAAAGTTTTTATTAGACATGCTTGTAATGAAGGCAATTTAGATATGGCAAAACTTATATATGATTATACTAATCATATATATGAATATAGTAATAATATATATGGAATATATAAAACATTAATTGAATCAGCATGTATAAATGGACATTTAGATGTTGTAAAATGGCTTTATTCATTAGATGAAAAACCAAATTTAGAGGAATATTGGATTGATGAATTATTTAGTCTTGCTTGTATTGGTGGTAATTTAGATGTTTTAAAATGGTTATATAATTTAGATTATAAACCAGATTTGGAATATGATGATAATGCGGCTTTTAGATATGCAATAGAAAATAAACACATTGAATTAGCAAAATGGTTAACTACAATATGTGAAAATTATTCTATTGAAATAGAAGACAATAAAATAAAATCATTTAAAATAGATCAACATTAGATATTTTTTCGAATTTAAAACCTAGATTTGTCATATTATTTCTAATACTAATTATATCAGTTGGATCTTTAACTTCAATGCCAACAATAACAGGCCCAAGTTCTTTATTTATTACTTTAGTATATCTAAAATAAAATATATCATCATGATGTCCCAATACTTTAATAACGAAATCTTTTAGAGTTCCGGGTTTTTGAGGGAATTCAATTTTAAAATAATGTCTTTTATTTCCATAAATTAGAGACCTTTCCAAAATTTCACTCATTCTAAAAGCATCCGAATTACCTCCCGATATAACAGATACAACAGTTTTTCCTTCCAAATGACCTTTCATAATATCTAAAGCACATAAAGATAAAACACCAGCAGGTTCAATAATTATACCATTATCATTATACATTTCTACAATTTTTTGACATATATGACCTTCATCAATCAAAATAATATCATCTAAATTTTTTTTACAAATAGGAAAATTTAATTCACCTGATTTCTTTACACTAGCACCATCAACAAATGAATTAATATTATCTAATTTAACTGTTTTATTTTGTCTAAAAGCTTCAAACATTGAAGGAGCACCTAAAGGTTGTACACCAATAATTTTTGTATGAGGTGAAAAATGATTAATATAAGAAGATACACCAGCAGATAAACCTCCCCCCCCAATTGGTAAAAAGATATAATCAATAGGAGAAGGGGCTGATTCTAGAATTTCTAATCCAACAGTTGCCTGACCTTCAATAACTTTTTCATCATCAAAAGGATGAACAAACGGTATTTTATTATCGAGGGAGAATTTTTTTGCATTATCATAAGATTCATCAAAATTATCACCAACTAATACAATATCAACATAATCACCACCAAAATTAGCAACTTTATCTTTTTTCTGATCTGTAGTTATTACTGGCATATAAATTTTACCCTGTATTTTCATTTTATTACAAATATAAGCAACTCCTTGAGCGTGATTACCTGCAGAACAAGTTACAATCTGTTTAATATTTTTAGATTGTTCATATAAACTAGTTAATTTATTAATAGCCCCCCTAATTTTATATGATCTAACAGGTGTTAAGTCTTCTCTTTTTAAAAATACATTAGCATTAATTTTTCTAGAAATATTTGTATTATGTTCTAATGGGGTTTTAATCATAAATTTATAGATGTTGTTAGAAGCTGTTCTAATTGCAGAAATTGTTGGCTCATACATCCTTATATATTATAATAGAAATATAAAAAGTGATAATATAAAAGTATATAATTCAATTTTTCTTTTTTTTATTTGATTATTTAACATTAAAAGTTGTTTATAAAAAGACATAATCAAGATAATAAAAATTGATTTTCTATTTTTTAAATAGAAAAACATATATATAATTATTAAATATATGAATGAAATAAAAGACAAATTTTTAGTAGCATGTAAAGAGGGAAATATAGATATAATGTATGATTTATATATTAAAAATCCTAATTTAGATATTCATGATAATAATGATAAAGCTTTTAGAGTAGCTGTTTGGTTTGGAAATTTAAAAGCAGCAAAATGGTTGTATTTATTAGATGGTAAAATAAATATTCATATTGGAGATGAATACGCTTTTAGATCAACATGTAATTATGGATATTTAGAAATAGCAAAATGGTTATATAATTTAGATGGTAAAATAGATATACATATATATGATGAAGAACCATTTAGATTAGCTTGTAGATATGGACATTATGAAATGGTTAAATGGTTATTATCTTTAGATGGTAAAATAAATATACATACATTTAATGAAGAAGCTTTTAAATACGCTTGTAGGAATGGATATTTTAATACATGTCAATTATTATATTCACTAGATGACAAACCAAATATACATATTGATGAAGAAAGTTGTTTTGTAATGGCATGTTGTAACGGATATTTAGATATAGCAAAATGGTTATATAGTTTAGATTATAAAATAGATATAAGAGCAAATAATGATAAAGCATTTAAATTTGTATGTAAATGTGATTATATCTATTTAGCAGAATGGTTAGTATCAATATGTAATAATTATAAAATTGTAATTGATGTAGAAGATGATCAGATAACAGAATGGAAAATAGATAAAAAATATTATACAATTCATGATTATTAAATAATTTTAATATTTTATTCTGCCATTTTTATCATTAATTTTACAATTATTTTTCTCTTGTTGTAACTTATCTAAAAAATTACAATTTTTAGTATATTCTATTAAAGGGTATTTAATAATTTTTTCTTCAATTCTATTTTTAAAATTATCAGGATTAAGATAACCATTTTTATTATCAACATTACCATAAAATTTTTGCAACATTAATTTATTTGAATAAAAAAATAGCAAAATATTTCTATTGTCAATAGTAGTGGAAAATCCATGATAACTATAAAAATGTGGTGCAAAACAAAATAAACTATTAGCTTTATATTTTGCTATTTTATTTGGTTTTAAATCTTTATCATATGTAATAGTTCCATTATTTAATTGTTCCTCTTCATTTAAATCAGTTTCAGGTAAATAAAATATTAATGATATAAATTGTTCAGGGATATCTGTATGTATTTGTTGAACTTTATCTTTTTTTGTATATACAAATTGCATATCTTTATTAAAACATATTTCATTATAATGATTATAATCAACATAAAATTTTTTCAAAAGAGCCTTTTTTATATCATTATCATCAAATAGTTTTTTTACAGTCATTATTATATTATCTGAAATATTTTCTAGTTTAAACATTTTATTGATAAAGTCAGGACTATCCCAATTACGATCTTCAAGAGGTTTATTTTTTTTATAAAATAACATTTTTTCTTTTAATAATAAGTAAAAATCATCTGAAAATATATTTTGAATATATAAATTATAATATGGTAACTCATTTATATCTGTATTTTCTATTTTATTTAATATATGATCCTTTAATTCTAAAAAATTTTTTTCCATAATAATATATTCTTAGAAAAAAATAATACTATTTTACTGTTTAATTTTTAAATATACAAACTACAAACTACAAACTACAAACTACAAACTACAAACTACAAACTACAAACTTCAAACTTCAAACTTCAAACTTCAAACTTCAAACTTCAAACTTCAAACTTCAAACTTCAAACTTCAAACTTCAAAC
>Ga0209085_1002074_pt1 | contig 11621 bp, 30 predicted proteins | sample C_131016_EF_Meta_FD_187310 | JGI IMG/M metagenome (GOLD analysis project Ga0209085, IMG submission 187310) | Freshwater microbial communities from Lake Croche, Canada to study carbon cycling - C_131016_EF_MetaG (SPAdes) (version 2) | ecosystem: Environmental > Aquatic > Freshwater > Lake...
ATTACTTGCAGGAGATGCGAAGCGTTCACGATCTACACAAGTACAGATTGGTCCATCAGAGGTAGGTGGCTGTCGGCGTAAGGTGTGGTACCGACTAAACGATCAACCTGAAACTAATGACAATGAATTAAAGCTCGCTGCGATAATGGGTACTGCTATCCACGCAGAAATTGAAAGAGCACTAGCAGATAATCCAGATGTGCTGATTGAAACAGAAGTTGAATACAACGGAATGAAAGCACACATTGACTGTTTCGTACCTGGTACTGGTGATGTGATTGACTGGAAGACAAGTAAGGTCCGGAACCTTTCTTACTTTCCAACCAATCAACAACGGTGGCAGGTGCAGCTATACGGCTACCTCCTAGCTAAGAACGGCTATGCGGTCAACCGAGTGTCACTGGTAGCAATTGCCAGGGACGGGGACGAAAGAGATGTCAAGGTTCACACCGAAGACTACAATGAGTCCATTGCACTAGAAGCACTCGGTTGGCTAGCAGCTGTTAAAGAAGCTAAGGAAGCACCAGCACCAGAGAAGGATGCAAGTTACTGTCAGTTCTACTGTAAGTACTATGACGCAAGTGGGCAGATGGGATGCGTTGGTCTAAAAAAAGAACGTATACCAGTCAGTGATGTAATCATTGCTGATGTAGACATTGACAAGAATGCACTGTTGTACTTACAGTTAGCAGGAAAGATTAAAGAGTTAGAGACACAACAAGATTCTTTGAAGGCATCCTTTGAAGGAGTAATGGGTACTACTAATTCAGGTATAGAACTAAGTTGGACAACTGTTAAAGGGCGCGAGTCAGTTGACAGTGACGAGGTAGAAAAACTATTAGGGTTTGTCCCTAAGAAGGTAGGAGCTGAGAGTCAGCGACTAACCGTAAAGCAAAGTGGAGGCAAGTAAATGGCTACAGAAGGAACTAAGTATCAGATCAACTACAAGTTGAACGACGGAACACTCATCAATCTTTACGCAGCAACAGTACAAGAATTAGAATCAGGTCTTGCAGATCTTGCAATGAACGCAATGAACATCCGTGCAACTGGAGCAGAGTTATCAGGTGGAGCACCAGCACCAACAGTTGCAGCAGTAGCGCAGTCTTTCAATGCAACACCAGTAGTTGCTGCTAAGGAACCTAACTACAATACACAACCAGTAGCTAATACCTGCCGTCACGGTGCAATGACACTACGTTCAGGTGTAGGACAAAAGGGTCCGTGGTCAGGTTATATGTGTGCAGCACCCAAGGGTGCGCCAGATAAGTGCGACACTATCTGGGTTCGATAGCAAGTGCGGGAGCCAAGTCAATACGAAGCTCCTAGTTGTGCAACAATCGGTGGTGACTTCTGGTTTCCTGATAAAGAACAGGAATCAATAAGTTTTGCCGAGGCCCAGTATGCAAAATCAATTTGTATGCGTTGCCCCCACCGCAAAGAATGTGCTGAGTGGGGAATACGCAAAGAGAACTTTGGTATATGGGGTGGACTCTCTCCAAGAGAACGCTTCCGTATTCGCCAACAACGAGGCATTAGATTAAATCAGGAGGACGGCGTTGCTTAATCTTTCCCGCGCTTGGAGTGGAGTGCTTACCAAAGCAACACCACTACCTGATGTATGGGATGGGTTAAAGGCAGAAGGTATTAAGTTTCGCAGAGGCCAAGTATGTATGGTAGCTGCTGCACCTAATGCTGGTAAGTCTATGTTCGCTCTGGTCTATGCAATCAAAGCCAAAGTTCCTACACTTTTCTTCTCCGCAGATACTGATACCACTACTGTAATGATGAGGTCTGTATCGCATTTATCTGGTCACTCACAAGTGACAGTAGAGGCAAACCTTTCAGACAATAGCCAGTACTACAATGCACACTTAGATAAAGTTTCACACATCAAGTGGGTCTTTGATTCATCTCCAAACATTGACGACTTGGAGTTAGAGATCAGGGCCTACGTTGAACTCTTTGGACAGCCACCTGAGTTGATTGTCATTGATAACTTAATGAACATAACCGCTGAGACGGACAACGAGTGGGCTGGACTGAGAGCAATTATGATGGAACTACACGATATGGCACGCAAGACTGAAGCCTGTGTAGTAGTGCTCCACCACGTATCAGAACAGTCAGAGTATGGTTCACCTTCTGAACCACCTCATCGCAGAGCAATTCACGGAAAGGTCAGTCAGTTACCTGCACTGATACTTACATTGGGATACGATCCAGGACAGGCAACCTTGAAGGTTGCAGCAGTTAAGAATAGGTTTGGGCCACACCAACCAGACGGAAAGAAATACGTACAGCTACTGGTAAACTACGCAGCAGTACAGATCTCAGACCAAAATGAATTTGGTTGGATGTTACGAAGAGATGCTATGAGTGGATACCAAGGAGGAATAAATGTCTGAACAGTTATCAAATAAGTACAGAGATAATCTAAGGATTGATGCAGTGCGTGATGCTAGTAATGCACTGCGTTCAGAACTAGATGCCATCAAGGTAGACCTAACCAACTTCGTTGGTGCGCTGCTGCAATCTGGTGTTGTCGAATTAGTTAAAGATGAAGAAGGCAACGTCATCTATAAGATCAACAAGGTTGTATTGGTAGATGAGTCAGTACAACAAAACTAAAGGTTCTCAGTTTGAGACAGATGTAATGAAGTGGCTCCGCAAGGCCGGTGTCATTGCAGAGCGTCTGACTAAAGCTGGGGCAAAGGATGAGGGCGACATCGTTACTGTTATCGCGGGAGAAACCTATATCCTTGAACTCAAGAACAGGCAGACCCTTTCGCTGCCTGAGTTCTGGAGAGAAGCGCAAGTTGAGGCGCTTAACTTTGCTAAGGCAAGAGGTCTTGGGGAAGTCCCACTGTCTTATGTAATAGTTAAGCGTCGCAACGCATCAATAGATCAAGCCTGGGTCATTCAGGACCTAGCACAATGGTTAAAGGAGAAACAGTAATGCCAGTTCCAGGTGGAGAAATAACAACAACAGAGATACTTGTACCAGAAGTTGTACCAGTTGAGGAAGTAAAAGAAGATGAAGATAATTAGAGAGCCAATTCATTTCCACGGTCAAACTGGATTTAGTGCGAAGCTAATGGAATGGGATATGTCTGACTATATGTTTAATATACAAGCATTTGGTAGAGACTTTGGTTGGAGAATATATAAAGGGAACCCTACTCCAGTAGAGATTCTTGAATGGGAGTCAGGCTTTCAGGATGATGTTATTGCGGAGGATATATGATCTGTCAGAACTGTCATAAGGCAGGAGAAGAGAACACTCTTACTCACTACAAGCGTTCAGCGCAATGGCACGATAAGTGTGATGACAAGGGGTGTGTATGCCAGCACAAGACTGGTCCAGGGTACGTAAAGCGGGCAGATACAAAGGTGCCATTGATGCAAACACAATCCCCATAGTTCCCATTGTCCAGCACTTCGGCGGTGAAGTAAGAGAGGGTAAGAGCGCATCAGTTAGATGCTGCCTACATAGCGACAGTCGCAGGTCTGCTGTTATGAATACCTACGACAACCTGTACTTCTGTCACACCTGCGGTAAGGGTGGCAATGCAGCTAACTTAGTGTGCATACTAGAGAACTTGGAGTTTAACGATGGCCTCAAACGTGCAGTCGAAATTGCTACTGGAAGCGGCGCAACAATACGCTCAGGCAATAAGTCCCGAAGCACTGGCCGTACTAAACGCACGTGGGATCTCTGAAGAGACAGCAGGACTGTTCCAATTAGGAACTATTACTAATCCAATCAATGGTCACGAGATGTATGAAGGGTGGCTATCTATTCCCTACCTTACTGCCTCCGGTAGTTGTGTTGGGTTTAAGTTTAGACGATTAGATGATGCCAAACCTAAGTATGGATCTCCTACTGGGCAGAAGGCACATCTGTATAATGTTTGTGACATCACTCTTGACTCACCACACATCGTTGTATGTGAAGGTGAACTAGATGCGATAGTCACTAGCGGAGAGCTTGGGATACCAGCAGTGGGAGTACCAGGTGTTGCAGCCTGGAAGCCACACTTTCCTAAGCTCTTTGCAGGGTATGAAACTATCTTTGTTGTCGGTGACAATGATGTTAAAGAGGATGGTTCTAATCCTGGAGCTGAGTTTGCTAAGCGCGTGGCGAATGAGGTAATGAACTCACAGATTGTTACACTACCACCAGGTATGGACATCAATGATTATTACTTAGCCAATGGTATTGATGCCACGCGGAAGTTACTGATAGGGGAGTCGAATGTATGACAATGACAGAGAACGAGTGGGTCATAATGTTACAGACTTTGCAGCATATGGGCTTTCACATTTTGCAGCAGGACAGGCAGACGCAACTAATACTCATACGCCCACAACCAACCCGTTAGTAGATCACGCTGCCGTTACTGGCTATCGTGGCATAGGTGTTGCAACTGAGGACTTAACATCTTTCATTGAGTCCTTTGCATCCCTTCGTGCTTCCCGTGTCAAAGGTGTAGGCCACGAGCAATACTCACACGCAAAAGGACAGAAGTTTGAGTCCTTTACTACATCAGACACCATCAGAGAATTGATTGAAGAGTTAGCAGATGCTAGCAATTACATTGACTTCCTTGCAATCAAGCTGCTGAACATACAGCACACTATAGATAGGGTGTTACCAGACTGTGACTGAACTGCATCCAGTAATCTATGACCTAGTACCTAGCGTTGCTAACACTATCCACCGCAGGTATAAGAACCACGTTGAGCGTGATGACATCAAGCAAGAGTTGATGGCGTGGGCTATGACTAGAGTAGAAGATCACACCATTGATCTAATGGAACCTATTGAAGAGCGACGCAGACACAACGAGCAGCGTATTGCGTGGCAGATGAAGCGTGCAGGTGAACGCTATGCACGCAAGGAAAAGGCTGCTAAGTCTGGCTATCAAACTAATGATGAAGCCTACTACGAGTCAGCTACGCTTGGTCAGTTACTACCCTTTGTTATTGCATCAGTCATAGATGGCACAGTATTAGAGCAAGCGCAAGAGATGATCTCAGATGGGCAGCCTAAAGGTTCATCCTCTCCAGCAGAAGGTGGCAACCTGCTTGCTAACCTTATAGACATCAAGAAGGGCTACCTCAAACTAGAACAAGATGACCAGGCTATCTTGCGTATGCGCCATCACGAGAGCTTTACCCTGCAACAGATAGCAGGTGTATTAGAGTGCGCTATCTCTACTGCTGATCGTAGGTGTGCTCAGTCCCTGCGTAGGTTGCAGGATAATCTAGGTGGGGTGTCACCTTGGGCTTAGTGTGTAAAACTTGTAACCTAGATAAGCCAGAGACTAGTTTTACTGATAATGCTAACGCTCCTGGTAAAAGAGTGCATTGTAAGGATTGTCGTGCAACAAAAGCCAGAAAACATAGAGTAGATTTCCCTGAAATATACAGGGGTTATGAGTACAAAAAGAAATACAAGATAACAATAGAAATTTTTAATGAAGTTCTTGAGAAGCAAAATGGTGTATGTGCTATATGTGGTGGCGTTAATTCAGATAGACCGCTTGCTGTAGACCACGATCATTCTTGTTGTCCTGGTGAATCTACTTGTGGCAAATGTTTAAGAGGATTGCTATGCGGTAGATGCAATACAGCGTTGGGTTCTTTTCGTGATGACATTGAGATACTTAAGTCTGCTGTTCAATACATTGAGAACGTGAAAGGCAGTCCCTGGCAATGAACGAAGAGTTATTATTTGCCTTCTTGCGTGAGGGTTTATACCCTGATCTAGTAAAGAGTGAGGGCATCTTCGATGCCTATGACTGTATCTCCAAGCAAGCAGGACACTACATAGAATTAAAGTGCAGGGCTACACACTATGACACCCTGTTGATTGAAGAGATGAAGTATCGCAAGCTCATCACCCAAGCAGCAGAGCGTGACCTCGTTCCCTTCTACATCAACTCTACTCCGCTTGGTATCTTCTCCTTTGATTTAATGGATTTGCCGGAGCCAGTATGGTTTAATCACCAGATGCCAGCGAGTACAGAGTTTGATCGTGTTGAGAAGGTTGAGAAGTTAGTGGGTTATCTACCGATAGATGAGGCGGTGCAACTCTAATGCAGTACGACTATCGTTGCCCTGATTGCAACACAGAATTAACTATTGAACGCAGTATCCACCAGAACCCACGTGAGCCGTCCTGCTTTGACTGTCACATACCAATGGTACGTAAATGGGACTCACCTGGTATTACCTTCAAAGGTAAAGGCTTCTACTCCAACGGAGGGTAAAGCAAAACCCCACCAGCGAACGGGCTGATGAGGCTTTGTTGCTAGGCGGAAAGGGTTAGAAACACCCAGCAAGGTTAGTAAATAATTGCTTACCTATAGTGTAAGTATACACAGGTGGGATAGCTTCTACTAATTCACCCCAAATCATCCAGCCAATACCCATTGCTTCACGTGCTTGCTCTATTGTCTTTGCAGTGTGCCCCCCCCCCGGAATTTCATCACGCATAGATCCGTAGATACCGACTGGCTTTCCCTGCTTCTTGTGGTCACATACTGAACCTGTTAGTTGCACACTGGACTCAAAGAGTCTATGTCTGCGTACTTTTAACCCAAAGGATGAACCACAAAACTGTACCGGGTTAATCAATGGCGCACCTGGAACATTTTCTATTACATAAGGCACACCACTGGCAACAAGACTCTCCCTCGTCTGAGGGATAAGGTCTACTTTGTCGGTGCTTTTACCTTGTGCATTACGCAAGTGCTTAGTTGCACTATGCGTTTGACACGGTGGGCTAGCTGCGATCACGTCAAAGGTACGCAAGTAATCTAGGTCTTGCAGTATCTCCAAGCAATCTGCTTGTATGAAAGTAAAGGGATAACGCTTCTGCTTCTTGATGTCAATGCCTATTACCTCAAAGCCAGCATCAACGTAGCCCTTGCTCGCTCCTCCTGCCTTACAGTAAAGGTCAAGGAGTTTCATCAGTACCAACCTCTTCGATTTGAGTGTCGCAGACTGCTGCAAAAACTTCCTCCATAGCGGTGTTCAACGTATCGTACAGCGTGAAGGATTTGTAGTTCAGGCTCTCCACTACGCTCTCCAAGCAGTTGAGCAATTCCGTAAGCACTTGATCGTTTGTTCTTTGCGAGGTGGTCAAACCTGCTCTCACCGGTCCAAAGAGTGATGGCACATTTGATTTGGCTATCGTTGTATCCGAGTGCGTTGAGGAAACTAATTGTAAGTGCCTTGTTCTCACGCTTCTCCTCCATTGTAGCTTTCGTCCGCGCTTTCATAATCGGTACGTCCTGCGACATCTGGGACGGCGTTCGCACGTGTATGGACAGCAATAGTAAGCCTACTATCGCCAGTAATAATCCAACTCTTGCCCTCTTGCTCATCAAAACTCCTTTGTTCATCAAGCAACTGCTTGTATGTGTCTGGGTATAAGTGTGCTAGACGCACGAGTGCCTTGTCTCTTGCCCTTCTATAGTTACGGTAGTGGATAGATTGTTTCCCACTTACTTCTTTACTCTCCATTGATCTTGTCCTCCCACACTATAAGCCCATAGACTACCAGCATTACTACGATTAGACCTAACACTAGGCTCATAAGCTCGCTGCTCTTACTATCTCGGTGATGTCTAGGGTCTGCCCTACTAGATGAGCGTCCTCCTCATCACTATCCCAAGCAGATACTAGCACTCGTGAGCCGGAGGGAGCACGAGATAGCCATTCGATAGCGTGCTCAGCGTTTGCCCCTCCCCACTCATTCTCTCCGTCGGGTGTCAAGACTTCATAAAACAAGATTAAGTCTGACTTTGGTGGGTGTATTGTGTAGATGTTACTTGGTGGGTCACCCAAGAATGGTTCCCCGTTACTATCAAAGCGTAATACTCTACCGTCATTCATTCACGTTCTCCTTTACATTGCCATACACCAAGGCGCTTTGCCTTGGCTTGTTTTGTGTACTTCATAATTAAATCTGCATACTTACCTTTTGCTCCATTAAAGAACATAGGCTTGGCGTATCCTCTGCGTACTAGTTCAAGGCTTAGGTTCTGCTTTCCCTTGAATACATAGCGCAAGCTACGCCCATACTTGTCACTCTTATCTAGGCTTGGGTCTGCCCTTAGCGTAAGGCTTGCTCTCTTACTCAAAAACTTCTCCGTAAATTGCCTTGCTTGGTCTGCGTAGCACTCACCCAGTTCAGGTGTGTTTACTTGCAATACCCTTATGTGCTTATCGTTGATAACTATTGTGTCTCCGTCTATGACATAAGGTGTCGTTGCGTATAAAGCAATTGCTAATAAAAGCATTACTCATTATCTCCCTCGTCTATTCCAAATAGGCGAGCCATTGCACTATTCGCACGCTCCAAGTTCTTGATCGCCAAAGCTATCTCCTCCTCCTTGATGTTCTTCTCAGCTTGATCTAGGCATAGATTAAACTTAGCCCGTAGGTATTCCTCATTCATTGCTCTCCCTCCCTAGCTGATACGCACGCTCACACGTGCTGCATAGATTACGTTCATTTAATTCACTAGCTTCCCAACCACAATTAACGCATACTGGGTCAATCATTATTCTCTCCCTTTAAGTGGCAAGGACAAGAGCAAGCGTAAGTATCTTGCACGTTATCCTCGCATAACTGGTGTCTATCTTGTACGCAACTACTATTCATTACCCTCTCCCTATCTTGTAACCTAATAAATAATTGTAGGTAGCGCATACACAATGATCCTGTAAGTAGTCCTGCGCCTTGTCATAGGCATTACCAGTTAATAACACACCAGCTTTACCCATAAGATCCTCTAAATCCTGCAACTCGCAACTAATCATTACTCTCTCCCTCGCTTGCTCCTAGTGGACCAGGACACTCCTCGTCCACGTGCCAATCGTATTTCTCCGGGTGAAAGTACTCATTGCACCCTTTACAGCGCCAGTAACTAGGCTCCTCCGATATCGGATCATTAAGTCTAGGCTCGCTCATTACGCTACCTCCCCATAACCTATAATTGTCCACGCACTATTAAGTATCGCGTTTTGCCACTCTCCACAGTGCTCGCAAGAATAGTCTGCATTGATAGCCGATAGCACTAACCCGCGTAGCCCGCAATATCTACACTTATCCATTACTTACCCTCTCCCTCGCACGTTAATAGATTTTCACACCATTCATAGCCGGTGCCAGTCCATAAAAGGTGAGATGAAATCTCCCATAGTCCCCAAATAGATAGCCCAATTAAGATCCCAGCTACTAACCAACCTCTAGGCGTTAGGTATTTCATTATTCTCCCTCTCTCTCTGTCATAGTAAGAATGTACCCACGATCTAAGCCTTCTATGTAGGAGTCCAACACCGCTAGTGTCGTCTCCTTATCCCATTGTTTAGGCATTGTTATAGTTACGCTCACGCTTCTACCTCTTGTCCAAATTTTACATTTTTGTAACAAGAAGCGTAGTAGGCAACCTCTCCCACTTGATCGCAATAAACACCTTCAACGCGACCTAATATCTTGATTTCTTTGGCACTCTGTCCTTTAGGTCTACGCTTTAACACTCTCTCGACGGTATAGGTATCGTCCCAGGCTAGTGTGATCCTTACCCAATATCCGGCAGATACTGGCAGCTCAACCTCTACACACTCGCCCTCCGGCTTATACACACCTACACGCCCGCCGGATATAGCTCCGACGTTACGTATTCCGATCTGTTGAATGAGAGTATCCTCATCAAACGGACGTCCGTATTCTCTTTCCATTGTCTAACCCTTTCTCTAGTGGAGATCTAGTATCTCCCCACCGCCTACCCTTAACGGATAGGCGATAGGCAAACACTAGGCAGCTTCTATTGTCTGGCACTCTCTCGCGCCCGCTTCTCCTTCTGCTAATAAATAGGCGATCTGCTGCGCTGCTTGTTCAATAGCTCGCTCGTGTTGATCTTGTAACGCCTTGAAAGAATAACGCGCCACCGGCTCGCTTAGCACTCTCTTGTTATAGTCTCGATACATCATAAAGGTCTCCATAGTAAAGATCCCACTAATGCTGGTTATACATTCTGAAAGTATTGTGTGTATAACCTTGCTAGTGGATGAATGGTAGGTGGATAATTTCACGCGATAATTATTCTCTAGCGTGTAGGTGCTGACTATCTTTCTGCCTTGTTCATTGATGATCTTGTCTTGCTTCATTACATAACCCTTTCTATAGTTAGCTCCTAGTGAGCTACCATAGGAGAGAGGATACACGTACTCTCCCCTATAGTAAAGCACTAGATGTAATCTTTCACCGTGTCTAATACCTGGCTATAAGTAAAGTCTCCGGATCTATAGCTGCGGATAACACGCTGCAGATCCTCCTCCTCTCCTACAGTCTCCGTCAATAACGCCGGATTTACTAGTAATTCTCCGGCTAGGCATTGAATAAGTGTAACCGCGCTCATAATAGACACTATGCGCTCACTTTCTCATCATTGAAGCCTATGCCGTACTTTTCTAGTTCCTTCCACGCTGCCAGGATCCGCTTCTGCTGCGCGAGAGTCAATTCTGCGTTAATGATCTCGACACCTTGCTTCATAACCTTAACTAGTGATCGCGCCATTATGCCACCGCCAGCTCACGCGCCAGCTTAGGAGAAGTCTCGCTAATCTCCTCCGTGTCGGTTATGTCGAACACGTAACGCCAGGTAAAGCGCAGATCTCCGTCGTCGTCTGCGCCGATAGGCACTAGAATAGCTGCGCCGCGTGATCCTTTCTTTACGCTTCTGCCAGCTTCTCGCCACGCGTGGAAGCCAGCGCACTGTGTCGCGCTAGGCTTCTGCAGAATAATCATCAATGCGTTATTAGGTGAGAAACTATCTAGTAAGTTACTAGGTGGCGTGATACCTTGATCCTTTAATGCTTCTACGCCGGCGCGTAGGTTAGCGATAAAGTCTGCTTTATCTTGCTTAGATCTTGTCATTATCTTAACCCTTTATCTAGTGGAATTGTAGGTGAGCTCCACTAGGTAAAAGATATATGCGTGACTATACCGTGTCAATACTATCTGGCATATTATTAGATAACAATATGGTAACAATTAGATAAGGTTATGCCTAGACATATGGCGCGAATATGTCTAAGGGTTAGCGGGTAAGGGTAGGCGATTAGGTCACGTGAATATTGTGCAAGGGTTAGCAGCTGCAAGGTTATCGGTACCGGATCTCATTACTTAATTAGAAAGAGTTTAAGGGTTAGGGTAGCCGGGACGGTAGTCTGCCCCTCCCGCTTTACCAAAACCATAGACATACAGCCTGCAACTGTCTAACCCTTAGCCGTACGGTTAGGCTACAGCGCAGCAACGACGACCCCCCATTGCTTAATTATGCGGGCAGGGGTCACGTACACCCCAACAAAATATATTTGCTAAAGTTAAAGCTGTAATATGGCTCTGACCTGCGGTTATATATACTGTGATGAAGGTCACATTGTAAAAACGGGAAATGCGTTAAATTTCCTGCCTTATATATAGTAAGGGGTTTTAATAGGAAAAGCCCTGAGCTGCTACGGTATGGCCTCTAGCGAGGCCCCTAGGCCGAGTACTAACTTACCCCTCAGTTCGCTGTAGCTCCTTCGGGCGTCAAGCCCG
>Ga0209085_1002077_pt1 | contig 11619 bp, 8 predicted proteins | sample C_131016_EF_Meta_FD_187310 | JGI IMG/M metagenome (GOLD analysis project Ga0209085, IMG submission 187310) | Freshwater microbial communities from Lake Croche, Canada to study carbon cycling - C_131016_EF_MetaG (SPAdes) (version 2) | ecosystem: Environmental > Aquatic > Freshwater > Lake | place...
CACGGGTGGCATCGTCACCCTGAATGCGGACGGTTTTGGGCTCGATGCTGGGACTCTGACCATCGCCGCAGCGGGTGATATTACCTCTGAGGGTGCGGTGAATTTGACCGGTGTGCAGGGGATTAGTACAGCCGGAGATGTGACGACAAGTGGGGATGTGGTGAACTATGTCTCGGCCACGACACTGACGGGTGGGATTTTAGTGCTCACCACCAATGGGGGGACAACTGGTGGGACGATCACCTTTGGCGACACACTGGATGGCGCACAGAGCCTTGGATTGACGGCGGGGACAACGGGTGATGTGGTGTTTACAGGTGCGGTGGGTGGCACAACACCTCTTGGAGCGATCACGATCAACTCGGCCGATAATGTGACGGCAATTGCGATCACAGCGGCGAGTTTGGTGCAGACGATTGGGCAAGGGACCACGACATTTAATGGGGCACAGAACTACAGTGCGATCGCTGGGTTGAACGTGGTAACGGACACCATTTCATTGCAGAACACGGTTACTACGACCACGGGTGGCATCGTCACCTTGAATGCGGACGGTTTTGGGCTCGATGCTGGGACTCTGACCATCGCCGCAGCGGGTGATATTACCTCTGAGGGTGCGGTGAATTTGACCGGTGTGCAGGGGATTAGTACAGCCGGAGATGTGACGACAAGTGGGGATGTGGTGAACTATGTCTCGGCCACGACACTGACGGGTGGGATTTTAGTGCTCACCACCAATGGGGGGACAACTGGTGGGACGATCACCTTTGGCGACACACTGGATGGCGCACAGAGCCTTGGATTGACGGCGGGGACAACGGGTGATGTGGTGTTTACAGGTGCGGTGGGTGGCACAACACCTCTTGGAGCGATCACGATCAACTCGGCCGATAATGTGACGGCAATTGCGATCACAGCGGCGAGTTTGGTGCAGACGATTGGGCAAGGGACCACGACATTTAATGGGGCACAGAGCTACAGTGCGGTGGCTGGGTTGAACGTGGTAACGGACACCATTTCATTGCAGAACACGGTTACTACGACCACGGGTGGCATCGTCACCCTGAATGCGGACGGTTTTGGGCTCGATGCTGGGACTCTGACCATCGCCGCAGCGGGTGATATTACTTCCGCTGGCAATGTAACCTTGATAGGGAATCAAGGGATAACTATGGGCGCTGCCGGCAACGGTCCTGCAATCCACGTCGGTACAGTGGGAGTGCCCGCCAATCTAATTATGGGTGATGGTTCCATGACTGGGGACATCAATCAAGTGGCAGGTAGCGTAGTTTCTACTGGGACTACGTCTATTAACACCGCTGGAAATGTTCTACTGTTCCAAGATTTGAATGATTTCCAGGACACAGTGACTGTTGTGGAGGCTGGTGGCATCTCGCTTTACGACAGTAATGTCCTTTCTTTGGCTAGCGCTAAGACAACTGGAGGACAGGTCTTCCAAGCGAATGACAGAATCACGACTACTGGAGCGGGTGCATTTGCGGCAGCTGGCGCCAACGGAATTCTAATGTACTCGCAGAATAGTGGTGTGACCATAAACGCAGGATCTTCATTTAGTAGCTCTCTAACGCAGATGGTGAATGCGAATGGGGCTGCATTTGTGAACAACGGCGTATCGAGCAGTGCGTTCACTGGCTCTGTTGCACAGATCTTTTCAACATGTCGTTTCTTGAATACACCAGATTCCTTTAACGGTGGTTTGGCTGGATTCGCGCCAAACTTCTTGATTGTGCCTAATGTACAGTCTGTGGGTGAGACTGTCGCGACCGCCGGCAACTTCAATGTAACCTATACAACAACCGGCGACGCTCTTCCGAATAGAGCATTCACTTTTAGGACAGCGTTTATCGACAATCTAACAGCAGCTGAGTACTTCACGATTACTTCGACGATGGCGAATATGACCTCGATCCCTGTCCCCAACTACCAAATGTACCTGCCTTCAATAAGTTCTGTAAGTTTCCGTGCGGCGGTATCGCCTCGCCCAAATGGAAAAGAAATTATACCAGGCGCGGTGCGGCTTTGGATACAAGAACCATCTAATGTTCGGAGTAAAGACGACACTAAATCCGCCATTAAATCATCGACAACATCAGCGTTTATCCAAGCACAGGAGATAGAATTGTGATTAATATCAATTCATCATCGCTACGATATTCATTTTTGTCACTTAGCATGCTAGCTATGACTAGCGGCTATGCCCAAACGACAGCGGAAGTGACCAATGCTCCTTCCCAATTCATACAGTCCAGTGGTCCTAGCACTTTTAGTGCACCAGCAACTCAAGCGATGGGTCCGTCTTTGAAGTACGGCCAAGCTTTCCAAGATTATGGCCCCAAAACCTTGCCATCCGGCCCACTCAGGCCTGGTGCACAAATTAATTCTCAATTAGATAAGAGTGTCGACAGTGATGTTTTAATATGTGAGCAAGTAGAGGGAATTTGCTTTGTGGGAGGCCCAAGTGAAATAGTCGTTTCAGGTGCTCCCAACAAAAAGGGCGTCACATCCACCGTCAGTGGAATGGATGAAGCTGCAGCCAAAAAAATCGCAAATAAGTATTTGAATAAGCCTGTCAAAATGAATGATTTGTATGAAGTTTGTCGCGATATCGCTGCGTATTTCCAAGAAAAGAATCAGCCGGTTGTCACAGCCATGGTGCCCGAGCAGACGGTCAAAGGTGGTGTGATTCAAATCCTTGTTGTCCGCGGTAAATTAGGCAAGGTTCAGGCTCGTGGAAACGTATACTTCAAAAGTAAAAACATCGAGGAAACCATCCGAATTCGTTCCGGTGAAGATATTGATTTTGGCACACTTACAGATGATATCAATTGGCTGAATTCTAACTCTTTTCGTCAAGTTACACCTTCCCTTGCGGCGAGTGATACCCCTGGCGAGACGGATATTGTCCTTGAGGTGAAGGATCGTTTCCCATTCCGTCCCTCTGTATCTTATGACAACTTTGGTATCTCATCTTTGGGTTATGATCGATACTCGACGGGTTTTACCTTAATGGACGTGTGGTCGGGGCTGGATCAGCAGATAAATTACCAGTATTTGACGAGTGGTGGTTTCAATAACTTGGTGGCTAACTCCGGTTCCTATGGCTTGGCGTTGCCGTGGCAACATAATTTCACTGTGTTTGGAGGTTATAACGAGGCCAATCCAAGTGATGTTGGGCCCCTGGATCAATCTGGAAACTTTTGGAATGTTAGCGCAAGGTATACTATCCCTTTGCCAACTTTGAGTCTGATCGATGGGCTTGACTATCGCCACCAGGTTTATGCCGGCTATGACTTTAAGGCGGCAAACAATGATATCTTCTTCGGTGGTCAAGCTCTCACTGCCTCCACTGGAGGTTTAGTTGGTTTGTATCAAATTTCTCAATTCAGTTTGGGCTATAATTTGACGCTGTCTGACATTTTGGGAACTACTGGTTTTGAGACTGTGATGTATGGCAGTCCAGGCGGGATGACTGACAATAACAACGACCAAAGTTTCCAAAACATCAATGCCGGCTCTCAAGCTCAATATGTTTACGGAAAGTTTTCCTTGAATCGCATGTTCCGTCTCCCAGGGGACGCCGCGCTAGTTCTCTCTGGTCAAATCCAGCAAACGAGCCAAGACCTTATGCCTAGTGAAAGCTTTGGAATCGGTGGTTACGACACCGTCCGAGGATATGACCAGAGGTCTGCCAACGGTGACAATGGTTATTTAGGAAACGTAGAGCTTCGGTCGCCAGCATTTAGCTTTTGGCAGATGTGTGGAGCTGGGGAGGCCCTGGATCGGCTCGTTTTGCTTGGATTTTTCGATTGGGGTCAATGTATGCAAAACAGTAGCAACAGCACAACGTCGGAAAACTTCACACTGGCGAGTGCTGGTCCTGGATTACGTTATAACATTGGACCCTATGCCAGTGTTCGTTTTGATTGGGGGTTCCAACTCCGTAATGCACCCCCCGGAAGCACGGGCGGAGTTGGAGGGCGCCCGGGCACAAGCCAAGCAGTCTTGAGTGCCTCACTTTCATACTGACCCCCCGCTTGAGTCAAAGAAGTATTGCGGGTCGGTTGTTTATTTAACTTCCTTCCTCTCTAAAAACGCCATGAAGTAGGGAACTTTTAGGCGATGATTTCGACTCGGGTGCCGACGGGGATGATATCGTAGAGCTCGATGATGTCGGCATTGCGTAAGCAGACACAGCCAGCGCTGGCAGGTGTACAGATGAGGTCTTCACGATTGGTGCCGTGGATGTAGATGTAGCGGTCTTTGCTCGTCTTGTTGTGATCTTCCTCTCCTTCGAGCCAGAGGATGCGGGTGAGGACCAAATTCTTTTCTTCCACCGGGTCGGAGGATTTCCAGACACGGCCCGTGGGTTTGCGTCCAACAAAGTGGGTTCCGGATTCGGCGCTGTCGCCGATCTTTTGACAGATCCGATGCCAGCCGAGAGGAGTTTTGTTGCTGTTGGGTTCGGAACCTGTGCCTTTTTTGGCGGTGGAAACCGGGAAAGAGCGGGAGATGGAGCCGTCGTCGGAAACGATGTCGAGACGCTGGGCGGAGACAGAGACGCGGAGATGATGCATTTGATTTAGGTTAAAGTTGGACGAGACGACTTAACGAGAAGTTTCTGGAGGGAGAACAAGGAGAACGGGACCGGGGGTGATTCGCCACCAGTTTCCTGTGGAGGATCGCTCGGATGGAGTATTGAAGTGATACTGGTCGAGCCGAAGGCGGAGATAATCGTTTTTGGAAGAGTGGGGCTGGGAAGTGAGAAGATTCCAGACTTCAGGTTCGCCAGCATGGAGTTTTTGAAGGAAGGGAGTGAACCAACCTGGGAGTTGACCCCTTTCGGCGGAAAGCGCGGCGAACCACATTTGCCAGTCGAGTCGTGGTTGGAAGGGGGCGATTTGGGGAGGGAGACGATCTGGGGGACCAGCTTTGTAGGAAAACTGGATGGGCTGCCACTGGATTCCGTCGGAACTGCGTTCGAGCGTGAGTTCTGGTCGGCGAGTGGTCATAACGGCGAAGAGTCCGTAGCCGGAGTTAAGATGCCATGGGGCGAAGGTTCTATCCCACTGAGTGAAAAGGGATGAGCCGGTTCGGGGGAAGAGTCCCAAGGTTAGAAAAAGAGTGGGGACGGCGAGGGACAGTTGGAGAAGGGCGGCGAGGGAGGCGAGGTGGCGCCAAGGAACGGGCGTCCACGGAAGAGGAACTGTTTTGGGAAGAAGGGAGGTGGGAAAGAAGCGGTTATCGATAAGAGTGAGACAGAGGGCAATGGTGAGGAGGTTAAAGAATGCGTAGTTGCCGGTGAGGGCGATGAGGAGCATGAGGGAGAGGAAGCCGAGGGAGGCGGTGAGGCGGACTTTGGGTTGGGGAAAGAGAAGGGTGAAAGGGAGAAGGAGTTCGATGACAAAGGTGAAAATAGTGGAGAGATTGAGAAGCGGGTGAGGGAGTTGGTGGATGAACCAAGAGAGGGGGTTGGGAATGGGTTGAGTTTCGAAGTGATAGGTCATGGCGGAGAGGTCGGACCAGGTGGGGTCGCCGCTGAGGAGTTTGACGATTCCTGAGCTGAAGATGAGACGTGCGAGAAGGAAGGTGAGGGCGAGTCGGATGAGAAGGGGCGGAATATCGAGGCCAGGCGGGCGGGGACGGAGTCCGGGTTTTTCGAGAAAGATGAGGAGAAAACCAACCTCGAGGAGGAGGGTATCCCACTGGAAGGAGAGGAAATCCTGGCCGATGTTCACGAAGGAGAGCCAGCAGATCCAAGACAGGATGGCACCGATCGGGCGAGAAAAGCCGGTGAGAAGTAAAAGTGAACCGACGATTCCGAGTAAGGCAATCAGGTGGAGGGCAAAATTTGATGTACCGAAAATCCATCCGAGCGATGGGAGGGCCCAAGGGGCAGTTGGGCCGAGGGCTTCGGTGGCTCGGGAGATGAGGTTATCGGCAGGGAGGATCCCGTTGGGCCCGATCAGGCCGGGGATCTGGAAGTACAGTGAAAGAAAGGCGAAAAAGTAGGAGAGGCCTGTGAGGCGGGCTAGAAACCATAAGCCGATGGAGTAGTTCATGGGGTGAGTGGCTGGATTTGATTGTCGTACAATCCCGGGAAAGTGGGATGATTTTTATGCTGGCGGGACTCGGGGGAGTAAAAAAATTTCAAAAAGAGCGAACCCTTTTTTATCGGCGGCAGTTTAATCTTATATGAAGACAACCACACAAGACACACGATGGAAATCACAAGATCGCAACGCTGGAAGCTCTCCCCGCGGGGGGCCTTCGACCCAAGAGGAGAGGAAGGGGCCGGACTTGTCCGAGCGTCTGCTCTCCTTCACATCCAACCTGCTTGGGTTGGCGGGAAGCTTGCCGGACGATCGGGCGGGCGGACATTTGGCGGAGGAGCTGCTGCGTTCGGGTACAGCGGCTTATTTCAGGCACGGGGAGGCGGAGGGATCGCCCTCGGCAAAGGAATTTGCGGAAAAGTTCCGCGCTTGCTTAGCCGAGTTGCGGGTATCCCGTCGGGCTCTCCAGCTCTTGGCTAAGGCGGGACTGCCCTGTAATGGGCAGGCGGTGAGAACGGCGTTGGAGGAGGTGGATATTCTCATTCGCATCTTCTTTTCCAGTATCCGGACTCTGGAAAATAAAGCAGCCGCCTGAGGAACGGCTGCGCTGGGGCGCGGCCGATCCGGATCCCCTGATGAAGGGGAAGAGCCGGATCGGCTGCCCTCGGCATTGTTCGCCGAAAAGGGGATGGGTAGCATGTAACTACAGAAGATTATGGGACAGTTTGCCATCTCTATGCCCCAGTTGGGGGAATCGATCGCCGAGGCCACCTTATTACGGCTCAAGGTGAAACCGGGTGAGAAAGTGGAAATGGATCAGGAGGTCGCGGAGGTGGAGACGAGCAAGGCGGTGATGAGTGTGACGACGAGTTATGGAGGGGTATGGAAGGAGTGGAAGGCTAAGGAGGGAAAGAGTTATGCAGTGGGGGCTGTTCTTGGATATGTCGAAGTGGCTGGACGCACAGAAGAGAAGCCGTCGAAACGAAACGGGACTCAGGAAAAAAAGGAACGGGCAAAAAGTGGGGTGGGGAAGGCGGGAGCGGAGGAAAATGGGGGAAATGGAAATGGCCATGGGGTATCGCCGACGATTCAAGGGTTACCGGTGCCGGCCCGAGCGGCGGGAGCGAGTTATCTGTCGCCACGAATGAAGGCACGGATTGAGGAGTTGGGTTTGCATGCGGCGGATTTGGCAGGATTGGCGCCGAGCGGGGCGAAGGGGAGGGTGACGATCGAGGATTTTGAGAGGTTCATGGCGGATCTGGAAAAGCAAAAGCTGACTCCTGCTTCGTCGATGCGGGTGGCGGTGGCGGATGCGATGCGGCGAAGCTGGCTCCGCCCCTTGGCCACGGTGGGAAGAACTGCGGGAATGGATGCTCTATTGGCTCATCGAAAAAAGCATCCTTCCAAGCCGGGACCTACCCTTTACGCCGTAAGGGCTTTGGGAATTGCTTTGGCCGAGAATAGTTTGCCCGCAGGGCGATTGGTGGGGAGTCGGATCGTGCATCCGGGGTCGATCGACATCGCTTTTGCAGTGGAGGCGGAAGATGGCGTTCTGGTTCCTGTTCTTAGGAAGGTCAATGAAACCAAATTGGATCAGTTGACGGCACTTTATGCGGAGAGGATGATTCAGGCGAAAGAGAGAAGAATTCCTGCTGAGGCGTTGGGGGGTTCGGTGGCTGTGGTAACGAATTATGGAACGTTCGGCTTGGATTGGGCGACTCCGATTCCACTTCCCGAGCAAAGTTTGGTTCTGGGGTTGGGGGCGGGAAAGAAAGTGCCCGAGTGGGATGAAAAGACGCAGAGCTTTCGACCCAAGACGGTGGCGCCTTTGACGTTGAGTTTTGATCATCGGGTGATCGACGGTGGGGCGGCGGGGCGTCTTCTGGCGCGGGTGGCAGAGCTGCTGGAAAATCCGAAAAAACTTTAGGCCGATCGACTCGCCAGCCGGACAGCGATTTCTGCGGAAAGAAGTACGAGGGGAAGTCCTCCCCCCGGATGGGTGGTGCCACCCACAAAGTAGAGATTCGGAATGAGAGAGGAACGAATCGGGGGACGGAGGAAGGAGTGCCTCATACCGTGGGAGGCCCATCCATAGAGCGAACCGCCGATGGCACCGTCTCTGGATTCGAAGTCGGCTGGAGAGATCCACTCCTTGTGGACGATGTTGCCCTGTAAACTGGGTAGGAACTTTTGATCTAAGATTCGGATGATCTGATCGGCATATTTCGGGGATTCCTTGGCCCAATTGATACTTGTGGTGTTGGCGGGGGCGTTTACGAGGAGGAAGTAGTTGTCGTGATCCGATGGAGCAGAAGCGGGATCGGTTCGTGAATTCAGGCAAAGATAGATGGTGGGATTTTCGGCAGGGCGGTTTTCCCTGAACATCTGTTGAAACTCGAGCGGGTAGTTATCGGAAAAGAAGATGTTGTGATGGGCGAGGGAAGGATCTTTGCCTTTGACCCCCAAAAGAACGACAAAACCTGAGATCGCGCGTTCTGGTTTGGCCATCTTGGAGGCGATCTCAGGTGCACGATTGTGTTGAATCAATTTCTGATATGCACCCAAAACATCGCCGTTATGGAATATCAGATCGGCAGAGATCTTTTTACCGGAGGCCAACGTAATGCCCGTCGGGTCGATGGATCGGACCTCTGCAGAGGTCTGGATATCCACCCCATGCTTTTCGGCGATTTGAAGAAGAACTTCGGCCAATCGACGGATTCCGCCTCGAATGTACCATCCGCCATAACGGGATTGGACATAAGGGATGACGGCAAAGGTAGCGGGGGTGAGCTCGGGATCACTGCCGTTGTAGGTCGCAAAGCGTTGGAGGAACTGTTGTAGGTGAGGATCGGAATAGAAGTGGCGGGAGGCAGACGCGAGGGAGCGAAAGGGGCTCATCGCGGGTAGGTAACGGAGAAGAGGAAGGAGTGAGGGATTGAGAATCTTTTTCCAGATCTCGGAAGGGTCACTTTCTAAAAAAGCGGGACCGGAGAGTTTGTAGAGACCTTCGGCATGGCGGAGGAGTCGAGCGGAATCGGGACGGGACCAGAAAAACTCGTTTTCATCGAACTGATAGCCGTCCGCCCAGCGGTAGCGACAGGTTGGAGAGAGTGGTTCGAGGGTGAGATACTCATCCCGTTGCTCGCCCAGATCGGCAAAGAGTCGATCGAGAATCTGAGGCATCGTGAAGAGGGAGGGGCCTAGATCCCAGCGGAAGCCTTTCGTCTTTCGTTCCGCCACTTTGCCGCCAACCGAGGGGTTTTTTTCGAGAAGGGTGACCCGACAACCGGAACGGCGGAGGCGTAGTGCAGTGGCAAGGCCACCGACACCACCGCCGACCACCACAGCTGACTTTCCTGAAAGGCGGTTCATCGGGGGCGTTTCTCCCAGAGCATTCTTAGGCAGGAGGAGAAGTCGGCAGGCTTGATTAGAAGCATCTGGTCGATCTGAGAAGGAGTGAACCATTCCAAGCCGGCAACTTCACCTGGGTCGGGCTGGAAGGGGCCCGGGTGGGTGGCTCGATAAAGCCATACAAACTCCTGATCGGTTTCGTTGCAGGCGGAAAAGTATTTCATTCGGGCAAGACCTTCGCAGGTGGAGGTGGGGATGCCGATCTCCTCAGGAATTTCACGGTGCATAGCGGTATCGTACTCCTCCCCAGAGTTCACGTGGCCACTCACGCTAGAAGTCCAACGGCCGGGCTCTCGATCTTTTGTGAGGGAGCGACGCTGTAGAAGGAGGCGGCCATCTGGATGGAAGAGCCAAAGATGAACGGCACGATGGAGTAAGCCGCGGGCATGGATTTCGGAACGAGGGGCGGAAGCAACCACTCGGTCGTTCTGATCCACAACATCAAACGTTTCGTCGGATAGATTCATAAAGTTTACGCCACTCGGCTGGGTCCAGCTCTTCCGCACGGCGATCAAGATCGACGGGGAGCAGGCCTTTCAGTTTCTTTCGTCTTTGGGAGAAGCCCTTTTTTACAAAGGCATGAAAACTCTCCAAATCCGTTGGGACGGAATCGCGACGGGTGAATCGAAGAACGGCGGAGTCGACCTGCGGGCGGGGGTAAAAGACCTCGGGGGGAAGTTGGCGGATCTTTTCAATATCGAAGACGGATTGAAGAAGGACCGAGACGGCACCGTATTCGGAAGTTCGGGGGAGTGCGGAGTAGCGGTCGGCGACCTCTTTTTGAAGGGTGACGACAATGACAGCAGGGGGTGAAGATCGAAGGGCAAGTTGTACGAGGAGTGGGGTGGAGATGGAGTAGGGAAGATTTCCACACACGTGGGATCGGGGGGTGTGTTGAGGAAGGGTTTTTAAGGCATCTCCTTCGATCAGTTGAAACCTAGGCTCTTGCTGAAATTCCTCTCGAAGCCATGAAATGAGGCCATGGTCGATTTCAAAGGCTTCCACCGAGTGGCCGATCGTGAGGAGGGCTCGCGTCAGGGCACCGAGACCCGGACCGATCTCCTGGACGGGTTCGGTTGTTGATTTAGGAAGGGAATGAGCGATGACCGTGGCGAGGGCGGGTTCGGCCAGAAAGTTTTGGCCCAACTGGCGGAGGGGGCGGAGGCCACGGGTGGCCAGAATGTCGCGAATTTGGGTCGTGTTCAGAGCTGACGACTCAAAATGGCGTGAAGCTCGCCAGGGTTCATGATGCCGGATATTTGTTCTGATCCGCGTCCGTAGGCGGCGACCCAGCCAAATCCGGCGGAAGGGGCGGCGGGGCGGCCAGTGGAAAACGCCGTGGGGTCGGAGCCTTTTTTGCCGGGTCCATTATGCCACGAGATAGGGGAGAGGCGGCGCGAAGAGGCGGAGTCTTTTGATTTTTCAAGAAACTGAAATCCACCGACTGAGTAAGGGCAGTATACAAGAATCAGCGCATTTTTTCCGGCGTATTTACGTGCAGTTTCGACCGCACGGTCGAGCTCGTGGAGTTGACGGACGGCGAGTTCGGCCTGATTTTGGCCCGCGGCAGCGGCGACGAGGGGATGATCGATGACGAGAAAATATCCCAATAAATTATAGGCGAGAGTTTCGATCGAGCGGCGAACCAGATCGGCCAAGCGAATCGTCCCCGCTTCTCCGCCTGCAGTCGCAAGGGGTAGGGTGTCGGGGGCGACAAGTCCAAGGAGGCGGCGGGTATTCCATGCGGGGAAGCTTTCGAGGCCTGCTCGGTCAAAGACGAGGGTGTAGTCGAGCTTCTCTGCTTCTTTTTCCAGATCCCGTCGGCCTGCTTTTTTTTCTGTGGTAAATATTTCCCGGCCACCACCGAGGATAAGATCGATTCGTGTGGTATCGAGAAGCTGCTGTGCGACTGTGGCAGATACGGAGGCATCGGATTGATGGGAGTAGAAAGCGGCCACTCCGGGTGAGGTGATGCTGCCGGACGAGACCACTCCGACGGCCCGACCGTGGCGTTGGGCCTCGTAAAGGAGGGTGTCGGCAGGTTTCCCGTTGTATTGAAGGCTCAGGCGACCAGCGGTGCTGGGTTGACCTGTCGCAAGGAAGGATGCGAGGGCAGCGGCGTCTCCAGTGAGCT
>Ga0209085_1002079_pt1 | contig 11606 bp, 15 predicted proteins | sample C_131016_EF_Meta_FD_187310 | JGI IMG/M metagenome (GOLD analysis project Ga0209085, IMG submission 187310) | Freshwater microbial communities from Lake Croche, Canada to study carbon cycling - C_131016_EF_MetaG (SPAdes) (version 2) | ecosystem: Environmental > Aquatic > Freshwater > Lake...
TAACCAACTTAGTAACTTACGGAATTTATAATATAGTGGACGACCTGGAACATAACTGGCTTTGAAGTTGCAGTTAAAACAATGATAAGAAACACCACCATCTAGGTTCATAACTAATCCGCCACGACCACGTGTGTCCGCTGATTCGCCGTTGTGTTGACAACAGGGTGCGTTAAAACTAATCCAGCCAGAAGCGGAATTAGTTTTACGTTTGTGCGGTAATATCTGGGTTACTGCGTCGCGAATCGAGTTTAACATTCCTACTAGTATAGCAGAATTTTTGGACTAGGTCAACAAGTTAGGCTGATGTTACTATTTTCCAAACTGGAGCTGATTTGGTGCCACCGTTTAGATACATTTTTCCAGCACTAATATCAATACAGATTGATCCTGGGCCAGCAAATCCAGCTCCAGTGTCACCATTAGTTGGGACTCCAGCTCCAGTTAAAAATACCACATCATTTGATACACGCCATTCGGCCTTTTTATAGGGGCGAACGTATGGAACTGATGGATCTATATCGGCCATATTTAAATCCATACCGTATTCAAAGCCACTAGATGGAGTAGTGTTTTGCATAGTAATCCCAAATCCAGCTCTTGCTCTAGTGTTACCACCATCGCCATCTAAATAGGCCATAACAGCCGCATCGGCAGTAACCGTTGTATCAGCAATAAATCCAATAACACCTGCTTTAGGGAAAGTGCTGGCATTAGTTCCTGTGATGTTATATGCACCAAGAACACCTGACATATAATTACTAGTTTTTGTAAGACCACTACCACTAATAGTACCACGTATACCGTAAGCGGCAGCTGGGTCAGTTTTAGTATTACTACCAAACGTAGATTCAATAGTGCCTGCAACTCTAAGCGTTGTGGTTGATCCAGTATTAGCTGTAAGGGTTCTACTAATAACTATCGAGTTTGCTGTAACATTACCCAATGCACCGTGAACAGTGGCCAATATAACATTGCCGCCAAAAGTTTTGCCATCGTGTACTCTAACTGTATGCAAATCTGTGTCCAGAGTAAGTTCACCCAATGGGCCTTTGTACGCTGTACTTTGTACAGTATTGCCACGCTTTAATAGTATGTGGCCTACGTTGGCGTATGTTGTCATTAAATTACTCCACCATCAAATATAACTTCACTGGTATCGCTGGCAGAGTCTGCATAATAAGCTGGCAACACTTCTAAATCCAGTGGAACACCATAATTGTCGTCGATATAAACCGGTTGTTCTGTGTTGTCGCTTGATTTGATTGTTTTAAATGTCAGTTTGTAAAAACGATTTTCCAAGGTGTTAATAGTACCTTTATCCAGAGTAAACGTGCCTTGCCCAACAGCAATATTGGCAAAAGTAACAGCATAAGTTTCGATGGTTGTTTTGTTAGTGGGATCTTGTATGCTGGCCTGCACAGTATATCCTGTCAGGTTAACATTCTTTTGATCTTGATTCTTAACCAAGACTTGGATGGGATTGTCTATACCTTGATAGACCTTGATAGGGCGTGAATACACTTGGCGATTCCTTGTTGTAAATATTGCCGGATCAAAAACCTGAACCTCGGCTGTGTTTGGGTATAAATATGTTTTAACGGTGATCATTAAATTTGCTCATCTCTTTAACATATTTATCGGACAACGTGGAAGATCACTACAAGCAACTACTAGGTAAGTACCCGTTCATAAGCTACATTACCTATGGCGGCAACGAATATATCGGCATCATACAAAACTTTGACGAAGTTATAACTACACTTTACGATTTTGGCACATTGAAAGATGACGAGCTTAAGAAGATTTTCCTCAGCCTGGGCGAAACCTGGTGGTGGGAAAGCAACAGATTGATGCCTATCAATGTGTTCTTAAAGCAGGACTGGGTAGTATTCAAACATTGTCTACGCACCATGAACAGCAAAGACGTAGAAATCAAGATGGGCCCGTATGTGAGCCTTAAAGAAATGGCCAGTAAACGAAGCAAACGTAAAAGTATTACGCTGGTCCGCAAAGTTGTCTAAACGCAATATCGCTATTAGATAACAAATTCATATTAACAACAACCAGATGTGCATAGGCCAGACTATGCGACTTCTTAAAGAAGTATCCATCATCTGTGGGTTTGGTCCACACTTTATCTGCAACATCTCGCCAGGGTTGACCAATTAAATGACGCTTGGCCGGACGTATCACTGCCAGCAACATGGCCATTCTTGGTATAGTGTTCACTGCTTCGGGCATCTTGATCAGGGTGTCGTAGTGATTACCAATGTGTATCAGCTTGCTACAAAACTCTGGATCATACAGTCGTTCCCATTCGGGTTCTTGCGCTATCAGTTCTGTCAAATGTTGTTCACTCTTTATCTGCGTATATAATGACACGTTCAAAAAGTCCAGTTTTATATATCCACGAGCTTCGGCTGCTTCATAGTCCAAACTGGCACGACCTGTAAATGGATCTTCGGGTATGTCTGTCACGTATACACCGGTGTTGTGGGCTACCCAGACTCCGTCTCTATTGATGCTGGCAGGCGTGTGCTTGAGCAGATCCAGTGCTAGTGTTCTATCGCCAAAGTCAATGTCAATGTCTGACCGAAACTTCATAGCCCGGCCTTGATTAAGATATCCTTGACCCATTCGGTATCAGCAAGATAGTCCTGGAATCGACGTTGCCAATGGTCAGGATCTATCCAGGGCATTACCATGACCACTTGTTCTTCTGATAAATTGCCAAGGAAATCAACGCCCGATGTACAGTTGTAAACAATCCAAGGACTAATACGACCGGTAACAATATGATGTACCACACGATTGCTGTTACCATAACGAAAATAATCGCTAAATCCGTTTTTAAGATCGGGATGGTCATCGGCATAGGTTTGCATTTCTTTCAATGCTCGTTCAAGAGCGTCTTGTACTGCTTCTCGACGTAGATAATCGTGCATCCACTCTTCGTACAACTTGTCGCTACACCAGTTATCTATCTTTTTGTTATTGCGTAGTAGCCAATCAAGAAAGTTAGCAAAGTTAATACAGCGTATAGATTGACAGTATCTTCCATGTTTGACAAAAGCATTATAGTAAGGACTAGTAACAAAATCCGCATAGCTTTTTAGTCGGGCGCTACCCTGTGTTACTTCATAAAAGCGCAGATAGGCCTTGAGTCCCAGTTGTACTCCCACTTCTCGTTCCTGTTGCCACCGACGCTTGGGCTCGCAAAGATGCACTGCCAAGGTTGATTCCTTGACAAATGCCTTTTCACAATAGCGACACTTATACGGTTCGGTTGTCATTGATAAAATTTACAAGATACTGAACCAATATTATAACATCTTCACCATAGTGATGTCTAGCATTAAGGGGCAAATTCCGATCCTGCTCCATGCATACAGATCCATTTTGTTCTAGATACTCATTGCCAATAAAGACAAATGGCACAAAACCCGGTCCTAACTTGACATCCTGATGATGTCTATCACAGGTGTTAAAAATACAAAATTCAATTGATCGTTCTCTAAGGTATGCGGCCAATAACTTCAGGTCAAGATAAAGTTGTTCCACATAGTGTTGATTAATATCAAACCGGTAACGAGATTTTACATAGTCATCTACCATTTTATGTTCGGTTGAACTGCCAAAGTCGTCTGCAGATGCAAACTGTGCCTGCATACCTTGGCTGTTGTAACTGACCCAAGGGCTGGCATGTTGTGGTTTTAACGGACTTTCTTGACGATCGTAAAAAGTCAATCCTAGTACAACAAGGTCTACAGGATTGTGTTCTATATATTCTACTGTGGTTCTTATAATACGGCGATTACTACTGCCAGGTCGAGCCAGGTTTACAGTTTTAGCACCTAGCAATTGATCAAAATGTCTGGTGTAAAAATAGCTATCAATGAAACTACAGCCATTTAGCAGTACGTTCATAAATCCTTTTTGATATCTTTATCTGCCCAACCCATATCTCGTGCATGGGCTTTGAGCTCGTCTTTGCTGTTTAGGTCCGACATCAGTTTAAGATCATCGTCTTTAAGATGTGGATGTAGTTCACGCAAAAACTTAACATTTTTGTTATCTACGGTTTTCTTTGGGAGTCCTAGCCACGGATGATAGTGTGTACCCATGCCCGGACTCACTGTAGTGGCCATCAACCAATGTAGTTTTTCGTGTTCCTTGGCGCTGATATCAAAGAAGTTCTTGTTTAACTTTTCATTAACACTCATCACATAGTATGCCTGCAGGTCTGCACTGCCTTGCACCGTGGCTCCCCAGCGTATCATCATAAACCCACTAAATGCTCGGCGTTCTTCGTCGGTCAAGTTGTCATAAAAATCTCGATCCTTGCGATCAAATGCCGCCATTTCTTTTTTAATATCAAGTGCTGGTGCTTTTTTTGTTTTTGCTACGGTCATACCGGGTGCCAATCAGGTGGAAGTGTGGTGGGATCTTTGCTCAACTCGTACAGTATTTTAACACGTTCTATGGCTTCTTGTAAAGCAGGTGTACGTTCAGCTGTGTTGAATATGTCCATCCATTCGTTGAGTTCTTTTTCGCGCAGTATTTCTGCTTCTAGTGCCGGATCAATGCTGTGCAACACTCTTTCCACTTGTCCGCTTTTACGTTTGTATATTGTACGACCCCCATCTGGGCTTTCGTACACAACATATTCGTTTATTTGGTTAGCTTTGTATGGACCAGTATACATTTACCAAACTTTGCCGTAATTGATAACTTCGCTTTGTCTGCTGATATCCTTGATGAAATATGCACACATGGGTTTGTCGCCTTCAGTCAACGGAATAGCCAATAGCTGTCCGGGTTTGAGTTTTGGAAAATACCACTTGACATCTTGATATATGTCTATAATTTCCACAGGATGAAACTCTGGACGGAAACTGGTTAGTGGATTAAAACAAAATACATTAAAGCCACGATCATTGATGCTTGTTAGTGGGACAACTTCTAGATCGCCAAAGTCAGGTTCGCCTATTAGTAGTTGCCAATCCACTGGCATGCGTACAGTATATGGCCCAATACGTAGAACCAAGGCTGGACTATTGAATGATTCTAAAAAGATTAACGGAATATAAAAATAATCGGGTTCCTTGGGATCGCTGTTGTCCAATACACAAAAACGAACTTCGTCAATTTCGTCTGGTATTTGATCCATTGGATATGCTGTATTGTCTAATGTTAGAATTCTCATTTATTATTCTTTAATATATGTTCCGCTTCCGGCGTCACGATATACCTTCCGGTATTTCGATCAGTAAATTCTTCTACTACACTTCGGTGTAACGGAAGCTCGTCTACTGCAACTGGCACTTGCACTATACATTCTGTATTATAGTTGAAAGTACTAGCAAAGTAAACCTTTGGTGTACCATTTTGTCGAGCCGCTGTGTTAACAAATTTATGATGTAGGTGACCGTAGTCGCCATCTTCATAGTGCGTCAATATCAAATCAAATTGGTCGGAAATACCTGCAAGTTCTCTACTGGCACTGACACCATCAAATCCCAGTTCATTGTTTTTAACATATTCCCAATCATCATTGTAACCCAGGAATGTGGTTGGTATGTTGCGCTTGGACCAGTATGCCTGCATTTCTTTTGCTCTAGGATCCCATTCGGCGTGTGTCATGTAAACTATGTGCCATTTGAATTCTGGGTGCGCCTCTATAAAAGGCCAGGCAAATATAACACAATCGTCTGGATGTGCTACCAGTGCTACAGCCTTCAAAATGCAAATCTCCAGTCATGTATAACCGGATCATACCACATGGTGATATCGGTATTGGGCTTGCGTGTGCGAGTCAACACCATTTTGCTAGGATTACCCCACCAGGTATCGGTCACATTCATGACAACGTTACCGGTAATGGCACGCCAAAATATAACCACACACATTCCCGACAGATGTGTAACTGAACTGGGAATTCGAAGACGTATGTCATTGACATCCACAGGTCCGTTTAAATCAACAGTGATAGGTTCGGTCTTGTACAATTCTGTCAGTTTGAGATCCTTGAATCTAGGCAACATGGTAAAGAACTTCTCTATGTGATTGGCTCGATACAATGTGGTCTCTAGTGGGTGCTGTTGTTGAAATGCTTCGTTGATTTTGTTTTCAAACACCGGATCAATGGCAATATCAGGTTGAAACTCAAATGCATTAGACTCTACTTCCACAATGGGAAAGATTGGATGGTCCGCAAATGCTGTGGCCCAGATTTCAAACTTGCCCGGGATAAACATTCCACCAAACTGGCGAGCATGTTCAGCAATGGGTATAATGTATTCGTTAAAGATTGGTGTACCTATTGTTTCACTGACATAAATGTCTGCAGGTATCCGTGTGTTGTAAAAGTTATCGTTGATGACCTCAATGATGTTATCCAGACCAACAGAACGAATCATTTCTCTAGCATACCTGGCACGTCCAGGATCCATTTCAACAGCATACACTTTTTCTGCACCAGCCTTGGCTGCCAGCACACTCAAGAATCCAGTGCCTGTTCCAATGTCAACCACAGTTTTGCCACGAACGTTTTCTTCAATGGCCTGTTTATAAAACACGTTACGACCGGTATCGTTGATCATTGGCATGAATATGCCATTGTTCTTGAACCAATCAAATTCTTCTAGGCTTTGTGTCACTGTGTTGTCGGTCATAGTTTCCAGGTATTTTTAATTAGATTGTAATAGGTATCGGCTAGATATTCTTGACTAGCAGGACTGCCGTGATATCCAGGATCGTCTCGTCCTGTAAACGGCCATTCATTGGTTGCATACGCCGGTGTTTCTTTGTAGGCCAGTGTCATGTAACGATCATCTACCACTGCGGGTATGGCCGATCGTATGGTAACACTATCCCATAGGTTATTTGCAATAATCAAAAAAGGTATGCCCGAATAAAATAATTGCATAATACCATCTCGAATGATCCATTCATCTTGCTGGCGTTTCCAGTTGCTATCATACATGTGGTTAATATATTGCTTGACTGCGGCCTGTGTGTTGCGATCTATTTTGCTACTACGATATGGGTGGTCGTAGTTCTCTGCTAGACTAAAGATAGTTTCACAAATCATTCTATATGGATTTGTGCCATAGTTTACATTATCAATACCGGCAGATCGATCATATCCGTTAAGCATTTCTCGTTGTAAGTGCTGTTGTAGGCTAGGGTTCCACCCACGCTCGGTATTCTTGGTCCAATCGTATGGTGCCGCACCGGCAGGTATTTCCATACGGTCGTGGAATGTGGGTGCAATGATAGCAAAGGTAGGACGCTGACGCAACACCTCGTCTATTTGTATACGGATGCCACCGTTACTGCATCCTTGACGTGCTAATATTTCTACGTCCCACCCCAACTTACTGGCCAGTACTTCTCCGTAGGCTGTGCCCGGTAAGGATTGACTGGGTGCCGAATAACTACAGCCACATACTATTAGTTTTGCCACGGTGCTTTTTCTACTGTGAAAGGATAGTTTGCTTCGTTATAAAACTTCTTACGTGCTGTAAGATGTCGTTTGGCAAACTTGCAGGTGCTGGTTATGTCCCAGATTTGAACGAAGTCCTTGTCCTCCGCTTTGCGAATACCACGCCCGATTGATTGGATAACACGTACAAAGGATTTACCCGGTTCAATAAGCACAAGATTGAAAATCCTAGGAATATTAATACCAACAGCGGCCACACCATAAGTAGCAATAATAATCTTGTTAGTACTGGTTGCAATTTCATCGTATTCATCTTTTCTATCCCCGGCTTTGGTTGAGCCGCTAACAAATGCCACATCTGGTTTATCGTGCAACAAACTAAACAGGGTACTGAGTTCTGCTTGCAAGATCTTTCCTGTTTCAATTCGATCAACTAGGATTAGTGTATTGCCACCTTCCTTAATTGAATCAATCATCCGAGCCAAGTATGCTAAACGTTCCACTGTGGTCGTCAAGTATTTAAGCTCGCTTTGGTAATCCCGGTACTCAACGTGATCTACCATTTGCACAATGTTCACGTGGCAGTTGGCAAGATGACCGGCTTCTTGTAATTCGCTAGCACTTAACTTGCCTACTACATTACCTAAGCTACAGAAGATACTTACTTTTTCGTAATCTTCTTTGGGAATAGTACCGGTCAATCCCCAACGGATCGGCACACGAGCAAATACACCAGATAACAACGATTTAAGTGCATCGGCTTTGGCCATATGTACTTCATCAACCATAACAAGAACAACATCTTCAACAAACTCGCCAATTGAAACTTCTGCTGTGCCTGCTTGTGTATTCTTTAGTAGGATGTTTAGACTTTGCCAAGTGCAAATAGTATGCGTCTTACCAAACTCTTTACGATCACCAAAGTAAACACCCACGTCAAGACCTAGGTTTTTATAGTCTGCTTCTGTTTGTGTAACTAAACTCTTATTAGGAACAATAACAATTGATCGACCGTATTGCTCTACACTCTTAGAGAGTGCCGCAGTCATAATAGTCTTGCCTGCACCTGTGGCAATTTCCTGTATGCTTTGTGGATTGCTTAGGAAGTTGTTGATAATCTCAACTTGGTAGTCTCGGAACCGAATAGGTTCACCTGCTTGTGGATGTCCCGTGGGCCAAGTCTGATCAGCGAAAGAGTCTTCATGGAATTCAGTAAAGTCAAATTGAGTTTTATAATCCCTGAGATCCTCTACTTCAACATCATAGTTGCGCTGTTCAAGAATTGGTAGGATATCTGGTAACAGGTTGATATAACTGCTACCACCAAGTTGGAAGAAGGCCACTTTGCCATCCCACCGGCCCAATCGCACACTTGGCTGATATCGAGCACCTGGGATTTCATACTTGAATTTCTTTACCAATGCCGTGCGGTCAGCAAGATCTAATCCTTCAATCTTTACATTCACTTCATCTCGAATTATTAGTCTAGCTTGCAAACTTCGGGTCCTTTGGAGTTCTTAGTATACACGTCTTTGGCAAAGTACACAATCTTTTCGGCTGTTTGAATCCATATCTGCCTATCGCCACCATGCAACATACCTGCACTACTGACCAACAACGGAATACGACCTGTAAGTGCGGTGCGTGGGATTTTGTTTGTGTAAATCACTTTAATTGTTGGATCGTCTGGTATAGTCTTTTGATTGCCCAATTTAAAAATCTTGTCAGGAAAGTGTTTTGCAAATTCATTCAACAATCTGTCAGTCAAGTCAGCTTCGTATACATATATGGGAAACCGATTGGTTTGTTCTGCATAAGCGGCAAGATCTTTGACCAAATCATGACTTGTTTGTGGATCAACTTTGAGTTCACGATTTGCACACAGGCTCCAAAAACGTGTACCACATTGTTCTACAACCGTGTCACGGATTGTACTGCTCACGGTGTACCCGAGTATAGGTGCATGATCAATGAGCTTGAGTAAATCATCAAATCCAACATTACTATTTACATATTCTATTAGACTGTCTGCGGCATTGCTGATAGATAAAACACCATCGTCGTATGCAAGTTCAATTGCATACGGAATTTGTTCTACTGCCAGTAGCGATTGCATCACAGTTTCTACACTGGGATCTATTGTGAAATTGTTGACCCGTGCAAATGTATATACCCAATTCACATTCCACTCAGTCAGGGCCAATTCTTGTACACGCCGTTCTCTGTTGAAACGTATACTACCTTTGCTGTCTTTGCTGGCAGTTCTAACCAAATCAATCAATTTGGTATCGTAGGGAAACTTTAGATTGATAGTATCCCCCTCGACCCAGACTCGGCTTTCTCTATCAATGGATCGCAAAGGAATACGATAGTGTGGTGTCTTGACTGGACCAATATCAATTGACAGTTTGTTTAACTGTCGTTCGTATTTGATGATCAACGACACAGCCAATGCGGCCTGTTTGTCAGTGAACCCTTTGCCTGCCATTATTTGTTCGGCCAAACTTGGTACAATTTTCATATCGTACCTGGCCAGGCTAAGTGGACTTTCGCCCACACTAAAAATACTGTAGTTTTGCTTACCCGAGGGTTCGCGATAACCAGCAATAATTTCAATGTAGTCTTCTACGTGCGGATGAGAAAATTGAGCCATACAATATTATAGCACACCTTTAATGTTATTGCAAATAAAAAAATCCCCGAGTGGTTAAACCCGGGGATCAAAAACCATAACTCAGGAGCTAAAGAGAGCTATGGGGTAAACTTATTCTTCTAATAGAGCCCGGGCCTCGGCACTGATTGTTACTACTGTACTAGGCACCACTGGTTGGTTGGTGTACTGCCCGGTTGCATCAATCTGCAAAGCCTGCCCTGCCGGGGTAATAATATCTCTACAGTAAGGGAAAGTTCCTTGTCCGGGTTTCGGTACTGTTATCATATTAGGCTGCCTTCATACAAGTAACTTGAGCCATTTGTTTCCATTTAAGTGGAAAACTCTTACGCAAGTCTGCAATTTTAATTGCCATACGCAGGCTCATTTCACGCATCTTGTTCTTGTTCTCTTCCAAGAACTCAATAATCTCATCCTGTGTGATTTGATCAAAATCGTATTCGGCAAACAGTTCGCCGTCTTTGGCAATTTGTTTGATACGCAACACTTTGTCACGCATGGTGTCCAGCGTCAAATCCAAATAGTGACAACGTGACTGAAGTGCATCCAAGTGATCACGCAACTTTTGGCTTTTCATTTGATCAAACTTGAGGTTGGTAATAAACACCACACTACCGTTGAAGTTGAACGAATCTGGAATGCCTTCGCGACGCAACAGATTTGAATCTGACAACCATGAAATCTTACGCTTCTTGCCTGAGTCTAAAGCACCTTTGAGCAAGTTCAGCGCAACGTCATCCAACAGGATACTGTCACAGTCATCGAACACCAACATACAATTGGCATCTGAATACTTGTAAAGTGTCGAGTACAAACCCAGGGCCGTTGCACTACCTTTGACAACTTCGGCACGTAAACGCTTTCCCGAAATCTGATCAAACAAACAGGCTTTCTCAACAATGCGTTCTACACCAAAGCTCTTACCAACGCCGGGAGGGCCCGACACAATCATGGCACGGATCTCGCCGTTGGTTGCGGCTGTGGTCATTTCGTCCAAGATTTCAAAACGCTGACGAATACGCTCAATGACTTGTTCGTCACTTTCGGCTGTAGCTTCTGTGACTGTGGTCTCTTTGACAGGTGTATTACCTGCTTCAACAAATTCAGTTTCGCTTACAAAATCGTAATCACTCATAGCATCAACTTTAACACGGATGTCTTCTGGAAAGCCAGGAAAGCGACCGCCGTTACGAACAGTCACATAACTGCCCTTGGCAGTCTGTTTGAACTGCTCAACCAATTGAAATATCTGACCGCTTACATCAGTTTGACGATAAGCACCGGATTTAACACGAACAAAAGATACGTTTGACATACTTAGCTCCTTCTTTATTGACAATACAACTATTATATATTAAATGGATTTTTGGGTCAACATCTGGGTGTTGTTTTTAAGCCACAGCTTTTTCTAGTGTAAGTTCACGTGTGCGGTAAGTGATCTTGCCATCGTACTCGAGCTGGCTCCGCTCAAACTCTGTAAGATAG
>Ga0209085_1002080_pt1 | contig 11602 bp, 9 predicted proteins | sample C_131016_EF_Meta_FD_187310 | JGI IMG/M metagenome (GOLD analysis project Ga0209085, IMG submission 187310) | Freshwater microbial communities from Lake Croche, Canada to study carbon cycling - C_131016_EF_MetaG (SPAdes) (version 2) | ecosystem: Environmental > Aquatic > Freshwater > Lake | place...
GGCTTATCGACTGGGCAAAATGTCGAATCGATAGACGTTGTAAGTATTCCGATGCCAGGCAATGCTGAAAGCCTCAATCTTTCTGCGGCGGCTTCGATTGTTATGTATCACCTATCAAATATGCCACGTTAATAAAGGGCTACAAGATAGAGTTATGCCTATGCGCGTTGAGGAGATTTCAACCTGGGTACACGATGCCCGTAAGGCTTTCGCCTCCGCCACAGATCTAGATTCTCTTAAAACTGCACGCCTTGCTCATGCGGGGGATAAATCTCCAATTGCATTGGCATCTCGCGCGTTGGGTGCGATGTCACCCGAAGATAAAGCGAGCTTTGGCAAAGTTATTGGCGAGGCTAAGGCAGTGATTGCCCAAGCTTTGGCAGAAGCAACTGCTGTTCTTGAAGTCGAACGAGATCGCAAAGTTTTGCTCGAAGAAGTTGTCGACATCACCTTGCCAGTAAATCGTTCACATCGTGGTGGTTTGCATCCCATTTCAATTATCAAAAATGAAGTGTCAGATTTTTTTATTGAACAAGGCTTTGCCGTTGAAGAAGGTCCTGAACTTGAATCGGGATGGCTCAACTTTGATGCGCTTAATATTCCGGCTGATCACCCTGCGCGAACAATGCAAGATACATTTTTCATTGAGCCAGTCGAATCTGGAATGGTTTTGCGAACACACACATCACCAGTTCAAATCCGCACGATGCTTACACAGGAGCCACCAATTTATGTGGTGTGTCCAGGGCGAACATTTAGAGCAGATGAGCTGGATGCAACGCATAGCCCTGTCTTTCATCAGGTCGAAGGGTTAGTAATCGATAAGGGCATCACGATGGCCCATCTGAAAGGCACACTAGATAACTTTGCTCGTCACATGTTCGGTCCAGATGTCACTACTCGACTGCGACCATCTTTCTTTCCTTTTACTGAACCCAGTGCAGAGGTAGACATTTTCTTCAATAATCGCTGGATCGAATGGGGCGGTTGCGGAATGGTTAATCCGAAGGTGCTTGCAACATGTGGCATTGATACAGATGTGTACAGTGGCTTTGCATTCGGAATGGGCCTTGAGCGCACACTTATGGTTCGTCACGGAATAACCGACATGCACGACATTGTTGAAGGCGATCTTCGTTTTACTCGTCAGTTTGGAGTTGGCCTGTAATGCGCGCCCCACTGTCCTGGATTAAAGAGTTCGTTGAAATCCCTGCATCTGTTTCTGCTGAGCAAATATCGGATGGCTTGATTCGTGTGGGCTTTGAAGTTGAAGAAATCATAAAGCAAGGCGCTGATTTAACTGGCCCGCTAAAGTTTGCAAAGGTTCTATCCATTGAAGAAATTACCGAGTTCAAAAAGCCTATTCGCTACGTTGGCTTGGATTGCGGAGAGGGGGAAACTCGATATGTTATTTGTGGTGCGACAAACTTTGCAGTTGGAGATTTAGTTGTCGCAGCTTTGCCAGGTGCTATTTTGCCGGGAGATTTCAAGATTGGCGCCCGTGAAACATACGGTAAGACCTCTAATGGAATGATTTGCTCAGGTCGCGAACTTGGAATCAGCGATGATCATGCTGGCATTATGGTTTTTGCCGAAGGTGAAGTAACAATCGGTGCTGACGCAATTGAAGCATTGCAGATCAATGATGTGATTTTCGATGTCGCCGTTAATCCAGACCGCGGTTATGCATTAAGTATCCGAGGTATCGCACGTGAAGTCGCTGGCTCTTTGGGATTAAAGTTCACGGATCCTGTTGATGCGCTGCGCTCATTAAAATTCGAGGAAACCGGCAAGGGAGTCACTGCAAAGATTGCAGATAAGTCAGCGGCATCAGTTTTCTACTTGCGCACATTGTCTAATTTTGATCCAAAAGCAACAACACCCATCTGGATGCGTCGGCGTATTGAAAAGATGGGTATGCGATCTATTTCCTTGGTCGTCGATGTCACAAACTATGTAATGTTGGAACTTGGTCAACCCTTACACGCATTTGATAAGTCAAAGCTCAAAGGTGGGCTCACCATAAAACGAGCTGGCAAGGAACAGAAGTTTGTAACTCTTGATGGTCAAGAACGAGCTTTAAATCCAGATGATCTAATGGTCTGCGATGATGACCAACCATTAGCACTTGCAGGCACCATGGGTGGTTTATCATCTGAAATTTCAGAGACAACAACTGATATCGCACTCGAAGCGGTTAACTTTTGCCCAGTCTGCATTGCTAAGAATTCTCGACGTCACAAACTGTCATCAGAAGCCTCGCGTCGCTTAGAGCGAAGCGTGGATCCATCCTTGGCCGAATTTGCATCGGCTCGCTTTGTCCAACTATTAACCGCGCATAGCGCTGCCCAACATGTGGCAACTGTGGTTGATGGAGAACCTAAATATTCGCCAGTGGTCACGATTGACCCTGCGTATGTTTCCAAGACTTTGGGCTTTGAAATTCCAGCACAGCAGGTAGCAGATTTTCTGCGAGTAATCGGATGCGACGTTGACGAGAAGAGCTTCACCATCGATCCACCATCATGGCGCGCAGATCTTTTGACGCCAGCAGATTTTACAGAAGAGGTAGCCCGCATGATCGGCTACGACAAGATCCCTTCTGTGCTTCCTCCGCGCCCCTTGCATGCCACATTAACTCCAACTCAAAAGCGTCGGCGCGCAGTTGCAACAATGCTGGCAAGTCGTGGTTTGGCAGAAGTACAGACCTTCCCATTTACCAATCAAGCAACGATTGATTCCATGGGTTTTGTTGGAGAACGCGCTTCTACGTACAAGGTTGCAAACCCAATGTCAGAAGAGTTTCCACTGATGCGTGTTCATTTAGTTCCGGGGCTTATCGAAGTTGCCCAACGTAATATCAGTCGAGGTGCTAAAGATTTTGCAATCTTTGAAATGGGATCTATCTTCCGTAGTTCTCAAAAGTTGGTACCCGGTATTTCTCCGGAACTTTCCAAGCGTCCAGCAAAAAAGATCATCGATGAGATTTTTGCAAGTGTTCCACCTCAGGGATATCACGTAGCAGGATTGCTAGTCGGTAAAACTGAGAATGAAAATTGGCAAGGAAAAGCCCGGGCTTACGGCTGGCAAGATGCAATTGCTTATGCACAGGACATTTTGGCTTTATGTAACTTGGAATGGACAGTTGCTCGCTCTGACTTAGCTCCGTGGCACCCGGGTCGCTGCGCAGAGTTAATTGTTAATGGAAAAGCTGTTGCACATGCTGGCGAACTTCATCCACGCATAGTCGCAGCGTACGGATTACCTGAGCGCTCTGTTGCATTTGCGGTTGCATTAAATGCGCTTCCCGATTCCGCACTAGTTCGACCAACAACTGTCGGAACAATGCCAGCTGCGGTTCAAGATGTGGCTCTGATCGTTGAATCAACGGTCAGTGCTGCAGATGTTGAAGGTGCGCTCCGCGCCGGCGCTGGGGATTTGCTCGAATCGATCACTTTGTTTGATCGCTACGACAAGATTGGGGATGGCAAAATTTCACTTGCTTTCACTCTTGTCTTCCGTGCCCAGGATCGCACCCTGACCGGCGAAGAAGTTTCGGCTATGCGGGAGTCAGCTACGGCTGTTGCAGCAGCCAAGTTCGGGGCTGTCGTCCGCACCGCATAATTATGCATAAGATTGCATAATTATAGATAATCGGTTATCCTTGTCGTATGAGAACAGCGGTCATTGGCGCAAGCGGGTATGCAGGTGGAGAACTTTTAAGGTTGCTTGCCATCCATCCACATTTCGAGGTTACAGTAGTAAGTGCCCATTCAAATGCAGGGGAGCAGGTCACAACAGTTCACCCTCAACTGCAAAGTTATGTCGGCAGAAGTTTTGTCTCGACCGATTCGATCGACTTCTCTTCTCTTGATCTGGTTTTTCTTGCACTGCCTCATGGTGAGTCAGCCGCATTAGTTGAAAAGATCCCTGCAAATGTGAAGATCGTAGACCTAGGTGCAGATTTTAGATTAGAAGATCCTGCGCAATGGGAAAAGTATTACGAGGGAAAGCATGCGGGGGCGTGGGTCTACGGATTACCTGAGCTTGCACCAGAACAACGTGCAGCAATCAAAAAAGAAACTAAGGTTGCCAACCCTGGTTGCTATGCAACATCAATTTCCGTTGGGATCGCACCTGCGCTACACCTGATTGATGTTTCAGACATCGTGGTCGTAGCAGCATCAGGAACAACAGGTGCTGGTCGCAATGCAAAAATCAATTTAATTGGCAGTGAAGTAATGGGATCATTAACTTCTTATAAATTTGGTGGCGTTCATCAACATACCCCTGAAATCGAACAGGCCTTGTCGTCAGTGGCGCAAAAGCCAGCGAAGATTTCATTCACGCCGATCCTGGCACCGATGCCTCGAGGAATTCTCTCAACTATCACAGCTAAACTGTCTTCTTCGCTAACTACGCAGCAGGCGCATGATCTTTTTGTAACGCACTACGCATCCGAATTCTTTGTCGACGTCCTACCATTGGGTCAACTGCCTAAGACAAGTGCAATTACTGGTAGCAATAAAGTGCAGTTACAGGTAGCGGTTGACGAAAATACAAATCGCCTAGTTGTCTCAGTTGCAATCGATAATCTTGGTAAGGGTGCTGCGGGACAAGCAATCCAAAATGCTAATTTGATCTGCGGACTTTCTGAAATTAGTGGTCTCGCACTTGATGGAATCGGCGCATGAAACTTCCTAAAGGTTTCACATCAGCATCGATTGCTGCAGGCCTAAAAAGTAGCGGTGCTCTCGATTTAACACTGATTCACAATCAAGGTCCAAACTTTGACTCTGCTGCTGTTTTTACAAGCAACCAGGTTGTAGCTGCCCCTGTTATTTGGTCTCGCCAAGTCGCACAAGGCGGAATCGTTCGCGCAGTTGTTCTCAATAGCGGAGGTGCAAACGCTTGCACTGGTCCACAAGGCTTTGCTGATACCCACAAAACTGCAGAGCATGTTGGTGCGCTGTTAAATGTCTCAGCGGGTGAAGTAATCATTTGTTCAACAGGACTCATCGGCGAGTTCCTGCCTATGGACAAGATTCTTAAAGGACTTGACATGATTTCTCCTTCTCTAACAAATGACGGTTTAGAGACAAGTGCGCGTGCGATCATGACTACAGATTCAGTACCGAAAATTGCTACTGCCTCACACAATGGTGTCGAGTTCGCAGGATTAGCCAAGGGAGCTGGCATGTTGGCTCCAGCTCTTGCCACAATGCTCTCAGTCGTCATGACAGACGCGATTGTTTCGAACAACGCCCAAGAAATATTTTCACGTGCAACTGATCGCACTTTCAATCGCATTGATTCAGATGGGTGCACATCAACTAATGACACAGTTCTATTTATGTCATCAGGTGCAAGTGGCATCACAATTACGGATTCTCAACTAGAAGATTCGCTCATGCAGGTATGCGGATCTTTGGCGGCGCAATTGATTGCAGATGCTGAAGGTTCAACCAAGACTGTGGAGGTTACGGTAGTCAATGCAGCTTCAGAAGCAGATGCTGTGGCTATAGGACGTGCCTGTGCTCGCAACAATTTGTTGAAGGCGGCAATTTTCGGCGGGGATCCAAACTGGGGGCGTGTTTTAGCAGCAGTGGGGACTGCAGATGCACAGATGGATCCACTTAGTATTAATGTCTCACTTAACGGAGTACAGGTATGTTCCAACAGTGCACCGGATGCCGATAAGTCAACCGTTGATTTTGCTCCTCGCTTAGTTAAGATCGTTATCGATCTCAAGGTTGGCTCTCACAACGCGACGATTAAGACCAATGATCTTTCACATGACTATGTTCACGAGAATTCGGCGTATTCAACATGATCGTCGTTAAGTTTGGTGGGCATGCCATGAAGGATGAACAAGGAAACTTCGCAAAAGCTATTTCGGCTGCGCTAAAAGCAGGCGAACAGGTAGTTGTAGTTCATGGCGGCGGCCCGCAAATTGATAAGACACTAAGTGCCAAAGGAATAGTTAGCGATTGGATCGGTGGCTTTCGAGTCACGACTCAAGAGATTTTCGACGTGGTAGAAGAAGTACTTGTTAATCAAGTGGGAATCGAAGTTGCCAATACCTTAAGTAAGTCTGGAATCAATGCGCAAGCTATTTCAGCTAGACAATTACCAACAGTTATCGCAAAACGTCGTACGACTTTGATAGATGGCACTCCCGCAGACCTTGGCTTTGTAGGTGAGGTTCAATCTGTAAATCCAACGCAGCTTTTGGAGCTTTTAGCCCAAGGAATTGTTCCGGTTGTTGCCCCTGTGTCTTCTGATGAAGATCTCACAACAGGATTAAATGTGAATGGCGACTTTGCATCTGCAGCTATCGCTGCCGCTCTTCAGGCGTCCACATTAATTATCATGACGGATGTGGCTGGCATTTATCGAAATTGGCCAGACAAAAGTTCCTTGATTGACAGCATTTCTGCGGTCGAGCTTGAATCAATCAAATCTGGTTTTGCCGAAGGTATGGCTCCTAAGGTTCAGGCGGCACTCGATGCATTGTCATTTGGAGCTAAAGCCGTTCGTATTATTGATGGTACAGATCCCAATAGCTTTGCATCAGCACTTGCTGGTCATGGCGGAACGCTGGTGGTTGGATGACAAATAAAAAATATCTAAGCCGTTGGGACAGTTCACTGCAGAATAATTACGGGAAACCATCAATCGCGTTAGTAAAAGGTAAAGGCATTTTGGTTACTGACGCAGATGGCAAGACATATATGGATTTTCTTGGAGGTATCGCTACTAGCATTTTGGGTCACGCCCACCCTGCAATCGTTAAAGCAGTTACTAAGCAGATGTCCATTTTGAGCCACGTCAGTAACTTTTATGCGCACCCCAATGCGATTTCCTTGGCTGAAAAACTGACAGCGATGACTGGCGACAAGAATGCAAAAGTTTTCTTTTGCCAATCGGGAGCTGAAGCAAACGAAGCGGCGCTAAAACTTTCACGTCGCACCGGAAGAGTTCGTGTTGTTGCAGCTCAAGGTGCTTTTCATGGTCGCACAACGGGTGCTCTGTCATTAACCGGACAACCTTCTAAGCGCGAACCTTTTTTACCTTTGATCAAGGGCGTAAAGCATGTTCCTTATGGGGATATCGATGCGATGCGCAAGGCAATCAGTAAGAAAACGGCCATGGTAATCATCGAACCAATAATGGGTGAAGCAGGAGTAATTGTTCCACCACAAGATTACTTGCAACAGCTTCGTCAGCTCTGTGACAAGAATGGAGCACTACTTGTTATTGACGCGGTACAGACTGGTATGGGACGAACCGGTGATTGGTTTGGTTATGAATATTCAGGAATAACTCCTGACGTGATCACGCTAGCTAAAGGCCTAGGTGGTGGATTGCCGCTAGGTGCGATGATTGCCTTGGGCAAGGCGGCCGATCTATTTCAGCCAGGAGATCATGGTTCAACCTTTGGCGGTAACCCAGTAACAACCGCTGCTGGTTTAGCTGCGATTGATTTCATTGAATCTAAAGAAATTTTGGGCAAAGTTGAAAAGCAAGGCGCACATTTGATTCAAGAACTTGCACTCATTCCAGGTGTAAAAGAAGTGCGTGGTGCGGGGCTATTGCTAGGCATCGAACTTGAATCACTTAAGGCTTCAGTGATTGCGGATGCTATGAGAAATGCTGGAGTGCTCGTCAACGCTGCAAATGCAAGCACGATTCGAATCGCGCCAGCCCTGATTGTTTCAGATGCTCAGATCACTAAGTTTATTTCAATATTCAAGAAGGTGATCACAGATGCCAAGTAACGCTCAATCAGTTTCTGCTCGTCGCGCCAAAGCAATCTCACTAATTCAATCTGGATTAGTACATTCCCAATCAGATTTAGTTGTGCTCTTGAAAAAAGCTGGTTACAAAGTTACGCAAGCAACAGCTAGCCGTGATCTAGAGGAGATTGGCGCTATCCGAGCACGAAACAAGGATGGTGAAAGCACATATCAAATCCGTGAAAGCTCCGATGAGGCGATTGTTCGTAGCACTCCGCTTCCCTCAAAATTGATTTTGTCAGTCGATCACAGTGCGAATTTGGCTGTTATTCATACTCCTCCAGGAGCTGCCCAGTTTTTAGCCAGTTCGCTTGACCACGCAGGCCTAACCGGAGTTATCGGCACTATCGCTGGGGACGACACGATTATCTTGGTGTCCAAGAAAGCAACAGGTGGAGCCCTTTTAGCGAAAGAATTACTTGCTTACGCACAAGCAGATGGAAAGAGGAAGTAATGGCGCTCTGGGGCGGACGTTTCGCGCAAGGACCTGAGGAATCAGTCTTCGCCCTGTCCCGTAGCGTGCACTTTGATTGGCGTTTGGCTCCATACGATCTACGTTCGTCAAAGGCACATTTAGCAGTCTTGAAAAAAAGTGGCTTGATCGCTTCTAAGGATGCTGACGTGATCGCAAAGGCTCTTGATGAATTGTCTACCGAAGTTATATCTGGAAAATTTGTAGCCATCGATTCCGATGAAGATGTTCATAGCGCTTTGGAACGCGGTTTAACTGAAAAACTCGGCGCTGTTGGGGGAGCCCTTCGTGCTGGCCGTTCCCGCAACGATCAGGTCACAACAGATCTAAGACTTTTCGCAATTGATCACATGCTCGAAATTGCTCGTTTGATCACGGCGCTTCAAACCTCAATTCTGGAAAAGGCTTCCGAGTACATCAACGATCCAGCACCAGGATTTACACATATTCAACATGCCCAACCAGTTTCGTTTGGGCATGAATTAGCAAAGCATGCACATGCTTTTGCTCGTGACCTAGATCGAATTAACGATTGGCTGTCTCGTACATCTGTTAGTTCACTTGGTGCCGGCGCACTTGCAGGTTCATCTCTACCACTTGAACCTGCATTTACCGCAAAGAATTTGGGCTTCGAATCTACCTTTGTAAACAGTATCGATGCAGTAAGTGATCGTGATTATGTTGCCGAAGCGCTATTCATCTTTGCGATGATCGGAAACCACCTTTCTCGAATTGGCGAAGAGTGGACGTTGTGGGCTTCGCAGGAATTTGCTTGGGCGAAGGTTGCAGATGCTTACTCCACTGGCTCGTCAATAATGCCGCAGAAAAAGAATCCGGATATGGCAGAGCTAGCTCGTGGTAAATCGGGTCGCCTTGTTGGAAATCTGATGAGTGTTCTAACAATGCTTAAAGGTTTGCCATTTGCCTACAATCGCGATTTGCAAGAGGACAAGGAACCATTGTTCGACAGCATCGATACCTTAATGCTTGTTCTACCGGCTGTTTCCGGAATGATTGCGACGACAGATTTTGATCGCGAGAAGATGGCACTTGCTGCACCAACTGGATTCTCACTTGCAACCGAGATTGCGGACTACCTAGCGAAAAAGAGCGTTCCATTTGCCGAGGCCCACGAAGCAGCAGGTAAATGTGTAGCGATATGTGAATCATCTAGTCGTCAGTTACACCAATTAGAAGATACTGAATTTTTGCAGGTTCACCCACAACTAGATGGGGGAGTACGTGATGTTCTTACAGTCCATGGTGCGATCAATTCCCGCACAACATCTGGTGGAACGGCACCAGTTCTTGTAGCTGCCCAGATCAAAGATGCTCTAGCCGCCAATGCAAAGACCGAGAAAGAAATTGCCAGCAAGCACAAGGCATTTTCAGAGATGATGAGTGCATGAACCTGATTGAAGATCTTCGCTGGCGTGGTTTATTAGCGCAAACAACTGACGAGGCGGCACTGCTTGAAGCGTTGAAGAAGCCAACAACTCTCTATGTGGGTTTTGACCCAACTGCGCCTTCACTTCACGCTGGCAACCTAGTTGTTCTACTCGTACTTCGCCGCTTCCAGTTAGCAGGACATAACCCAATTGCATTAGTTGGCGGAGCTACAGGTTTGGTTGGTGACCCCAGCGGAAAAAATGAGGAGCGCACCCTTAACAGCTCTGAGATTGTTGAAGGATGGGTCAACCGAATTCGCACACAGGTTTCAGCATTCCTAGATTTTGATGCACCGAAAAATCCTGCAGCGGTCGTCAACAATCTTGATTGGACATCGCCACTTAGCGCGATCGAATTCTTGCGTGACATTGGTAAGCACTTCAGCGTTAACCAAATGTTGTCTAAAGATTCTGTATCAGCACGCATTGAAGGCGGTGGTATTTCATACACCGAATTTTCATACCAAGTTTTACAATCGTATGACTTCCTAGAACTCTACCGACGTAATAATTGCACACTACAAGTTGGTGGTTCTGATCAATGGGGAAACATCGTTGCTGGTCTTGATCTAATTCGTCGCGTTGAACAGGGGAGCGGTCATGCATTAACTGTTCCGTTATTGATGAAGGCTGATGGAACTAAATTTGGTAAGACTGCCGGTGGTTCTGTTTGGCTAGATCCCGAAATGACTTCGCCATACGCGTTCTTCCAATTCTGGTTAAACAGTGATGATAAAGATGTTATTAATTTCCTTAAGGTATTTTCATTCAAGTCTCACGCTGAAATTACTGAACTTGAAAAGTCCCACAATGAAAATCCAGGTTTACGCGAAGCACATCGCGCACTCGCGCGAGAATTAACAGCACTTGTTCATTCAGAAGAAACAACACAGCGCGTTGAAGCTGCAGCGCGTGCATTATTTGGACAAGGTGAGCTTTCCGAACTAGATGAAGCGACACTCGCATCAGCACTTGCAGAACTTCCACGTACAACTGTGTCAGCTTCTGAAGAAATTCCAACCTGGGTAGATCTCTTAGCAGCAACCGGTGTTGTTGACTCGAAATCTGCTGCGCGTCGCATCGTAAAAGAAGGTGGCGCTTATCTCAATAATGTGAAGATTTCGGGAGAAGATTTCAGACCCTCAAAATCTGACTTTTTATGCGGAAAATATGCGGTTTTGAGAAAAGGTAAGAGAGATCTTGCCGCCGTTGAACTAACCTAAAATTCGGTAGATCTGCTCTAAAACCCTAGCGGGGGTGCATAATTCGACATTTGCAGTGAATTGTAGAACTGGAATAAATGTCAGTAGCCCGATTTGACCGGTCCTGCGGGGGTATGTATAGTTACGATCCTTGCTGGGAACGGACGATTTAGGCCGGACAGTAGGCGTCGAAGATCAAGTAATTGAGCTTCAGCCAGACCAAGTACCTCATTTAGGCCAGTTTGACCGCGCCTGCATGCATGCACTAAGTTTGGCGATCTGCCCTGAAAATTAGGAGAAATCCTGATGCTCAGTGCGCATCCGTACCTTGAGAACTCAACAGCGTGCCATAAGTCAATGCCAATAGTGGCTTAGTTCGTCATGCTTTCAATAGCGAGAAATCATTGTTTTACAGTGCTTTTTGATGAATTAACAACCACGGCAAATATATAAATACCTCAATGAGGTATAGCCATAAAAAGCTATACCCGTTGATTTCCTTTGGTATATAAATGACAAATTAAACGACAGTTTGTTTGTCTGATCGCCAAGATGAAAACTTTCTATGGAGAGTTTGATCCTGGCTCAGGACGAACGCTGGCGGCGTGCTTAACACATGCAAGTCGAGCGATGAAGCACCTTCGGGTGTGAATTAGCGGCGAACGGGTGAGGAACACGTGA
>Ga0209085_1002085_pt1 | contig 11586 bp, 22 predicted proteins | sample C_131016_EF_Meta_FD_187310 | JGI IMG/M metagenome (GOLD analysis project Ga0209085, IMG submission 187310) | Freshwater microbial communities from Lake Croche, Canada to study carbon cycling - C_131016_EF_MetaG (SPAdes) (version 2) | ecosystem: Environmental > Aquatic > Freshwater > Lake...
CATTACTAGCAATTTGAACCCAAGCCGAACCAGTATCTCTATAAACTCCATAAGGAGTAACAGTATTTATGAATATTCTACCAGCAAAACCAAATGCTGGACGATTGGCTAAATCATCAGCATAAATAGCTGGTGTAGATTTTTGATTCAATATGTGAAAATCAACTTCAAACATTATCCAACGTACCTTTTAAAGATTATAGTTAAATTAGATCCAGTAGTTGATGAAAACGCAAATGGATATGTATGTATATTCATTTCATCACGATTTCCTTCTACACTCCAGCTTTGGGATGGCTGCAATGTTAAACCATCAATAGTAACATTATTGCTGCCAGTATTAATAAACAAAATACTGTTACACATTGAATCCGTTTGACCAGATGTGCTATATATTTTTGTTTCGGTAACGTATTTTTTACATTTATCTACACACATTTTGCTTGATCGTTTTTATATTGTTTTGCAAAAGAATCATCTGGAATAAATACATTGCTATTTTGAACTGCTTGTTTAGCAAATAAACCAGCAGCTTCAACTTTATTTATTGGCATTGGTTTATTTTTTTGTTTCCAAAAATACCAAACAGCAACACCGGCTAATAATAATAATATTGTGTTATCGTTTTTCATTTTTTATTTATTATAGGTGAAAAGAAATAGCATTAAAACTCAAATCCAGTTAAAACTTTTTTATTTTTTCTTGCTGATCTTCTTGTTGTTTTTGTTGTTTTTCTTGCTGTTCTTTTTGCTAACCTTTTATTTTTTCTTGTTGTTGCTGTTTCTGGAAATGGTGTGCTGCTGCTTTCTGTTGGTTCGATAATAACTCTTGATTTTCTTTTTTTTCTTCCTCTAATTAATTGCTTACCTTTTTTAATTATAGATGCAGCCGTTTTAATTAATCTAACACCTTTTGTTTCACCTGGTTCTTCATTTGTTGTGCTTTGATCTTCGGTTGTTTTGGTTTCAGCTGCTTCCATATCTATACCATCAGCTATTTCTTTTGCTGCACCTTTCTTTTTAAAATACATATATGCTGCAACACCAGCACCAGCTACAAGTAATATCGGAAGTAAATTATTTTTTTTCATTTTAATTTTTTTGGAATTTTGGTATTAAATATCCTATTGCAAATATTGCTACACCTATGTATAATAAATTTTTAACCATTCCAGTACCACCTTGAAAAATATCTGTTATTTTATCTACTGGAGTTTTTTCAGATTCTATTTGTTCTTGTTCTTGTTGTTGTATTGTTTTTGTTCCTTGTTCTTGTAATTTTTTTAAAGAATATAAATTTGGATCGTATTTTATACCATAATATTTATTTCCTCGTTTAAATGTTAAATATAAATTAGATCTTTTTGCGTATTTAATACCATAATTATTAATATAAGCTTCTTTAGGCATTAAATAACTGTCCATTACAAATGATTCATTTTTTTGTAATACTCCAGATTTTTTTGCATTATCACCTTCATTATTTATATCATAAACATCATAAAATCTAACTGTATATCTCGGAAAAAATGTTTTTCCTATTAATTGATTAACGCTTACTTGTGGCATCTTACAACATTTGAATTAACATATAAATTTTATCTTCTGGCAATTCAGCTAATTTTTTTAAATGTTCAAGCTTCACACCTTTAGAAAATAGAGTTTGCAAAATAGAATCAAGATCATCTATACCAGCTAAACTAGTTACCATTGGTTTTTTTACAACGTGATTACTTATTAAACCAGTAATAGCACTAACAATCATAGTTTGTATATGCTCATTGTCTAATAAACCAGCTATAAAATCTTTTTTTGGTTCTGGTTGAAGATCATCTATTTCATCTTCTATTTCTTGTGCTTCAATCATTCGCTTAATTTCATCAATATCATTTTTAGTAGCATATCCAGGATTAAATCCAGAAATTATATTACTACTTGAAACATTTGTATTTAAACAAAATGATAAAATTGGTTTTTCTTTTATTTTAGGATTTTTTGGATCGCAGCGGAGTATATAAGTATTTTCAGCAGCTGGACTAGTTTTAATATCGTTTAAAGCATACGTTAATTTTTCTAAAGATTCTTGCGGATCTTCTGAACCTATATATTTTATGTTTTCTGGCTTGTGGCTATAAATAACCCAGTTTGATACGTTTTGTATTTCGTACCAATCTAATACACCATTAACGCTATTTTTCTCTATATTAAATCTCATAATATTTTACGAATAATAAACCCCTAATAAAAATGAACCAGTTGAAACATTTGCTGGTGCAGAAGCTATTTCTATATACGATTTTTCCCAAGTTACTTTTTGATTATTAAACTCAAATAAACCTCTAGCAAAAGGATCAGTTGAAGAATTTTGCATTCTGTTCATTTCTAAAACTGGTATTCTATAAAGATCTGTTCTATCATTGGCATACAATACCAAATAACTTTTTGCTAAAATTGTAGTAGCTAACAAAGGATTGCCTAAAGGAGTAGCTGTTAATGTACCAGCTGTAAAAAATGAAATAGCTTGTAAAGCTGTATATCTCAATTTAGGTAAATCTGGAAAATTCCAACGTGTTTGTGATTGACCACCAGCAACACCAGTTACTACTAACTCTACTAATTCGTATTTTTGCGACTTAAAAGCCATCTTAAATATTTTTAAAAATTATAAAAATTGGCTGTCTGGATTTACCGAGCCGCAGCCATTGCTTTACTATTTTATTTACACCAACAATTAACGTACTGGAGTAACATTTTGAGCCAAATGACCTCTAAAAATAATAATTGCTCTAGAGTTAGTTTCTACAGCTGACATAGCTTGTGGAAGATTAACTGTTAAAGTATTATTTTTTGATCCTACTAAAACCCAACCTGGTTCAACTGGATAAAATCCAGAATCAGCTCCAGATTGTTGATCTTTAGTATTATTTGTACTTGCTGAATAACCAACAGCTGTTGCTGTTTGTGTTTGTGGCACAGAATAATGTCTGTATAAATCATACGAAGGTATAATTTGTCGATTATTAACCACTAATTGTAAGCTTGAATTATACCAAGTAAACAAAGCTGCTGAATATGCTGCACCAGAACTAAAAATACTTGCATTTGGATAACTTACTAACTGAAAAGTAGTATCTACTCCGCTTGAAGGTTTAGCAAAAAATAAACCAATAGAACTAACATAAAAAGCATCTTGTAAATTCAAAAGATTTGAAGTATTAAAAGATGATCCGTTAATATTATCATTAACCAAAATTGGGAATTGGTATGATGTTTTTGTTGTGCTTAATGCAACTTCAGTACGGATATATCCTTGAGAAAGGACAGCTTGACCAGCTGAAAAACCAGCGTTATTAATCGCTTCTTTGGCTTTATCGTAAGCCATACGAGATCCTAAAGTATCCATTTTTTATAAATTTTTTATTGTTTAAAAATATAGGTGAAAAGAAATAAAAATTAATAATCGTATTCATCATCAATACCAGCTAAAACAGATAGTGAATCATCACCAGCCATTACATCATCACCAGCAATAACAGATAAACCATCATCAATCCCAGAAACTTGAACTGGAAATTCTATCATATCATCAACTCCAGAAATTGCTGGTAAGAATCCACCAACTAGACCTAATCCACCAGCTGCAATCATTCCATTGCCAATAGATTTTCCCATTTCTGATTTCATAAATTTAGGTAGTAAGAAACCAACAGCAACTACTCCTACATTTTTAATTTTTTCATCAACATTTGGTAATACTTTTTTAGCTACCAAACGACCAGCAACAGCACCAGCAATTAAGCCAACACTAGCCATAATAGAACCCTTTGGAACTGCACCAACGCGTGATCTACGTCTTTTGTGGTGAGTTGTTTTTTTTCTTCTTTTTGCCATTTTTATTTTATTTGAATTTAAACTACATTAATTTTTATTACAAATGTTTTTTCATTTGTTTTATATGCTCTTTTAATTCTTTTTTATGATCTAAAGACATTTTAATTCCATCTTTATAATATTTTATTGTAGATGCATTTTTTTTTAATTTTATTGCATCTTTTAATTCTTTTTTAAAATTTTCAATGTCAATTAATGTATCAATGTATTCTTCATTTGTTACACTAATTCTTTTTAAAATTTTGTCTTTAGATTTTTTTATTCCACTAACAACCCTAATATTTACATTGTGTGATTTTGTGTCTTTATGTGTGCTTTTTACAGCTGATTTTTTTGCAGCTTTCTTTTTTACACCAAATAAAACTCCTTGATTAACTTTCTTTTTTGTTGCTGCTTTCTTTTTTGCTGTTTTAGTATAAAGTACGCTTGTTTTATTTCCTTTCTTTATTACTTTATCTAATCCAGTTACTTTATGTCCTTTAACGTGTGCAAATGCTTCTTTTAAACTACAGCCAGTTTTTTTTCTGTATGCAATAGCTTTTTTAAAATTAGCTTGTGCGTGTTTTTGTGCTGCTGTCATTATTATTCTGTTTCGTTTTCTGTTGATTCTTGATAACTTTCTTCTGTTTCGGCTTCTGGTACTAATTGATCTTCTAAAAGTTGTTTAGCTTTTAAATTAACTGCACGTTTTGCAAAATCTTTTAAATCTTGTGGTTCAATTCCTATTGATTTTAAAAAAGTAGTTACTTTAGCTATTATTGGTGCAGCTGTTGCCATTAATGCTGTTACTGATCCTATTGCGTGTGGCATTGCATCAAAACTACTTTCTTCGCCTACTCCTAAAATACGTCTTTTCTTTTTTCCTCTATTAATAGCACCAACTAATTTATCTATACGTCCGCCAAATTTTTCCCAAAAGTTTTTTACTCCAGATGGATTTTTTTCGTAAGCAATAGCTAATTTTTTTGCTAAATTTCTAACATTCAACTGTACTAATCCTAAAAAAGCATTTCTAGCTGGTGAAGCTGCAACTTTTAAAACACCTCTTAAACCCTTTTTTAATTTTTGTCCAAATCCTTTACCAGCTGCACGTCTTGCTGATCGTCTTGCTTTTCTTTGTGCTTTTGTTGCACCAATTCCGTTTATTGAATAAATTGCCATTTTTGGTTTTTTATCTATTTTATAAAAATATGGTTTTTTGTAGTTAAAATAACTTAATACTGGATCAATCCAAATTTCATTTTGTGTACCAGGATTAACAACTACAAAAACGTGTCCTGGCTGCTTACTATAATCGTTATAACTTGCAAACCTATAACAAAATTTCATTCCTAAAGCATCACAAATTCCACCAGCAAACAAACTATAACATTTACAATCGCTAACACCTTGTCTTAATATGGCTGCTGGACTTCTTACGTATTGTTTGTTTTCACTTTCAATTACATATTTGATACTTTTTTTTAAAAAATTCCAAATTTTTTCACAAGATTTAATTTCATTTGTTCCTTTAAAATAAATAGATAATTTCTTATAATCATCTTTGTATTTTGGATGAAGATCTAAAATTGCTTTTATTATATCTCCAGTGCTTTGATCTTCTACTATTACATCTTTTCTATTTTCAAAACCTGATATTTGATGCAACAAAAATGCTCTACTTATCATAAAATAAATTCTTGATCAATAGGCAACAATACACCATCTACATTTGCTGTTCCTATAAATTTGAAAATATATTGTTTGTTTTTTGTTTTTGAAAAAAATATTTCTTTTAAAACATTTGCTATACCAATAACACCGGGTTTAGCACTAAATGAAATTAAAGATTCCATTTGTGGTTGAATAAATTGCTGATTAAAATTTGATATGTTACTAATTGCTTTATTATCTAAATATAATGTTCCAGATATAGCTGTAATTGTTGCCGCTTGTCTTGTTGGATTTTGTACTAATAAAGTAATAATTAACTCTGGCTGTAATAATTTTCCTACTAGCTTAATATTATTAAAGCTAAAAATCAAATTTTTTGCAAAACTAGATTTTCTTATAATAAAATAAATTGCTGCTGCTGCTGCTGCAATCCAGATAAAATTTTTTTTCATTCTAAAAAGTAGTACGGATTAAAACTAACGTGAAGATAATAAAAAATTACAAAAAACAAGCAAACAATAACTTTTTTTTTAAAATAGTGTTTTCGTTTGCCTGTGTGTTTATGACCACAGTCAAACGAAGATACACATTTTTTTATAAAAATATAGGTATTTAAAAAAATTTTTATCCACATTATACTATTTTTTTTCACCTATAATAATTAAAAATGTACATTTTAGGCACAAAAAAAGCCGGTGTAAAAACACCAGCCGGAAATATAACCCTACATCCCTATAAAACTATTTTAAATAAATTCTATACTTATATTCTTTTGTTTTTTGATCATAAAAATTAATGTAAATACCATTACATTTTTTTGCAAACATAACAAAATTATCTTGCCTTGATATGTTTCTATATTTTCTTGGACGTAATGTTCCCGGTGTAAAAAAAATTGTTGCTGATAATAATTGTTTTTCCATTTTTTTATATATTTTTGATGTGAAAAGAAATAGGATTTGTTTGTTGCATTTCCCATTGTCAAAAGCCAAACTTCGTGTTTGGCTTTCTTATTTTTAAAATAAAGTTGTTTGATTAGTTTTATTATTAATAATATTTCTTGCTAGATCAAATATTGTTTTTCCAGCTTCATAATCAACTAAATTTCGAGCAATTTTCATTACACTTTGTTTTCCTTTATAATTCTTAAAATTGTAATTGTGAAATTCGCACCATTGATCTAGTTTCATATATTCCATATTGCTAGAATTTCTTTCATTTAAATTATTAGGTAATTTAAAATTAGTCCAATATAAATGCCTACCTACTTTTTTTGCTGGTATTAATGGTTCGTAATATGGTATTACATTTTCAACACAAAATTTTCCTTTAAAATAATTTTGCAAAAATAAAATTTCCTCATACAATTTTAAATCTGGATAAATAGGTTTACAAGTGCTGTTATAATTAGAACTATTTGCCCATCTTGCTCTAGAATGACTTGGACAAGGTGGCGAACTCCAAATAAAATCAAAATATTTATAATTTTCTAATAAATATTCGTGAGCATCAGCTACAATAACTGTATCATTTACAAAACGATCTTTATATAGTTTTGCTAATTCTTTATCCAATTCAACAGCTACTACTTGGCAATCATCCCATAATAATCTATTACCACCCAAACAAGCATATAAATTTAATACTCTCATAAATTATTTTTTAAAATATTTTGTTATTGGTGGGATATCATCATCTAATATATTACGTTCATAATTTTCATAATAATATTGTTGAAAATCAATGTGTGGATCATTATTAATATGGTATTGATATTCGTTTTCTTGTCCCCATTCATAAGCTTTTTTTAATTCATTTTTAAATTGTTCTTTTGTTATTAAAAAATTTTCCATAATTTTTTATTTTTTGGTTTTTGGTTTAATAATTTCATCTGTTGCATAGTAAGGAACTTGTGTCCATTGATTATTAAAAAACTCAATAGCAATAGGATCAAAATCTGGCGCTGATCTTAAAAATTTAGGTTTTAAAATGTGTTGATTTTTATTTTTATCCTTTTCAACTATTAGTGTTGAATTTGCCCATCTATCAGTATTACTACCTAAATGTCCTAAAGTATCTTGATTATGTCCTTTGCCAGTGTGCAATACACCCAACAACATTATATTATATTCCTTTGTTATTTTTTTAAACCAATTAGTCAAAACTCTAGTTTCAACCTCATCGTTATAATTAAAACAAAGATCTAAAAAACCATCAATTATTAAAATACAACAATCTGGGTGATTATTTAAATACTCAATAATAAGATTTTTAATTGTGCTTGGTTCATCTTCACGAGTGCAAAACGCATCTATAAATTCAGGTAATTCACTGGATAAACTAAAATTTTTTATACGGCTAATTTGTTGATAAAAATCGTGTTCGGCTGATTCTGTGTCAAAATAACAAATTCTTTTACGTCTTGTAGTTAGATGTAATTTTAAAGTAAAAATTTCTTGATGTGAAGGCAAATAAGCTGATCCAATTAAAGCTGATAAAAAAGTAGATTTTCCTGTTTTTGGAAGGCCTGTTAATACACAATAACTACCTAATGTAGCTATATTTTTTTGTTGTATAGTGAAAGCAATATGTGAAGCATACGTTTTTTTGTTACGATCATATTTACGTATTTGTAAAAGATTGTAATAATTAATTTGTTGTTTTTCCATTGTCTATAAAAAAGATCCAGTAGAACTGGATCTATATTTTAATTGTTTTGTAAATATCCACCTATTATTAATGCTATTATAATAAATAATAAAAGTTGGATTTTTTCATTACTTAATAATTGTTGGAGTTGTTTCATTTTCGTTTGGTTTTTCTAATTCGTTTAATAATTCATCAGCCCAATAAATTGCAGCTTCACTAGCGTTTAATTTGCTACCATTTTTCATAATAGGACGCTGCAATAAAATATCTATTGCTTTTGGCAGCATTAGAATACTAAAAAATTCCCGTTTTGTCATTCCGGGAACGGCGACTACCAAACGTCCGAAATTGTCTTGAGCTACTTGGGGTGGAAATGCTGGTTGGTTCTTGTTTTGGTTTTGTTGTTGCATTTTTTTTGTCTTGTTTTAAAGTGATTAAAAATAATAAAAGAGTTATAAATAAAAATATACCAATTAAAAAAAAGTATATTAAAATTGTAATTAAAAAATCTTCCATCATACAAATTGAATTTTTAGAGATTGAATTTCACGTTCAAGTAAAATTATAGAATCTTGTAAAATTAATTGAATTTCCAATTTTAAATTATATGGTATTGTGTGATCTTTTATACAAATACCATCAATGGAGATAGCAAATTTATTGCTGTTTTTTGTTGTGTGCAATAAATTTTTTAGCTGGATAATTTGTTCTTCTTTTTTGTGTATTTGAGCAAATACATAGGATAAATCATTAAAGAAATTTAGTTGTTGCATTGTGTAGTAGTTTATTGTCGCAACAAATATATATAATTATTTTAAAAAAAAAATTATTTTAAAAATAAATTTCTTTCTAAAATTCTTCTATTAGTTAAACCGGGGATTACTTGTAGTTTACCATCAATGGTGCCTTTGTTCCATCTTAAAAATTGATCAGCTACTAATTTTTTATCAGTATTTGAATTAAGCAATTTTAGTAAAGTAGATTTTTTAAAAGCATTTGTGCCAATATTAAATACTAATGATGTAATAGCATCAATTTGATTTTGTGTTAATGGAACTTTGATAAGTTTTTTTATATCAACTTGCTTTTGTGCAATTTCGAATCTTAACCATCTTAAAGCTGTTTCTTCGTTTATTACATCACCTTTTTTAACAGCCCTATTTTCATCAATATTAAATATTGAACCATAACCAATTGTCCATATACCTACACTATCTTGATATGATTTTAATTTTTTACCTTCAAAATTTTTAATTAAATTTTCAGCAATACTTTTTGTTGGCATAACAAGTAGTAAAATTATTGATCCAATTAAAATATAATTAATTATCTTTTTTTGCATCAGCAGCAAATAAACCAGTTAAAAAAATTGAAAATCCAGCTATTACTTGAATATAATTTCTAGATGCTATTCCTTCTACTATTACTGGCAATCCAGCAAACGCACCACAAATTGTAGTTTTGATATTTTTTAAAATGTGTTTCATAATTATTTTTTTATAAAATGATCTAAAAGTATTTTTGTTTGTTCTTCTATTCTGGTTAATCTTTCTTTAATATCTTTATCATCTTGATTTTTACGTTCAAGATTTTTTATTCTAGTATTAAATGAACCCCAAATAAAACCAACGCTAATTAAAAAACTAATTATTTGCGTTATCAACACTTGATCCATTCACACAATCGTTTAATATTTGAAATGATTGATAAACTAAATTAGCTGTTTCAATGTTTTTTAAAACTCCAGCTTCAATAGCTTGATCAATTAATTGTTTAATAATTTTAATTGCTTGTTGTTCTTTTGTCATTTTAATAAAGATTTATTTTATATCGTGTACCATTTACATAAACAATCATTGCACTAATTGGTATAGCTTCAGGTGAAGTTATTATATTATTTCCGTTAATACTTAATTTATCACTACCACAATTTAAAGCTAAATCTGTACTTGTACATAACAAATAATTGTCGTCTGTTCCAGAGATTCCAAAATTTCCAAAGGAAAAATTATTTGTATCTAAATCAATTTCTAAACCTTGTGATATAACTGTTGCACTTGTATCTTTTGTAGTATATATTTTTGATGTTTGACAATCCACACAAAATTTTGTTCCATTATATGTATTTGCATAATCACCACAATGAAATATATTATTTGTTCCAGTAACAAATCCAAACCTATCACCACCATATCTAGTTTCTATAACTCCATCATCAGCATCATTAACTTCTAAAGAAATTCCACTTCTTGTATTACTTAAACTAGAATCACCTAAACGAATAAATCTAATAGCACCAGAATTTTTAGCTAATAATAAATCTGATTTGTTTGGATCTTCTTGTTCACCAGTAGTAAAATAAATTTGATCATTACTATCATCTACTTTTATACAAAATTTTTTACCACCTTCTTTTGTATGATCACCTAAATAAAATTGTTGATTTATAAAATCACAATATAAACCATATAAAGTAACACCTACACCAGTAGTAATTTTATCTTTTTCAATAAAAAATGTTGAAGTTAAACCAGATGAAATTTGATTAACTTGTAAATTAATTCCTAAAGAATTATTTAAAATTGTTGTATTACTAGATCCAGATGTTTGAATATCAAATTCATCAACATCAATCATTTGAAATTTAAAACTATCAGCATCTATTATAGTGTTATTTTCTAACGTTCCACCTAAACCAATATTTGCAGTACCATTTAAACCATTTACGCCAGTAGATCCACCACCACCACCACCATTACTAGCAATTTGAACCCAAGCCGAACCAGTATCTCTATAAACTCCATAAGGAGTAACAGTATTTATGAATATTCTACCAGCAAAACCAAATGCTGGACGATTGGCTAAATCATCAGCGTAAATTGCAGGTGTGGATTTTTGATTCAATATGTGAAAATCAACTTCAAACATTAGCCTACGTATCTTTTAAAGATTATTGTTAAATTAGATCCTGTTGTTGATGAAAACGCAAACGGATAAGTATGTATATTTAATTCATCACGATTTCCTTCTACACTCCAGCTTTGGGATGGCTGCAACGTCAAACCATCAATAGTTACATTATTGCTTCCAGTATTGATAAATAAAATACTATTACACATAGATTCAGTTTGACCTGATGTGCTATATATTTTTGTTTCGGTTATGTATTTTTTACATTTATCTACACACATTTTGCTTGATCTTTTTTATATTGTTTTGAAAAGCTATCATCTGGAATAAATACTTCACTGTTTTGTATTGCTTGTTTTGTATATAATCCGGCTGATTCAATTTTATTCATTGGAATTTGTTTTTTCTTCCAAAAATAATAAATAGCTACACCAGCTAAAAGTATTAATAATGTATTATCGTTTTTCATTTTATTATTATTATA
>Ga0209085_1002086_pt1 | contig 11586 bp, 13 predicted proteins | sample C_131016_EF_Meta_FD_187310 | JGI IMG/M metagenome (GOLD analysis project Ga0209085, IMG submission 187310) | Freshwater microbial communities from Lake Croche, Canada to study carbon cycling - C_131016_EF_MetaG (SPAdes) (version 2) | ecosystem: Environmental > Aquatic > Freshwater > Lake...
TATTTTTGACGTTTTATTGAAAATCTTCACCTTTTCTTATATGAACTGGATGCCATACTTCTCCATATTCATCTTTAAAAGGTTGAGATTCTGGTGTATTAATACCATCATCAATAAATCCAAATGGTGCCATATCCTGTTCTATAATATTAGATTGCTCTTCATATAACTTAGAACGAACATCCGAGTTACTTAATTCTTTAAAATATGTTTGATTTGACAACCAACCAAATATAATAAGACACGTCATTAAGTCATCATTACATCCTTCTTCTGCTTTCCATGAATTATTTTGACGTGAAAAAGTGGACATTTCTTCTATAATATTAAAATCATTAATAACCATTTTATCAGATTCTACAATAGTTTTTAAATTAGAACAACCAATTTTTTTAATTTGTTTAGTCATACGAATACCTAATTGACTTCCTCTTCCACTAAAACCAGAACCCAATACTTGACCTGCACGACCTCGTTGAGTTGTCATTAATAGATTGTCATATTCTAAATCATATTGTAATGCGTCTGATATCTGGCCACCCAAATCATTTACCTCAACTAGAATATGTGCGTTGTTATAACCTTTACATGTTTGTTGTATAATGTTTGGGAACACCATAGGTTTAATTTCATTGTTACGATATTTGGCGACAACTCTATATGGCATTTGAGATACATCAAATACTATAAAAGCGGAATAGTCTTTTCCCATACCTCTTGCTACGTCAACCGTACAAACATAAATTTTATTTTTATCAGGCCTTTCAAATACATCTAAACCACCTTGCGATTGCAAAGGACTTAAATAAGGTATGGTTTTTATTTTAGTAGATGATATAAGAGTATCAATAGAACCTAAAAATTCACACTCAAATTCCTGATTGAATTGTTCTTGACTGGTATTTCTTATTGTATTCTCTTTCCATTTTTCATCTCTACCTGGAACTTCTGACCAATGCACTTCTATAGGAACATAATCATTTTGTTTATTAACAGAATCAGTCCATAACTTATAGTACATATTCATACCGTGTGGCGTAGATACGATAATCATTTTAGTATTTTTACCAGACGATATTGTAGGAAACACTGAACTAAAAAATTGTTCGGCAATAGTTGCAGGTACGAAAGCAAACTCGTCTAAGAATATAATGTTATAAGAACCTCCTCTAATTGCACTTGAAGATGTGGCAGCTGCAACGATTTTACTGCCGTTTTCTAATTCAATACTACCTTTATTCCAGTTTAATACACCTTGTTGTAAAAACTTTGGTATATTTTCATAAGCTAATTGTAATCTACCTAATATATCTCTTGCAGTTGATGATTTGTTTGCAAGTATGGCAACGTTAGTATTAGGATTGAATATTGCATAATGTAATAGATAAGAGACTATCGTAGTTGATTTACCCGACTGTCTAGGCAATTTACATATAGTAAATCGGTTATTGTGCATTGTACCAATCATTTCTTTTTGAAAGTCGTACATTTTAAATGGCACTAAACCTTCATCTAAAGAAACAATCTTTACATAGTTTTGAATAAAATATAAAGGATCTTTAGAACATTTATCAAACTCTTGTATTTGTTCTTGTGTAAACTCAACAGGCACATTAACCTTTTTTAGGTTTGGATTACCTAGATATACGGAAGATTTTTCACTCATTGACTATGATTCCTTCTATGTGTGTATAACCTAATTGTAAAGCGGCTTTTATTCTTTGACTACCTTTATAAACACTATATTGTTTTTCAATATAAGGCATACCTGCACCACCTATTCTAGGTTTATCAGATATAATATGTTTTATAACTTCTATAGGATCATTCATATCTTCACCATTTAATAATTCTTTTAAAGGATCACTTGATTTAATATATGTTAAATCACTTATCTGAAATATCTGTTTGTTCAGTTGATCTTTCTTCGCTTTTAATATTTTCATTTTTAGTCTTTAACATTTTTTGTAATTCAGCAGTAGAACCTACAAATAAAGCATTTTTAATTTGTGCTGAAGCAGTCTTAGGCAAATCTTTTAAATCCTTTAGTTTCTTTTGTAAATCTTGTAGTTTATCTACTGTATTGGCCACATTTGTTATTAATTGGCCAGCCACTTCGTATGCTCTAGGGTGTTGTCCTTCTTTTGCAATTTCTAATATACCTTCAATTGCTTCTTGACCTTTTTCTATTAAATTATAATAACTCTCTCTACTATAATTGTAGTCATTGTCTATATCAGGTTTATTTTTATCTTCTATTCTAGGAACAGGAGGATTATCTATCTTAACAATAGATTCTAATGTAGGCTTTTCCGTAGATTCTATACCTAATATTTCATTTACTTTATCTTCAAGCTTTGTCATAATACTATTTATTATATATTTACTTATTGATTGGACCTTCTATAGTTGTAGTAAATCCGAAATCATCATCAGCTTTAGCATCTGTTGGATTTGGTATTATAGTAATTCTTTCATCCACCACTGTAGAAGTTATATCTGTTGTTCCATGTATATCTGATTGTGTTTTAAGAATAACTTTTTGTGTAGAAGCAGGACCAAATAGATAAGTTTTAGCAGTAAAGTTTAATGTATAAATTACAGCTCTTCTTTGTTCAAAATTACCTGTGTAACTATCTTCATAGTTTACATTATTTAAAATTATAGGCACGTCTCTTTTAATATCTAATTCAGGCAATAAGTTTAATGTAACTGTATAATCTGGTTGAAAATATGGTAATATTTGTTCTACAATTTGTAATCCATTCTCAGCAGTTGCAGTAAATACGTTTAAAGTATAACTTATATTATACGGAACTGGAGTGTAATTGTAATTTGCGCCAGTATTTGTATTTGATTTAGATGTTCTATATTTTTGAACACGAGATAGTTTTCTTGTTGCATCATAAGCAATACCTGATATTTCAAAACTCATGCGTGGTAATACAACGGCAAACTCTCTATCTTGTAAATCTTTTTGTTGATCTAAACGAACTATAAATTTTTCTTTTGGTGCATATGCTAAGGGTACAGTAATACTTTGAACTTGTTTACCATTAGAATCTGATTTCTTAACTTGAATATCATTAAAGATAGTACCAAAAGCAACTGTTAATTTTCTAAGTCCTTCGTTGTAAAAAAATGTTCCAAACATTAGTATATTCCTGGGTTACCAAAAGGGTTTAATTCATTAAAGTCTAATATATCATCAGTGTGAGTAGGTGTAGCGAAACCAGACTCAGTATCAAACCCTAAATTATCAGCATAAGGCGAATTTATAACACCTGTTTGTGTTTCTTCGTATAAGAAATATTCATTATCATTATTTACAGTAGCATTCTCTAATAATAAAGAACCAGAACCATCTTCTAAAGTTGTATGATGATCTAATTGATTTAATGTAAATGCAGCTTCTTTGTCATCAATTGCTTGAACACCAGTATCTAATTGTTCGCTTGAGTATTCCCAACGAGTTACTCTTAATTTGTAAACTGGTAAATTTCCTAATTGAAAGAAAGGTTGTTGATCTTCTACAAACAGTATTTCAAAAAAACTGTTCATTAAAGGCATATAAAGTATATCGCCTTCGTTTGGTCGACCTTGTGCAATTAATGTAGTACGAGAGCTTACCAATTCTTCAAATCTTCGTTTAGATATCATAAATGTAGTATCTTCACGTATTTCTAAGCCAAACTTATTAATAATTTCTTGTTGCCCCATGAAACCTTCAGTAGTTTCAAAATACGCTTCTAAAGGAAATGCACCTTTAAATTTACTTGCAACGTCCTCACCAAGAATAATATCTTTATTTACCAATGTTCTTGGCATATAATAAACTAAATTTCCGTAGATTTTAAGACCCTCGATTATTAAATCTTCGTGTAGTCTTTGTTCTGAAAAGTTTCCTATGCCGTTACCGGATTGGAAATATGGATTCATTACAACCATACATTATCCTATCATAAATGTTGGAGCAATTTCGTAAGAGTCTCTTATTTCTTTTTCTAGTTTTTCTATTTCAGACTGACCTTCTGTGAATATTTTTTCACCGTTTAATGTAACACCACCCAACATTGCTACACCGTTAAATTTACTAAGGTTACTTCCCCACTGTCTTTTGAATTGAGCAGTTACATATCTTTTCAACCAAATGTCATTATAAACATCTGTAAATGTGTTAGGATCTAATTTACGATAACACTCAATTACTAAGTATTCATTTACCATTAAATCATTAGTCCAGTCCATATCAATATATAATCTATTATCGTGTTGTTGAAATCTTATAGGTTTCATACCTACTAATATTTGATCTAAAAAATCTAAGTGCCTTAACACCATATCATAGTTGATAATAGATGTTGAAGCGAAGTCATAAAGGTCATTTAAACGTAATTGATATCTTACGTCAAACATGTTTAGATTTGCTTTATCAGAAAAAGGTAATACGTTAACTACCGATATAACAGTTTCAGGAACTATGATATAATTACTAGATTCATACCATGTAGTTGTAACAGAACCTTTAGTAGCCACTTCCGTAGTAGGCGTAGAAGCTTTTAATCTTCCTTTATCTTCTTCTGTTAATTTATATTTAAGATATGTTCTACGAATACCATCATAGTGATATTGTGAATAAAACTGTAAACACTCATCTAAACGATCTTCTAACTGGTCATTATCCACGTTAATTTCTATAACTGGTTTACCTAATGATCGTAAAGCGTATTGTTTTAATGTTTCTCTTGTTGATGGATTAGCCATAGTCTCTACTATTTATAATAAAAAAAACAAGAGAAAATGACTATTTTACTTATCTGAATTGATCAAAGTTTTTATATTCAAAGTTCATGGCCAAACTAATTCTAGTTTCATCACTTAAATTAGGTTCTACAGAATGTACAATGTATGCAGGAAATAAAAGTAAATCACCAACCTTTGGTGTAATTCTATGATAACTTCTACCACTCAAACCATCTTCAAATGAAGGTATAAAAGAATTTGCTCCTCTAGGATCATGTAATAATATATCACCAGATTTCTCATTAGTATGTATATAATAAACACCTATTACAGTATTACCAGAATGTTCGTGTGGTGTTTGAAATTGATATTTTAAAGTTGCTGTTGTCCAACTTTGTTTCAATTTTAAATCAATTTGTTTGTTTGTTAATTCTTTTAAATATAATTCAGCTTCATTAATGAATACTTTTTCTATTTTATCAGCTTCATCTTTTGGTAGATTTTCATTAAAGTTTTTTGTAAATTTAAGACTTTGAGCTTTACCTATAATAGGATTTATTTCTTCGTAATTTAATTTTACTATTTTAATAGGCGTAGTAAATAAATGTTTCATATTAATAATTAAAATATTTAGCTGGATCTTTAACTATATCATTAACTAAATCTTCTGAAATAACTTCAAATCTTTCTTCTTGTGTATCTCTCCTTGGAGTTCCATCAATATATCTTAAAATACCACCTGTTAATTTAAATAATGCAGCTGCAAACATGGCCGTATTGTAATGATACGAAACATCACAAGCAGTTGTCCAATATTTACCTTCTAAAAATAAACAAGCACCCTTACATAATTGAACCACAGGACATCTAACACATTCTTCTCTAGTTCTAAAATGATGTACCAATTTCATTTCTATTGCTTCAATATCCGAAATTTTACCTATATTGTGTTTTTCTAAATTAGCATTAGTATTTTGACAAGTCATAGAATTGCCTTTTAAATCAACAGCAATAATATCAGGATTGTCCATACCACATTTTTGACCAAGCACCGTAAATGGCCTTTGTGCAGCAATAGATTTAAAAAAATCATCCATCTTATCAAATATGGTCGAAACTCCCCATATCTTTCCACCAAATGCCTCTGTAAAAATTGTTTCTCTTAATTTTTGTTGTTCTATTGATGATGTAGGACATAACATCATACCAGAATCATCATAAGGCAACATAATTTCTTCTGAAGAAAGAGGAACGTTAAAAGGACTTATTCCCATTTTATCTGCTATCCATTCTCTTACTTTGTGCATACTATAATTATTAGTAGTAAGAACACAATTAAATCCTATTCTGCCTTTTGGAAATAACTTATTATAAGCATATTTAATTGCTTTTAAAGTTTCAGGATTTTCTAATACATCTTCACCTCTTTGAATTTTATAAGATTCGCCATCATGCGAAATGCCTAATTGAACATCTAAACTATCTAACCAATCAACTATTTCTTCAGTCAACATAGAAGCATTAGAAATTATATTAAACTCAGCTTTAGGAAATTTCTTTCTCAATCCTTCTGCTAATACCTTTAATACTTTAATATAAACTAATGGTTCTCCACCCCAAAATTCCCAACGAGTTTTATTACCATCACCTTTAAACCATGTATCTAAATTATCTAAAAAATCTTGTGCTTCTTTTGGATTTCCTTGAAATGAATTAGGAACTTGCGTTGCTTGATTACAATAATTACAAGAATAATTACACTTCAATCCCATTTGTATTTTAACTATTACTGGTTTATTACTCTTTTTACCGGGATTGGTTGGTGAATTAGGAATCCACTCATGGAAATGGCCTTGCTTGTATTCTGAATTTATTGAAGAAAGATTATAAGGTTGACCATTTTCATCAAACAATTCAGAAGTATGAGGCTTATATGTTAATATTCTCCAACCTTTTGGATATTGTAGGTGTAACTTGTATTCTGGAGGATTACTAGTATCGTATTTTTTTACGATCTTTAATTCTTCTACAGGTTTATTCTTATTTTTCCAGGAATGAAAATTGTATTCAGTCGCATTTGCCATAATCTATGTATAATATATCACATTTCAAAAGAAATGTCAACGTCTCTAATAATAATTACTTAGTATCTAAATACGTTTTTTGTGAAGTTCTTATTTTCTTCTTAGCAGTATCTAAAGCAGTAATTATATCAGTAGCTGATTGTAAAGTTGTTACAGAACTAGCTTCAGATTTAGTTAAAAAATCACTAGACCATGATGGTTGTGATGTATTATTAATTAAATTTTTAACTAAAGTTGTTAATAAATCAACCTGTTGTTCTAAAGCAACTATACTATCAATATAATTTAAATCATACAAAACTTTAGCTTTAGCTTTATTTGTATTTCTTACTGATTGAAATGAAGGAAATTTTGAAACAACATAATCTGTAAATAATGTATATTTATCTTTTGTTTCAAAAGTTTCATTAGATACTGGTTGTTTATTAATTACAACAATTCCTTCAGAAAAAGAATCGTGAAAATATATTTGAGCAATAAGTCCATAAACTGAAAGATTTTTTAAAGTTTTAACTCTATCAAAATTGTGATGTCTTAATAAATCAGCAACTGAAATAATTAAAAATTCTCCAGATTTTGTTATATAAAAATTAAACATTGATCTTGCTTTAAAAATAGAAGAAGATATTGTATATGTTTTAGATTGTAAATGTGGCAAATTAAAAGTTAATACTATATTATCACTAGATCTTTCAACCTTAATAACATCATTATCAATAATTTTATCTGCTAAAGATTTGGCCGATCTATATTCAGGAAGAACACCTAACATAGAATCATCATAACCTTCTAAAACTGGTAGTGGACTTAGATGACTTGCTAATATTAATGCCATTTTAATTTCCTATTTTATTTTATTAACATGCACACGCACAAGCGCAGTTGCAGTTACAATTTGTTCTACAGTTTAAAGCATAACTACAGTTACAGTTGTTTACATATCTGTATTGATATGTACCACCAAGTTCATCACTTGTTGTATATGAACCATATACTAATGTAGCATAGTTAGAAGTTGCAGTAAAACTTTCTGAATATCCTCCACGACCATCATAAGAGCCTATATTAGTACAATTTGATGTTGTTACACCTACAAATCCATAACCAGACCAAAGCCACCAGTTACCATTAGGAGGAGCTGGAATATTAACTGTTTGAGGTTGTGTTTGGCCATTGGCATCTTGGTATGTTGGTAATGATCCGTTAGGACCATAAACTGAATCTTTGTAACCGTTAGCGATGGCTGTAGAACAGTTAACTCCACTATTATAACTACCCATAGAACCAGAACAGTTACTTGTAGCTATACTTGCAGAAATTGTTGTTCTAACTTTTTGTGCTAAATCTACACCATTTTGATCTTTTATACCTAAAGTGTTTGCATTTGAACCAGCGTTAGGAGATACTATATTACCTGAAGTATCTATTATATTTGCGAGTTTTCTTGCTTTTGTATCTGCCATTTGTAATCCTATTTATAATTAAAATTTAATTTTCTTGTTATATTTATACATCTACATTGTTTGCAATGTGATATAATCATTTGCATAAATTCCATTAACTAATTCTATTGTTGTACCATTTGTTGCTGTATAATCAACACCTGCAATTAATTTAACACCATTAACATACACCATAGCTTTACCCACAGTATAAGCAAAACTAATTAGGTTTTGTCCTACATCAACTACTGCTGACAAACCTGTTAAAGTACCTACAGTTGTAGTTATAGGAGCTCCATTTTTAGTTGCTGATAATGTAAATTTTGTCGAACCATCAGTTGCAATGATATAATATTCTGTTGGATTTGTGTAACCAGTAATTGTTCCTGCACCACTATTTGTTCCGTAAATTCTAACTTTTTGACCATTAGCTAATTGTCTAGAAGAAGGAGAACACGTAAATTGACCAGTTGTAGCTGGAGAACCATAACCAGCAGCATAATAAGATGCTGTTGCTATTTCGCTTAATTCTATTTGATTACAAGTATATGTTACGCCAAATGGAGCACCTACAGTTGAACTAATAGCATCACCACCTACAGTTTCAGATAATACAGCAGTTGATGTACCATTAGTTGATTTTACATAATAAGTTTTTGTTGTACCATTATAATTTTGTAATGAACCAGTACCTCTTACAAAGAAAGAAAGACCATCCGTGCTTCCTGCCGTTGTTGTAATTGCAGCACCACCTAATGATGATGATAATTGAAATGTAGTAGCACCAAGAACTGTTCCATTATTTGCATAAGTTGTACCATTAGTTGCTTTAACGTAATATGTTTGACCAGCATTAGCTGAAGAATATCCAGTAATAGAAGATGAACCAGAGTTAGTTCCATAAACTTGAATTATTTGACCTACACTTAAAGAAACACCACCAGCAGCACATGTAAAATTACCTGATGTATCAGCAACAGCAACAGATGCTAAAGAAACTTGACCTACAGTATTTGTATAAGTTAATCCTGTAGGAAGACCTGCTGATGTACTAATTGCTGAACCACCTGGCGTAGCTGATAATTGTAATGTTGTTGAACCATTCGTAGCAATGATGTAATAAGTTGTTGGATTTGAATAACCTGAAATAGAACCTGAACCGCCTTTAGTTCCTGAAATTTTAACCGTTTGTCCAGTAACCATAGGAGTTGTTGTTGCGTTACAATAAAATTGACCAGCAGATCCTGTAATATAAGCATTTTGTAATGTCTGAGTAACTTGACCTACAGTATTTGTAAAAGTCAATCCACTAGGAACACCTGTTGTTGTTGTAATTGCTGAACCGCCTGGAGTTTCTGATAATGTAAATGCTGATGAACCGTCAGTATCAATAACGTAGTAAGTTTTTGGATTTGAATAACCTGTAATTGAACCTGAACCTCCTTTTGTTCCTGAAATCGTAACAGTTTGTCCTATAACTATGGGAGCGTCTGATGTTGTACAACCAAATTGTCCACCAGTTCCTGAAATAAAAATACTTGTTAATGTTTGAGTACCATATTCAGTTCCTGAAAGAGTAATAAGATCATTTACAGCTATTGGATCTGTAGGATTAGCAGTAAAAGAAATTTGTCCTGCTGTTCCTGTAATTTGAACACTTGATAATGTATTTATTCCCGTTGAATTAGTTTCTGAAAAATTTCCTCCGCCAGCTGAACCTGTGTAACCAATTGAACCTTGTGTACCAAGTGATCCTGTGTAACCGGTAGCACCTCTTGATCCTGCGTAACCTACTGCTGCTGGTGTATATCCTACATATCCCATTTTATTCTCCTAATTCCTCTACGCTGAAATGTCATCAACTGTTGATACCCAAACATCTAATGATGTAGCAGTATCAGAAACAATTTTCAGAACATCTCCTGATTGAATAACTACTTTACCCTCAATAAGTTCTAATGAAGAACCTGCCGGCACTGGTATAGTTTTACCAAGATAATAATTATTACCGCCGGTTAATATATAAACATCAACTAAAGCTTGTGTGCTCGCTGTTGTGTTGGCAATTTTAATTCCTATAACAGTATTGTAAGTGGTTGCCGTTACTAAAGTAACAGGTGAAGTACCTACGTTTCTTGCTATATATCTTCTAAAATTTTGTGCCATTTATTTTAATTCCTGTTAATATTTATCCTTTTTTATAACGCAATAGCCATAGCTATTGCAAATCCTGTATCAGCTACACTTGCCGTTCTGTTATCTACATAATTTTTAGTAGCAGCATCTTGTGAATTTGATGGATCAGTTACGTTTATAATTCTATGAGTATCAGCATCAATTTTTCCTGTACCATTAGGTGATATTTTAATATCAGTATTTGAGGCACCAGACATTGTGTTACTAGAAAATGTTATTGTTCCAGTAGCAGCAGATCCTGTATAACCAATGTTACCTTGAGAACCTGTGTAACCAGCCGAACCTGTATAACCAGGAGTAGTTGAAGCAGATCCTGTATAACCTAAATCTCCTTTTGAACCTGAATAACCTAAAGCACCAACAGCACCATCTAAATTAATAACCCAAACTGCATAAGTTCCTGATCCTTTAATAGCAGTTTTTTGAAAAACTAATGAACCACTACCTGATGTATAAGAACTAACATCAGCATATTGAATATTATTAACGTCATAAGCAATTGCAATACTTTGACCTGTTGAAAAGTTTAATCCTGTACCAACTGTTATTGTTTGATTGCCAGAAGTTCCTAATGTAAATGATGTTGTAGAAACTGTTTGATATTTGTCTCCTGAAGATCCTGTGTAACCAATATTACCTTGAGAACCTGTGTAACCTTTCGAACCAGAGTAACCAATATCTCCTTGTGAACCTGTGTAACCAACAACTGTTGAAGCCGATCCTGTATAGCCTAATGATCCTGTGTAACCAATATTACCTTGTGAACCTGTATAACCGCCGGCAGGTCCTTGAGAACCTGTGTAACCTTGAATACCACCATAAGGCAAACTATTCCAAGTAGTAGTACCATCACCAATTTTAAACTTGGCTGTATCTGTTTCAATACCCATTTCTCCCGATGCTAAAACTACTGTACCATTAGAAGTCCATTGGGTTGAAGTACCTCGTCTAAATTGTAATTGAATATTTGCCATATTAATTTAAATTCTCTTTATATTTATTTATAATAAAATTTATATTTTTCATTTATTTTAATTAATTCCTCCACAATCAAATGCAGGACCACCTGAATAATTTGAAGTAGGACTACCACCATCAAAAACATAAGCTGTAGTAGGCCC
>Ga0209085_1002087_pt1 | contig 11579 bp, 3 predicted proteins | sample C_131016_EF_Meta_FD_187310 | JGI IMG/M metagenome (GOLD analysis project Ga0209085, IMG submission 187310) | Freshwater microbial communities from Lake Croche, Canada to study carbon cycling - C_131016_EF_MetaG (SPAdes) (version 2) | ecosystem: Environmental > Aquatic > Freshwater > Lake | place...
CCCGCATGTTGTCGGACTCGGCCCAGGTCGCTGCATTAAACATAATCTTGGATGTTTCCTCGAAGGACGACTTGGCGAGCACACCCGTCTCGCCCTTCTTCATGCCCGTGCGACTCACAGGCACAATCCGCCCCGTAAAGGTCATGGTATCTACCAGCACCGCCAGATGGTGATAATTCACCTTCTCTGATGCGAAGACCTCATTGATCTCCTCGTAGATGCAGAGACGTGCCGCCTCAATCCCGAACACATCATGCACCTCGTGGATGTCGTTCGAGAAGGTCCGCGTGCCATCCACGCCGTCGAAGACCAGCAGATCGTACAGGTTCGTGCCCTCCACGTCCAGCACGTAGTACTTCTCCTTCGGCGTCGAGTACGCGCCCAGTGCCTCGACATACGACATCTCGTTCTTCACCTCACGCAGGAAGACACGACCAATGCCCTCCACACCCGTCAGCACTGTATCCAGAACCTTGTCCTCCAGGAACCGCAGCTGGATGGGGTTCTTCACGACATTCGGATCAAAGGCGATACGCAGGATCAGGTTCTGTGCCGACGAGTCGCTGTGCCGGCACTGCACGATCTTGAGACCCGAGGTGTTCATCAGAGCCGTCTGGATCTTCGTGAGATCCCGGATATCGCGGGCATTCAGCTTGTAGTCATCCAGGGCCACACGCATGATCCACGGAGACCCACAGGACCCGTCCGCCTCGGCGCTGAACGCCTCATAGCCCTCCAGCAACTCCCGATCCTCATCCACCGTCGTCGTGGCCGCCAGCGGGTAGGGATCGTAGTAGATGCGCACACTCTTGGCGACATCGCGCAGAGTCGTCTTCTGAATCTCCTTCATCTTGGAGATGCACTCGCGCTGGGAGCTCGCGATGTTGGGACGCAGGTACACCGTGTTCGAGGGACGCTTGGGATTCGGGGACGCACCCAGCAACTCCTCAATGCGCGGCACACCGGAGGTTGCGTTCGCCTTGGCCGTACCCGCCGAGTGGAAGGTATTCAGGGTCAGCTGCGTCGTCGGCTCACCAATCGACTGCGCGGCCAGAGCACCCACCATCTCACCCGCATGCACCATGGACTTGATGTAGCGATAGCGAACATCGCGCATCAACTCATCGAAGGTGTCCTTGCTGAACCGGTGGACGAGGATCGACTTCTTGGGAGCGAGGTAGAACCGCAGCAGGCAGTGGAACAACTTGTTCTGCGGGAACTCCTTCATGAAGCGCGTCAGGGCAGACGCGACGTACCCGGGCAACAGGTCTGTCTTAGTCGCATACGAGTTCGAGTACCGATCGACCAGACGACGCAGGTGGACGGGTGCATTCACCATGTCCGCCTTGCGATTGCGGAACACGGACTTGAAGAGCATCTCGCGATCCGCGATGATCTCGTCCACCATGTCCGGGACCTCCGTCGTCGACTCGGAAAGGAAGGGATTCACATCGTCGGGCGTCAGGGCGTAGTTGCGGTAGATGTCCTCCAGCGTCATCAGCACGAGGTTGCAGGACTGGAACTCCACCGAGGTCGTATCCACACCGTCATCGCCGTAGACGAACTGCACGATACTTCCGTTGACGTTACGCACCGTGCCGTCATACTCGATGTGCTGGTCCTCCATCGTCTTCATCAACTTGCGCTGGATGTAACCAGTATCGGAGGTCTTCACGGCCGTATCAATGAGACCCTCACGACCCGCCTGGGCGTGGTAGAAGAACTCGGCGGGCATCAGACCATCCACGAAACTATGCTCGACAAAGCCACGAGACTCCACGCCGTCATCGTAGCGAGCAAAGTGGGGCAACGTGCGGTCCTGCAGGGTGTACTGCACGCGCTTGCCCTCGATGAGCTGCTGAGACAGAAGGGCGACCATCTGTGTAATATTGTGAGGACCGCCCTTGGATCCCGAGTCGACAATCTGCACGATACGGTTCGTCTTAGGCAGGCTGTCAATCACCTGCTTCGAGATCTCGGACTCGACCTTCTTCATCGCCGACAGAATCTCCTCCTCCAGCTTCTCACCATCCGAGAGACCCGTGTCGTTCACAAAGGTTCCCGAGTGGACGTCCGACAGGATCTTCGCCACCTGCTTACGACCCTCCTGCACCTTCTCGTTCACGAAGGCGAGCGTGTCACGATCTGCAATCAGATCCGACGTACCGACCGAGAGACCCGTGTAGAGGTTGTACTGCGTGATGATGGACTGGATGTCGTTAATCATCTGACCGCAGCGCTCCGGACCCAGGTCGTTGTAGACCACATGGACCAGACCCTCGGACGTCGACCCAAAGGCAGACTTCTTGAGGATGCCCTTCACCAGTTGTCCGTTATCCAGGGTGACATTGCCCTTGAAGGACATGATCGGAAAGGCGGCCGAGATAATCTCTGCGCCCGTCCAGTTCCGGTTCTTGCGGACAAAGGGGCGCTTGATGCGAGCCAGGATATTCATGGCAATGACATCGGGCACCTCGACGCCTGGCTGGCTGATGCGGTACGCACCCGTCATCGTGTCCTGGAACAGCTGGATGATCGGTGAGTTCGTGCGAGGAGAGATGATGTTCCGCAGCACCGAGGCCAGGCACCGCAGTTCCGTTGCCGCCGCGATGCTCTGGGGCACGTGCATATTCATCTCATCACCGTCGAAGTCGGCGTTATAGGGGCGCGTAGCCGACACGTTCAGGCGGAAGGTCGAGTACGGGAGCACACGCACACGATGCGCCTCCATGGATGCCTTGTGGAGAGAGGGCTGGCGATTGAAGAGCACAATGTCACCATCCAGCAGGTGACGGTGCACCACATCACCCTCACGCAACTCGATGTTGTCCGCGTTGACGTAGCGAAGAGAGAAGGTCGCCTTGTCGCGCTTGGAGTACACCGACTTGGCACCCGGGTGCTTGTCGGGACCGTTACGGACATTCTGCAGGAGACGCTCGCGATTGTAGGGCGAGACGATCTCCGGGAAGGTCAGATTGATGGCAATCTCCTCGGGCACACCCAGCTCATCCAGATCGATGGTCGCGTCGGGCGTGATGACCGAACGGGCGCTGAAGTCCACGCGCTTACCCATGAGGTTGCCGCGCACACGACCCGTCTTGGCACCGAAGCGGGACTTGAGGGTACGCAGAGGACGACCCGAGCGCTGCTGCGAGGGTGCCATGCCCTTGATGTCGTTATCGATGTAGGTGGCCACATGATACTGCAGGAGTGCCGTGCGCTGGTCGATCATTTGGGCTGCCTCACCGCGATCGATGCGCGTACGAAGCTCGGCATTGGCACGCACGATATCCACCAACTTGTGCGTGAGATCGTCCTCCATACGCTGCTGGTCGTCCATCACGACGGAGGGACGCACCGTGAGAGGAGGCACGGCGAGAACCGTGCAGATCATCCACTCAGGGCGGGCAAACGTGGAGTCAAAGCCCAGACGCTTGCAGTCCACATCCGTGATGCGAGCAAAGGCCTGCAGAACCATCTCCGGCTGAATGGGAACGGGAGGAGGTGGAATGGGATCGTTCTTGGGTGCCGCAAACTGTCCCTCCAACGACGCGGCCTTACCAACCACCTTCGCCACCTTGGCAAACACTGTCGTATGGCACACGAGGCAGGCCGCGGGGCGCTTCATCGGCATCGCGTCACGAATCTCCTTGAACCGTGCCGCACCCGTGGTCTTGATCTCGTCAAGTTTCGCGGGCGGGAGCAAGGGAACGGAGCAGTTCAGGCAGATGAGGTTACATAACTTCTCGATGGTATCAAAGAACTGGTAGAGATAGACGGGTCGGGCCAGAGTAATGTGTCCGAAGTGACCCGGGCAGAACTGGTTGGTCTGCTTGCAGGTGGGGCACTCCTTTCCATTCTCAATGACGCCAAACCGAGCATCAAAGACACCGTTGGGAACGGGCTGGTTGCTCTGGTACGTCTTCTCGGTGGTAACCTCCACGACACTGCGTTTGCGAATGTCGTCGGGATTGGAAATACCAAACTGGACGCCTACAATGGTGTCCCCCATGATATGCTTGTCTTGTGTATTGTTTATATTCATTCGTTTTGCACGGTCGTCCTCGTATCCCTCAGTACACACCCATACAATAGTCCCAGGTCGACTGCCAGAGCTCGTCATTTTCGAAGAACCGAGAGACGGATCCCGCGTCGTGGGACTTTTTGAGTTTCTCAACCAAGAACTCGAACTCCTCTCCGCGTTTCTGGACGAAGAGAACCGGTTGGCGGATAGGCGTGTGGAGGACGTAGTACCGCACATCAAAGGCAAGCCGAGAGGCATCGTAGGCCGAGACCCCAAAGATGCCCTCCGAATCCTTGAAGTCCAGAATGTGTTGGGTGAGATAGTCCAAGGTTGTATAGTGTTTCATCGATTGCGATATCGTTTGCGATATCTTTGACATTCTTATTCAGTGCTGAGACAAACTATCCGTAGTAATACTGTATCTGATAGCTTACGTCACTCGGGGTCTTCAAGATAAAACTGAGAAACACCTTCCAGGTCCCGTTTCCGTCGTTGGCAAAGTAGATATGAACCACACGATTCAGGTTGTTTGTTCCGAGATTGACGAACCCCGATAACCAAATTCGTTGAGTGGTCGGTATCCCCGTCGATGCAGATAGAGAGTACACCGTACCTGTAGCAGGAGACCCCACGATTGTTTTTGTAAGCGTCACACTCCCCGAAGTCAACCTCGGAGTCCCTTGCAATCCTCGGGGTCCAGTCGGTCCAGTGTATCCCGTGTATCCTCTCACGCCCGCCGTTCCTCCTGTTCCCGCGCCTCCTTGGGGACCCATGACACCTGTGGCGCCGGTATATCCAGTGTACCCCGTCGGACCCGTGTACCCTGTGGGACCTCTGTACCCAGTGTACCCGATGACTCCGTATGTTGCATATGTACCTGTTGGACCCCGATACCCCGTGTATCCCGTGGATCCTGTGTATCCTGTGGATCCGGTTTGACTTGTGGCGCCGGTCGGACCTGTATATCCTGTGGGTGCCTTGTACCCTGTGGGCCCCGTGTACCCTGTGTATCCCGTCGGACCCGTGTACCCAGTAGGTCCTGCGTACCCCGTATATCCCGTATATCCCATTGACCCGTAATCGGACAACTCTCCCTCGAGACCAGGATATCCGATATACCCCGTATACCCCGTATTTCCTGTCGGTCCAGGGATAGACCCCAGTACCGTACATCCCTTCACGGTTTCGTAACACGTATCTGACTTCCGCGGGTAATACGACATTGTTGTTATAGGGTGTAATAGTTTATTCCGATTGTTCCAGTTGGTGAGGTTGTCTTCACAATCCCCGCAAAGGCCGCCCAGGTTGTTCCTCCACCCGAGTGTCCGGTAGGTCCGAAATACACCTGTGTCACATACACACCGTCGAATGGATCGACAGACCATCCTTGCAACCAAATGGGCTTTTCAGTGGATATCGAGGTATCGGTTGCATATATGCCACCACTTGTGGTGAAACTCGACCCCGATATCGATACGGATGCTCCTGTGACTCCGGAAATCGCAGGTCCATTGTTTCCCGTGGGACCCGAGGGTCCTGTGTATCCTGTCGGCCCCACATCACCAATCGCACCAGGTGCTCCCTGAGGACCCTGACGTCCATTGGGACCTGTGGGCCCCGTGTATCCCGTCGTTCCCGTATACCCCGTGTTTCCACTGACTCCCGTATATCCCGTATACCCTGTATATCCGGTATTCATGACCGCTCCCGGGAATCCGGTAGGTCCTGTGTACCCCGTTGGGCCCGTGTATCCTGTGTATCCAGTATTCATTGCAGACCCAGGGAACCCTGTCGGACCCGTGTATCCCGTGTACCCCGTGGGACCCGTGGGACCGGTATAACCCGTGGGACCCGTGTATCCCGTGTATCCTGTCGGTCCTGTGTATCCTGTATCTCCAGTGGGTCCTGGACTCTGCGAGCTTCCCGGAAGTCCCTGCGGTCCGGTTGGACCCGTATATCCTGTGTATCCCTGTGGTCCAGGCGGTCCAGGCGCGACCGGACATGGGTTGGGAGCACACGTCACTAGCCCCTGTCCGGGTATGTATCGTGAGAGCATCTTGTTATTAGAAATAGAAGCGTTTCCTGGTTAGAGGCGCACAATCATTATACATTGGGTCCTGCTAGAGGATAATCTGTATTATTTGTCGTCCATATAAGATCTCCATGCTGGTCAACCCAGAGTCGTCCTACTGAATCACCATCATCACGATTGTCAAAGTAGATGCCGCTTCCGAAATTGAATAACAAGGTAAGGTCGGTGTTCGTTGCTGTTGTAATAACCTGGATTCCACTTATAGTCCCATCGTTGCTTGTGATCGTTCCCGTGTCGCCCTTGGGTCCCGTGTATCCCGTGTATCCCGTGTATCCTGCGTATCCGGTGTACCCGGTGTATCCCGTGTATCCGTCTCGTCCAGCGTCTCCCGTGTATCCAGTGTATCCTGGCGGACCTGTGTCTCCCTTATTTCCCTGTGGACCTGTGCTTCCACTCGGACCCTGTGGACCCGTGACTCCCTGCACGCCATCTGGACCCTGTATTCCTGTAGGACCCGTGTACCCCGTGTAGCCGGTGTACCCTGTGGGACCTGTGTCACCTGTGTACCCCGTGTATCCCGTGTATCCAGTGTGACCGGTGTAGCCAGTAGGTCCTGTGTATCCTGTGTACCCCGTGTATCCGGTGTATCCCGTGGGTCCCGTGTACCCCGTGTATCCAGTATACCCGGTAGGACCCGTGTACCCCGTGTAGCCGGTGTACCCTGTGGGACCTGTGTATCCGGTATAGCCCGTGTATCCCGTAGGACCTGTGTATCCTGTGTAACCCGTGTATCCTGTGGGACCCGTATATCCAGTATAGCCCGTGTATCCAGTTGGGCCCGTGTATCCCGTATAGCCTGTGTATCCTGTGGGACCCGTATAACCCGTGTAGCCGGTGTAGCCTGTGGGTCCCGTGTATCCCGTGTACCCTGTGTACCCTGTGGGACCCGTGTACCCCGTGTAGCCAGTGTACCCTGTAGGACCCGTATATCCCGTGTAGCCTGTGTATCCTGTGGGTCCTGTGTATCCTGTGTAACCCGTGTATCCAGTTGGGCCCGTGTACCCCGTGTAGCCTGTGTCACCTGTGTATCCCGTGTATCCCGTGTAACCTGTGTATCCCGTAGGCCCCGTGTATCCCGTGTACCCTGTGTACCCCGTCGGCCCAGTGTATCCGGTGTGACCGGTATATCCTGTCGGACCCGTGTATCCCGTATAGCCTGTATACCCCGTGGGTCCGGTGTATCCCGTATGACCGGTATATCCTGTCGGACCCGTGTACCCCGTGTAACCGGTGTATCCTGTAGGACCCGTATATCCTGTGTATCCCGTATATCCTGTCGGTCCTGTGTATCCTGTGTGACCGGTGTACCCAGTAGGTCCCGTATCACCAGTATACCCTGTGTATCCCGTGTAACCTGTGTATCCCGTAGGCCCCGTATATCCAGTGCGCCCTGTGTACCCCGTCGGACCGGTGTACCCTGTGTGACCGGTGTAGCCAGTAGGTCCTGTGTCACCTGTGTATCCCGTGTAGCCAGTGTATCCTGTCGGACCTGTGTATCCCGTGTATCCAGTGTATCCTGTGGGTCCCGTGTACCCTGTGTGTCCTGTGTACCCTGTGGGACCTGTGTATCCGGTATATCCTGTGTACCCCGTGGGTCCAGTGTATCCTGTGTGACCCGTGTACCCTGTCGGTCCCGTGTATCCTGTGTAACCCGTGTACCCCGTGGGACCTGTGTATCCCGTGTATCCTGTATATCCTGTCGGTCCCGTGTACCCTGTGTGTCCTGTGTACCCTGTGGGACCTGTGTATCCGGTATATCCTGTGTACCCCGTGGGTCCCGTGTATCCTGTGTGACCCGTGTACCCTGTCGGTCCCGTGTATCCTGTGTAACCCGTGTACCCCGTGGGACCGGTGTATCCCGTGTATCCAGTGTACCCCGTGGGTCCCGTATACCCTGTGTGACCGGTATACCCTGTCGGACCCGTGTATCCAGTGTACCCCGTGTATCCTGTGGGTCCCGTATACCCTGTGTGACCGGTATACCCTGTCGGTCCCGTGTATCCCGTGTAGCCAGTGTATCCTGTCGGACCTGTGTATCCCGTGTATCCAGTGTATCCTGTGGGTCCCGTGTACCCTGTGTGTCCTGTGTACCCTGTGGGACCCGTATATCCCGTGTATCCAGTGTACCCTGTAGGTCCCGTATACCCTGTGTGACCGGTATACCCTGTCGGACCCGTGTATCCCGTGTAGCCGGTGTAGCCCGTCGGTCCAGTGTATCCGGTGTGACCCGTGTACCCTGTCGGTCCCGTGTATCCCGTGTAACCCGTGTACCCCGTGGGACCTGTGTATCCCGTGTATCCCGTATACCCTGTCGGTCCCGTATACCCTGTGTGACCGGTGTATCCCGTCGGTCCTATGTATCCCGTGTATCCCGTGTATCCTGTCGGCCCCGTGTACCCCGTATGGCCCGTGTATCCCGTCGGACCGATGTATCCAGTGTACCCCGTGTATCCCGTCGGACCCGTGTATCCTGTGTAGCCAGTGTATCCTGTAGGTCCAGTGTACCCTGTATGACCGGTATACCCTGTCGGACCTGTGTATCCCGTGTACCCTGTATATCCTGTCGGTCCCGTGTATCCAGTATATCCCGTGTAGCCTGTGGGACCTGTGTATCCTGTATATCCTGTGTAACCCGTCGGGCCAGTGTATCCTGTGTAGCCAGTGTATCCCGTGGGACCTGTGTATCCCGTGTGACCAGTGTACCCAGTAGGTCCTGTATAACCTGTATATCCCGTATACCCTGTCGGACCCGTGTATCCAGTGTGTCCCGTATATCCTGTCGGTCCTATGTAGCCCGTGTAGCCCGTGTATCCCGTCGGTCCTGTGTATCCCGTGTGTCCTGTGTATCCCGTGGGTCCTATGTACCCGGTGTAGCCAGTGTAGCCTGTTGGACCCGTGTAGCCTGTGTACCCCGTATATCCTGTCGGTCCAGTATATCCCGTATGACCCGTATATCCTGTCGGTCCTATGTACCCGGTGTAGCCGGTGTAACCTGTCGGACCTGTATATCCCGTGTATCCCGTGTACCCCGTTGGTCCAGTATAACCTGTGTAACCCGTATAACCCGTGGGACCCGTGTATCCAGTGTACCCCGTGTATCCTGTCGGACCTGTGTATCCAGTGTGACCGGTGTAGCCAGTGGGTCCTGTTACTGTACTCGGCGCACCCGTTGCACCCGTATATCCTGTGTATCCTGTGGGTCCCGTGTATCCTGTGTAGCCGATGTATCCAGTGTACCCCGTGTATCCGGTGGGACCTGTGTATCCCGTGTATCCTGTCGGCCCTGTGTACCCCGTATATCCTGTGGGTCCTGTGTACCCTGTGTAGCCAGTGGGACCCGTGTACCCTGTCCGTCCTGTGTACCCCGTATAGCCAGTGTATCCGGTAGGACCGGTGTCACCTGTATATCCCGTGTATCCCGTGTATCCCGTAGGACCCGTGTATCCCGTGCGACCCGTATAGCCTGTGGGTCCTGTGTATCCTGTGTATCCCGTGTATCCTGTGGGTCCTGTGTACCCCGTGTACCCTGTGGGTCCTGTGTATCCTGTGTATCCCGTGTATCCTGTCGGACCCGTGTACCCCGTGTACCCTGTGTATCCAGTGGGGCCTGTGTACCCCGTATGCCCGGTATATCCCGTAGGACCGATGTATCCCGTATATCCTGTGTACCCCGTATGCCCGGTGTACCCCGTGGGACCGATGTATCCTGTATAACCAGTGTATCCCGTATGGCCCGTATCACCAGTATATCCTGTTGCTCCAAGTCCAGTGTATCCCGTGTATCCCGTATATCCAGTTGCACCCGTATTTGTGGCGCTTCCAGCAAATCCCTGGGGACCTGTATTTCCCGTGGGTCCTTGAGGACCAGTCACTCCTTGCACTCCATCCGGTCCCTGCAGTCCAGTCGGTCCCGAGGGTCCGGTATATCCTGTGTATCCCGTGTACCCCGTGTATCCTGTCGCTCCCAGTCCAGTATATCCCGTATATCCTGTCGGACCAGTGTCTCCCGTATATCCTATGGGTCCGGTGTCTCCCTTGTTGCCCTGCGGACCTGTGTTACCCGTAGGTCCCTGAGACCCCGTCACTCCCTGCACTCCGTCGGGTCCCTGAATTCCTGTCGGGCCCGTGGGTCCCGTGTACCCTGTGTATCCTGTCGGTCCCGTGTACCCTGTGTGTCCTGTGTATCCCGTCGGTCCCGTGTATCCCGTGTATCCCGTGGCACCTGTATCACCTGTATCTCCCTTGTTGCCCTGCGGACCTGTGTTACCAGTGGGTCCCTGAGACCCTGTGACTCCCTGCACGCCATCGGGTCCTTGAATTCCTGTCGGGCCTGTGGGACCCGTGTATCCCGTGTATCCTGTCGGTCCCGTGTACCCTGTGTGTCCTGTGTATCCCGTCGGTCCCGTGTATCCCGTGTATCCAGTGGCACCTGTATCACCTGTATCTCCCTTGTTGCCCTGCGGACCTGTGTTACCAGTGGGTCCCTGGGGTCCAGTGACTCCCTGCACTCCATCTGCCCCTTGGATTCCTGTCGGTCCTGTCGGTCCCGTGTATCCCGTGTATCCTGTCGGTCCCGTATACCCCGTGTGTCCCGTGTATCCTGTCGGTCCTGTGTATCCCGTGTATCCTGTGGCGCCGGTATCACCGGTGTTTCCCTTGTTGCCCTGTCCTCCTGTGTTACCAGTGGGTCCCTGGGGTCCGGTGACGCCCTGCACTCCATCTGCCCCTTGGATTCCTGTCGGACCTGTGGGACCCGTGTACCCCGTGTATCCCGTGTAACCTGTGTACCCTGTGTGTCCCGTGTATCCTGTCGGACCTGTGTATCCCGTGTATCCTGTGGCACCGGTATCACCCGTATTTCCCTTGTTGCCCTGTCCTCCTGTGTTACCAGTGGGTCCCTGGGGTCCGGTGACTCCCTGCACTCCATCTGCCCCTTGAATTCCTGTCGGACCTGTCGGTCCCGTGTACCCCGTGTATCCCGTGTAACCTGTGTACCCTGTGTGTCCCGTGTATCCCGTCGGACCTGTGTATCCCGTGTATCCTGTGGCGCCGGTATCACCTGTGTTTCCCTTGTTGCCCTGCGGACCTGTGTTACCGGTAGGTCCCTGTAATCCCGTGACTCCCTGTACTCCATCCGGTCCCTGAATTCCTGTCGGACCTGTGGGACCCGTGTACCCCGTGTATCCTGTCGGACCCGTGTACCCTGTGTGGCCCGTGTATCCTGTCGGACCTGCGTACCCCGTGTATCCAGTGTATCCTGTGTCACCGGAGTTTCCCTTGTTTCCCGCTGGACCTGTGTTACCAGTAGGTCCCTGTGGTCCCGTGACTCCCTGCACTCCATCGGGGCCCTGCACTCCTGTCGGTCCTGACGGTCCTGTGTACCCCGTGGGACCCGTGTATCCGATATACCCTGTGTATCCTGTGTATCCCGTCGGTCCTGCGTACCCCGTGTATCCTGTCTCT
>Ga0209085_1002091_pt1 | contig 11567 bp, 18 predicted proteins | sample C_131016_EF_Meta_FD_187310 | JGI IMG/M metagenome (GOLD analysis project Ga0209085, IMG submission 187310) | Freshwater microbial communities from Lake Croche, Canada to study carbon cycling - C_131016_EF_MetaG (SPAdes) (version 2) | ecosystem: Environmental > Aquatic > Freshwater > Lake...
TGTATGACGAAGGGTATGCCATACCTCAGTATGACATTTCAACTGTAAAACGAACGTGGCGTTACAAGGACAAAATTTTTACCACGCCGTATGACGTACCCGTTGAAAAAATAATGTGGAACGAGCATTTAATGGAATTTTTAAAAATGGAGAAGACTGATGAACGCAGTACCCGCTAAATACTTTGCATTCCCACCCTACCGAGCCGAAGACCTTGGCGGCAAGATGGGTTGGTGGGGCGTAATGAACCGTAATGGCTTTAATTGCTTGACGTTTTCCGATAAGCCAGGGGCAGTGGTGACAACTGAGGAATGGGCAAAACAGATTGCAACTGAATGGAATGACGCATATAACAAATGACCAACTTTCAAACATGGGAGCAAAGAAATTTAGCAAAGTTTGCCGCAGAAGCAAACAAGAAAGTGTTAGAGCAACAAGAAGAAATCAAGGCGCTGCGTGAAGATTTGCGCGTTGCACTTGACGCATATCGAAAACTACTTACAAAGGAAGAAACCAAATGAACATAACTCGATTAACCCAAGTCCGCGCCCTGTTTACAACACTGGCAATTGCAACTCTTGCAGGATGCTCATCCGATGCAGACGTTGCCTCGCGCAATATGTCTCAAGCCGCAGACAATTTTGAGGTGGCACGGCGCGTTATCTTTTACAACGGCATCACAAATGAATACATGCTGACCATTGAGGGGTACTGCTCAATCTTTCCAGAAACAAAAAAGCTGTCAGTGGTTTGCAAGACTGGCCCCGGCGTTTACAAGAAGCACTACCTTGGGCTTTCGGACAACGTGACGTTTTTTGTTGAGCAACTTGATGCAAAAAATGTAGGCACAAGTTTTTATCGCGTGGTGTTTAAACCATCAACAATTATTCCTGATGTGGTAATGAAATGAACAAAGACACAGGTGGGCCAGCATTTCCTCAACCAGATGTACCTGCCGTTTACGGTAGAGGCATGACCCTGCGCGATTACTTTGCGGCGAAAGCAATGCAAGGGATGCTTTCCAACCCAAAACTAGAGAAACAAATTATAGCGGCAGGGCAGTCTTGGATTGAAGAATCCGCATGGGCGGTGGCAGACGCCATGCTGAAAGCGAGGGAAGTATGACTGATACAAACACAGGCTGGCGCAAGCGTCAGATTGCCCTTAATGTTATGGCTGAGAACGCCCGTGAGTTGGGGCTGGACTATGATCCCGTACATCCCACACAGCGCCAGTGGGTGGGGCTGACGGATGAGGAGCGGCAAGATATTGCACTTGAAGTTCCGATGGATGCTGTATGTATAACTGAAGCCAAACTCAAGGAGAAGAACACATGAACACTGAAGACGACGAATTTGAGCGCATTGAAATGGAGCAGCGTGTACGCGCTAAGCAAAAAGAAATGTTTGGAATTCCGTTCATCACGCAAGAAGAATTGGAACAGCTTTTAAGGGAAGAAAATGAAGTCCAAACACCAAGCGATACGTGACCTGTTGCTGGTGTCTGAAGATGGTCTGACAGTCAATGAGATAGCCGATCATTTTGGCGCAACTTCTAAGACTATCTGCAAAACGCTAAAAACCGTTTGTGGCGTGTACATTGACCGTTGGACAGGGCCAAGCCGAGGTCAGTACACGGCGGTCTACATGTGCGTGGAAACTCCAGAGAACGCTCCACATCCTTAGGCGTAGGGGCGAGTTCCAGTGCGGTCAATGATTAGCGCCTGTCTACGTGGAGCACCAGTTTGCGGGATGCTGATGTGGGTCCAAGCGTCAAATTCTCTGATGATTTGTTGATACGGCAACTTAAGCAACGCCCTCACCACGGCGTCAGGCGTCATTCCAGGCACCCTAAAGTCAGCGGCTAACCCTAGCCTATGGTGGCTGCTGTCTTTGCTCCCTACGGCATCATTGACGGCCTTGCTGCGATACCCTGACGTAATAATTACAGGCTTACCGCCAAGGGTAGCTTTTACAATCTCAAGAAACTGCGCCAGTCGTTGTAAATTGCTGATTTCAATCTGAGTTGGAGTATTGTCAAGCTGGCGGTGATCCGTGTATGTCAGTTCCGCAAGTGTGAAATGAGGCGACAAGTTCATGTCCGCGCAACGCCGTTAAGTTTTTCAATTGTTCGCAAGCCGCCGATACCAAGCATACCCATTAACACAGGTGTCATTTCAGACAGATCGGCAGGGGCCAAATTTAAAGGATGTTCAAAATATGCAGCCGCAAACAGCGCGATCTTTAATCCAATCCAGTTCCAAGCGCAAGCCGCGCCGCATACCCAACCAATAAAGGGACGCCAGCCGGACACAAACACGCTGGTGCTTGCCGCCTCAACTTTATTTATTTCCATCTGCCCAGCCATTGCGGCCAGTTCACCAGACTGCTGGAGCTTAATTAATTCAAGTTTTGCAGTTGCCGCCTGCACAGGATCAGGCCACACCCGATCAATGACTTTGCCGCCAATGTCCAGCAATGCTGATACGGGGTCAAGGCTCACTTATCAACCTTTGCATCTAGCTTATCAAAAATCTTACCGAGCATTTCTTTGATGTCGTTAATGTCATGGCGGTAATCGTCCTTGGATACGTAGGTGCTGGGCATCGCCCTAACGTCCGTGTCAAGGCGCTCAATGGCTTTGGTAATGTTGTTCAGCACCCAGCCTCCAAGGAAAGCAACCAGACCGAGAGCAACGTTGATGATTTGTTGAGTATCCATTATTCTTTTCCGTTGGCCATGCCAGTTAAGTCAATGCGATATGGCGTTTGGCCAGATTGGGCCGCCGTCAATGCAGCCAATTTTGCTTTGTCGCTTGTGTTTAATTGAGTTGCTAATGCATTTGCAAAGTTAGGTCTTTTTGTAAGTATAGCGGCTAACATGTTTTGGCCAGCTTGAGAATATAATAATGGAGAAGCAATTAATGATGCAGCAATTGCTGGAAACCCAGCAGCGCCAGCGCCACCTGATGCAGCAAGTGCTGCAATCATTGATCGGTATGGCGTACCAGAATCAGGCACTTTATTGCCCAATGCTGTTTTTGCGCTTTCAGACAAGTCTTGCATTAAGGCTTGGCCTTGTGCAAATTGTCCTTTATCCTTGCTTCTGTCCATTGCTTTAATAGCATTTTGCAATTGTGCTGGAGAAAAAATTCCATCTTCTGCGCCAAGACTAGAAGCCGCACGTTCAACACGTTTGAAATTGGCGTAACCAGTATCTACAGCTTTTAATTCTTTTGCATATTGTGGATTGCTTCGCGTAACCAGTTGACGAACTTGATCTTGCGCTTCTTTTAATGCTTGGCCAATAAGTCTTTGATCTGCATCTGTAGAAGCACCTAAACGGCTAACAGTTTCGCGCAAATCATTTTGTATTGCTTTTAAAGTTTCACCAGTAATTGAGTTTTGTCCTTGAAATTTATTAAGAACATTGTTGTCTATCCAATTATTAAAAAAATTAACAGCTTTAGGATCAATTGCACCAGACTGAACCATGCCTTTTAAACTTGTAATAGCTGTTTGAAATGGCGTATCTTGTACAACAGTCATTTTTGGCAACAATTTGCCATAAGCATCATCTAACTTTTCTGATACAAATTGAACTGCTTCGCGGCCAACAACGCCTTCTGGCAATTTTTCTCCGATTGGCGTCAACGCTCGATTAAAAGCAACACGATTAACGTCTGCCATTGCCCTGCCTTGAGCGTTTTTAATAAAATCGCCAATTATTGGAACGCTTGACAATGCTTCTTCAGCACGTTTGTATCCACCGCCCAAAATTTGACCAGCAGTTGGCACAACGCCTTCTTTCATTAAAGATTGAATTTGAGGCGAAATGGTTGGACTAATGACTGCCGTTACTGGTTTAAGCAACGCATTTATTGGATTGGTGACGGCTGATGCTTGTGTAAGTGCATTACCTACTTTTCCTAAATTAGCCGCTTTAGCGCTAGCACCGGCGCCACCCAACAACATTGATAAATCACCAGCTACCCTGAACGGGTCTTGCTCCATTGTTCTAGCAAAGCCTTGACCAGTGCCATAAGTTTTTGCGTAATCTTGGCCAACAAGACTAGCTACATTTTGCGCACGTTGTAATGCTTCTGGATTTCCATAAGATTGTTCTAGAGCAGTAATGCCTCGTTGAACTGGTGCAGGCATGGCGTTATAAGCACCACCGGCAACAACATCAAGCAATGCTTTTCCAGTTTGTAATGGACTACTGACGGCCTCATATAAGCCGCCTATGGTGTTCCTGTACAAACTAGCTGGTGCATTGACCAACATTTCCCCAGGATTAAATGACGTTGACGTTGGTTTTACGTTCAGCTTTGCATCTTGATATGCTTTGCTGACAACATCAAACTCAGGAGTGCCTTTTTTGTCAGCATTGCTGACAATCCATTGTGCGTATTCGTCAGCGGTTGCCATTATGGATTTCCTTTTGGTGGGTTTCCTCTAAGAATTGCTTCAGCTTGGCTGTGAATATCATTTACAACGCTTGAAGGCGCAGCTCTTTCTAATTTCAAAGCAGGCAACTTATAAACTGTTGAAAGATTTTTATTTGTTCTATCAACAACACCTTGCAAATCTTTTATTTGTTTTTTAATTGCTTCAATTGGCACAACAGTAGAAGAAAAATCAATTGGGTTGTTAATGACTGAATTGATGATGCGTTCATCACCACCATTCAAAACACCCAAATTAAACAATTCTTTTGCAAACAACAAAGTTGCAGCGTGCGCTTGTCCAAGTTCTGCTCGCCTTGTTGGATTCAACATATCTGAAGATTTAAAGTTCTTCATTGTGTCTTGCATTTTTTCCAAAGCGTCATTGGTATTTGCCACGCCTAGAGCTTGTTTTGCATATGCTTCAGGAGGTGGTTTATTTTTACCACTTACAGGCTGACCAGGCACTCGTTCGCCAGTTGCAGATGGCAACGGAATTGGCGCAGGCGCAGGCGCAGCAATTTGATCAAGCACACTGTTCATGCCAGGAATGGCAGCGATTCGTTGGCCAGGCAATGCAGCCGGTGGCTGACGCATCATGCTTGCGCCTGGTGCGGCTGTTGGTGCAGCTTGGAAACCAGTTGGGCCGTAAACCACAGGAGTAGCCACGCCAGTTCTGGTGTTGACTGCCAACAGTCCACTTGGATCTTCTTGAATCGACATTGTGGGGTTGGCTTTTTCAAACGCAAATTTGGCTTGCGCCAAGTTCAACTGACCTTGCGACACTCTAAGCTGACCTTGACCTGTTATTTCACCAATAGTTGGTGTTTTTGAAATATCACCTCCAGCAACAGGCTGACCATAGCCAGGTAATATTGGATTGTCTTGAACAGATTGAATTTGACCACCAATGTCTCGGTCGCGTGTTTTTGGTAAATAAATCGATAATGCCTTGCGAGAGTTCTCTGTACTTGTCGCCATGCCCATCACAAATTTTGGCAGTTCTAACGCATTCATTGGAATAGAAGCAAGGTCTTCTTTCCTTAATAAACCTTGTGAAACAAGACGATTTGCTTGTGCAAATACTTCATTATGTGTAACCGGCTTACCAGATTGAAGGGAACTAACAAGTGGCGCTAAAGCAGTTGAAAATGCATCAACTCGATCCATAGCTGCTTTTGCTTGTTGTGCGTTAATTTTACCTTGTGTTTCAGTTTGCGTTAACGCAAGTCCAGCAGCTTCTTGTTGGGCTTTGTACGCAGCTATGCCTGGCGCTCCGTATTGAATAGCGCTCTGAAAATCTAATTTAAAATCAGGTCGTTTTGCTGCCGCATATAGGGCATTTTGTTGCTCATCTGAACGCTGGGCTGCACTGAGTTGGTACTGCGCTAGGGCGTTTTGATTTTGAGCATTCTGAATCTGAGCAATTTGGCCGTACTGCGCCAAAGGATTGGCAAGTTCCACACCTCTATAGCCCAATGCAATGTTTGGATCAATTGCCATAATTAAAGTTCTCCATTCCAGCTAAGATTTGTGTTGCCGCCGCCTTGAGGCGTGTACACGTTTCCAGCGCCATATTGGTTAACCAAATTACGGTTGTTTAAGACATTTAACAAATTGTTGCCTTGGTTGTAATTCAAATATTGACTTACGCCGCCGCTAATCGCATTTGCAGCACCAATCCCGCCAGCAGCCTGTGCTGCCGCACCGCCAGTAATCATGTTGCCTGCGTTGGTTGCATAATTTTGCCCAGCTTGTGCATTGGCAGCGTTTGCGCCAGTGCCAAAGCCAGCAAGGGTCATATACGGCGCAAGAGTAGCTTGACGTTCAGTTTGGTAACGGTTAAACGCATTCTGGTATTCTTGCGAACCCATCTCTTGGCCATACCCTTGAGCCGCACGTAGGGCGTTGCCAGAGATTAAACCACCACGAGCCGCAGCACTTGCGTCTAATGCTTTCTGGCCTTGCTGCAATCGAAACGCATAACCTGGGTCTTGCGTAAACTGATTCATGCCAAACTTTTGATAGTCGGCCATGCCTTGCAGTTTGCCAAGTGCGTTTACACCGGCTTCACGAAAAGGGGCATAGTCAGCACGTGTTTGATCATATTGTTCTTTTTGAAGATCGGCTGCGCGTCTTGCTGCATTAGCTTGTGTATCGGCAGCACTTTTAGACGATAATGCGCCAATAGCAGTGCTACCTATTATTGTACCGGTTACTGGATCAGGCATGACTGCTCTCCCATTCTTCAAAAGTTTCAAAAGCGTAAAACGCGCGGATTTCCCGAGACACTTTACGCATGTGATCAAACCCACCAATCAAAAACGCGGTGGCAATGTGAATCTCAATCCCCAAATTGCGGATGTGAAACGCAAGATTTCTTAAGTGCTTTTTGTCGCTTTTGCACATTTCATTGGCATCATGAAATCCGTTTATGGACGCCATGATCAACGGTTGATAATAGGTGTAGTTTGCCACAAACCAAGGGTTTGCGGGAAGCACAAACATCAACGAGGTAAACACCCGATTAACGTGGGCGTCCTCAATGGGGACATCTTTGTCAATCAGATCATCCCAAAGTTCCACGGCGTCAAAAAAGCAATTCAAAAAGTCAATGGCTTTCTGATCCCCCAAGCACCAGTTGCGCTTGTTGGTTTGGTTTTGCTCTTGCCACTCAAGCGTCATTGTGGGCATGATCAGCCTGGATAAACACGGCGCATAACAATCTTGTATGCTAGACCGTATGAACTACTGGTTACATTCATTTGTACGTTTCCGTTTAATGAATACGATAATCCTGTTGGTGTCCCCGCTGTTGTCGCTACCGCTGTACCTCCAGCAGTAGTGGACAACGTAAACGTAGTCGTTCCGTTGGTTGCAATAATATAGTAAGTTGTTGGATCGGTATAGCCTGTAATTGATCCAGTGCCACCAAAAGTGCCTGAAATTACAACCGCCATACCAACGGTTAACACAGTTGCTGTACAACTAAATTGCCCCGCAGTTCCAGTAATTACAACAGAAGACAATGCGCCGCCTGCAAGCCGCAACCAAGCTGGTGTGGTGCCTGAATAACTGCGAAGCGTGCCGTTCATAATGGTGCCAGCGTCAAAGCCTGTACTTAAATCAGCAGCGCCTGCATAGCATGTGTATTCGTACAGCGCTTTTGCATTAACCGCTGCCCCCGTGCTTTCAGCCACAGGGATAACATAAACAGTAGTCCAAGCTGCGCTGGTTAACGTGCCGGTAGCCGAGTACATGGTTTCATTGCCAAAGATCACACTGCCGCCAGCCAAGGGGGCGGTCAAATTAGTGCCAATCACGCAATCATAATTGCCGGTAGTGTCAGGGCCGATCCGAGGGGTTTGAATGGTGTAAGGCAACACAGTCACAATGCCACGGTCACTAAAAGCAGTACCCACGTATGTAATGCTATCAGCAGCAGTTGCCGTTAAAAAATACTTGTTCAGGACGTTAAATACAGCATCCACAGCTACCAAGTTACGAGCATTTGCTTCGGCGTATGGGTAAATAAGCTGACACTGGCCACCAGCAAGGTGAAACGCACCGTCCATCGTTGTTGAACTACCAGAGTATTCAACAATTACATCGCGATATTCCATTGCAACCGCGCCAGTTTGAAAAAGGCCACGTGTGCAACCAGTGATGTAAGCGCGGTCAACAGTTACAGTGGTGGTGGCAGCAGTAGGAACAACTGAGTTAGGCTGAAAACTCAGGCCGTATCGGCAACCACTACAGACGTAGTTTTCAACACCAGTGTAGACCGTCTGACGCCATTCCATACCCGCACCACTGAAATTATCGGCACGGATGTTTTTGGCGGTGGTGTAAGCGTTGCTACCAACAAACAAGATGCCGTAAGTGGTAAATCCATCGCTTAAAGTGCCAGTTGAAATCAAATAGAAATTGTTAAAGTTGACATAGAATCGGGAGGCCGCGACAGAAAAACCTACCGCATTGCTTGCCGCTGTTACTCTTAGCGTAACTAAACCTTGGCCTTCAATGTCGCGCAAATTTGGGTTTGTTGAACCAATAGTTAAACCCGTAATTTTGTAAGACCCTGAAGGGAACACCACACGAGTTGCGCCGCTGTTCAATGCGTTCTGACAGGCAGTCGTGACGTCAAGGGCATACGTACCGCCTTGGACATCTGTAATTTGCGCCTGCGTCATAAAGTCAAAAACGCTGACGGTTTCTTGCAGTTTGCGATGAACCGTTTGGCCAACCGAGTTGGCCAGCAAACCACTGGCGTTGGATTGACGGAAACCAACTAAAGCATCACCTTTGGCAACATCTGAAGTGTTAGCCAAATCTGCTTTAAAAGTTTCAATGTTGGTAATGTTGTCAACTGTCCAGATCAAAGTGTCAGTGGACGTCTTAAGAACAAACTTGTACGCAGCAGAAGTTAGCCAAATATTAGCTTCGCCGCGTGTGTCCAAAATAATTGGATTGGTGTTAACTGTTACACCGGCTGAATCAACATAAGTTGCCAAAAGCGTAGTTGTACCAGCAGCATAGGTGTACACCTTGCCGCCCACCAAAGGGTTGCCATCGGTGCCAAAAAACTGAAGTTTTGGTGGGGGTGAAAGAGCAACAGCTGTCATTTGGTATCTCCAATTAGGTCACTTCACGCCCAGAAACGCGAATGTTGATTGCGCTGGCAGTACCTGCAATTGTACTGATAAAGTCACTGACGCCAAGTACTTGGCCAACAAGTTCAGGAAATGTGTAAACCTCAGAGGCTTGAAGCGTTTTAGTCTTGGTGATCAAGTTAGTATTGCCAGCCGATCCAGCCGATGTGACCAAGTTTACGCTGATCGTAGCCGCCGTGGCGCTGATGTTAGTGGCCGTAAACTTGTCAATAAGTGCCGTAACGCCAGTGGCTGTGTACTGCGTGGTTTGGGTTGCTTCGGCAAATTTAGCCGGTACGAGGACTTTGACGGTGACTGTCATGATATTCCTTAAACTATGCTGGTAATGATACCGTTTACAACTGTGACTGTCTTAGGTGGGGCATTTGCAGTTATAAACGATCCTGATGCGCCACTGACACTCGCCGCAGCAATCGTAATTGAACCCGCGCCGTTTGTGATTGTGACATTAGCGCCTGCGGTTAGCGTAGCGGGAGTAAGTGTGTTGCCTGTACTGTTGCCAATTAACAATTGCCCATCGGTAAAACTTGTTTGTCCTGTGCCGCCAAATGCCACAGCAAGCGGAGAGTTTAGAAACGCCATCGTGCCCAATTCTGTTCGTGGCGCAGTTTCTATTTCTTGCTTTAATGCCATTAATTCAGCGCTCAGATTGACTGGCGCAGGCTGAGTACCTACGGTTTGCGTTAAGGCTTGCAAAGCCGCATCATAAGATGCAATCAATGATTCAGGACTAGGGCCAACATCGCCATCGTATACCAACGTAGCTGCGTTAAACATTGACAAGAAAAACAAATACCAGGCGCGGTCAATCAGACCCGTGCGAGGATCGATCAACGGCACTCGCGGTGGCGTAATCGGCGTTGGCGTAGCGTTAGGACTAGGCATTCGTTGGACTCAGAATTAGTTCTGCGCCCATGATGGCAATCTTCACAGGGTCAGTGGCCGATATTTCATAAACGCGGTCACGCAACTTGGTGGTCATGCCCAGACGCCGCCAAATTACACGTCTGTAATATTCGCCAATCTTGCCCATAGACTTCCAATGTTCGTTAGACCATGTGTGGCCACCATCGTCTGAAAAGCGAAGCATGACCTGCGGGTCTGCGCCTTGGGTTGTAGTTGTTTCTTGATCGGCAATTAAATAATCATTACTTTCTGTAATTAAATAGTCGCTAAGTTCAGTTTCAAGATAAATTGTTTCAGGAATAACAAACCCATTTAAGCCCACGCCAGACTCGCAATCAAGTTGCAGCATGTGTTGGGTTGTGCGATTAAGGGTGTTAGTGCCAGTCGGCAATGCACGCCATGAACGCAGCCATTTCTGAATGCTGCCATTGTCCGAATAGTCGTCTAGGTCAAACGCATAGATGTTGCCGTTTTGAAAATCGCCAACAACAATCTTGTTTTGAAACGCCATCTGACAATTTGATTGATGGCGAGTAAATTGACCATCAACAAAACCGGCACGCTCATGCCATGCTTGGGTTGCGGCATCGTAGACCCATGTGGTGTTGGCCGAAGGAAAAATCAGCACATAAAAGCTGTGGCCATCTTGCTGGTACGTGTAGCCAATAGCATCCGACATATCAGCGTATTGTTGAATCTGCCATTCAACTGCATGAGTAGAAATACGCACACCAGCGTAGCCATTTGCACGGTAAACAATACCTTGACCACGGCGGTCACGGCCAAGCCAAAATAAACCGTTGTCCATTTTGGCTACCGAATACGGGGCGGCGCAACCTAGTTCGTTAAAAGCGCCTTGAATACGTTGTAGGGGAAAACCCGTACCGCCAACATCGTACCAAACTTCAATTGAGTTTGTGCCAAAAGCCCAAACTTCACGAAAGTTGGACGCCACAGCTATTAACCCATCGGGAGAACCTTCTGTGCTTGCAAAATCAAGTGCGTTAATGTTTGTGCCGTCAAGAATAGCGGTGACCCACATTAACTGGCTGTTTGGTTGGTTAAACACAAAGTAACCATCCAAATAACACACCGTCACAGCGCCAGGGAAATCAGGGTCTGTAATGGCACCAAACACACTTGTGGTGTTGTTATAAATGTAACTTGGGCCATTGCAAGCAATAAACAATTGCGTGCCGTTGTCGGCCATACTGACAGGGCCAGCGCCGCTTACAGTGCCAAGTAACGTGGCTGTGTAAGCATTGTTGATTTTGTAAAGTTCATTGCCTGACACGACAAAGCCAATGCCGTCATCAGATGAAAAAGCCCAAAGACCACGGATCGGGCCAGTGCCAAGTGTGTTAAGCAACTTTAAGCCTGGTGCCCGTTGCAAAAATGCAGGCTCTTTTCCCGCCTCGGGAACAATCTCAGGAAACAAATTGACCATCCTAGCATCCGCAGCATTGACGCTGCGTGCGACATAGGATGAACCAAGAATCGGCGTCTTCATGCTATACTTCCATTTACATTAAATGGAGTTAA
>Ga0209085_1002093_pt1 | contig 11563 bp, 7 predicted proteins | sample C_131016_EF_Meta_FD_187310 | JGI IMG/M metagenome (GOLD analysis project Ga0209085, IMG submission 187310) | Freshwater microbial communities from Lake Croche, Canada to study carbon cycling - C_131016_EF_MetaG (SPAdes) (version 2) | ecosystem: Environmental > Aquatic > Freshwater > Lake | place...
CTTGCCAGGCACTTAGTATCTTTTTTCTTAAATCAATAGAATATGCTGCTGCCATCTTTTTTTATCTCTCTTTTTTTCCTCTTTTATTTTCCTATATTTGGGCTGCTTTTGATCTCAATTTGCTGTAACCCAATAGGTAGGGCAGACAAAGGCGAATTGATAGTTGAAGAAGGAGAAATGTTTCCAACTAATCCTATTTAACCCAATAGGTAGGGTTTTTTTTTTTTTTTGTAAATTAAATCAAAGGGAGGTTTCCAACTAATCCTATTTAACCCAATAGGTAGGGCAGCTTGACAACATCACCGCCACTGCGGCTGATGAGGCTGTTTCCAACTAATCCTATTTAACCCAATAGGTAGGGACAGGTCGTGCAAAGCCTCTCCGGGCTGCGTACCCGTTTCCAACTAATCCTATTTAACCCAATAGGTAGGGTAAAAATTTGGGAGGCGAAGGCCTCTCAATCATCTCGTTTCCAACTAATCCTATTTAACCCAATAGGTAGGGTTTTTCTTTTTGTAGTTGGGATCTTCTCTTCATTTTTTGTTTCCAACTAATCCTATTTAACCCAATAGGTAGGGAAAGCGAGTACTAGTGCCGCCATAGCGATATCACCAGGTTTCCAACTAATCCTATTTAACCCAATAGGTAGGGCCTTTGAATTCTGGTCGAAGACAGACAAAACAACTAGTTTCCAACTAATCCTATTTAACCCAATAGGTAGGGAAAAAATAAGCACTATCCCTTCTCGCACAAAGAAGGTTTCCAACTAATCCTATTTAACCCAATAGGTAGGGTGCCGGGCCTTAATACTGCACCCCTATGAGAATTTGCAAGTTTCCAACTAATCCTATTTAACCCAATAGGTAGGGTCCTTTTTTAAAGCCTCCTTTAAAAGAGGATCCCAAGTTTCCAACTAATCCTATTTAACCCAATAGGTAGGGTATCACTGGACAAATGTTTGCACTGCGCACTTCTACATGTTTCCAACTAATCCTATTTAACCCAATAGGTAGGGGTTTGTATCAAACCGAAGGCACTCAATTAAAAGTCTCGTTTCCAACTAATCCTATTTAACCCAATAGGTAGGGACTTACTTCACGCCATGAGCATGCTGTTTATCAAGACAAGTTTCCAACTAATCCTATTTAACCCAATAGGTAGGGGAGGTATAAGTTCTGCGAACTTGGCGTTACCACCAAGTTTCCAACTAATCCTATTTAACCCAATAGGTAGGGTGGTCGCCTGGAATCCCATCCAGATTGCCGATCTGGTTTCCAACTAATCCTATTTAACCCAATAGGTAGGGAAAAAGCATGAGTACAACCAAATGGTTGTTACTCGCTGACGTTTCCAACTAATCCTATTTAACCCAATAGGTAGGGTCCCGGTCAGCGAGTTGTCCGCTAGTTTGACTTTGGGTTTCCAACTAATCCTATTTAACCCAATAGGTAGGGGTCAAAAACGAACTCGTCGCTTTAGAAGCGGGCTTCTAAAGGTTTCCAACTAATCCTATTTAACCCAATAGGTAGGGAGGGCTCAGTTTGGTAAAAACCAAACTGAACACACTGGTTTCCAACTAATCCTATTTAACCCAATAGGTAGGGGTTTTTGTTTGTAGTTGGATTTTTTAGTTCATTTTGTGTTTCCAACTAATCCTATTTAACCCAATAGGTAGGGTTTGAAAACTCCACCTTCTGATCGGACGATCAGAGATTAGGGAGTTTCCAACTAATCCTATTTAACCCAATAGGTAGGGCCTTCTCGTTCTGCAGCTGGACAAAAAGTTAACGTTTCCAACTAATCCTATTTAACCCAATAGGTAGGGAAGAGAGTGACGAGGCTGTCACTCAAGATTAGCACCTAATGTTTCCAACTAATCCTATTTAACCCAATAGGTAGGGTTTTCGAAGCCCTTGCCTCAGGTGAAACCAAGGTGTTTCCAACTAATCCTATTTAACCCAATAGGTAGGGTTCTTCCAAACATTGGCTCCATCCCGTTCCGCCGCTGGTTTCCAACTAATCCTATTTAACCCAATAGGTAGGGAAGACTAAGTAACGCCGCCCAGTAGTTCGAGCTTCCTGTTTCCAACTAATCCTATTTAACCCAATAGGTAGGGATTTGTTGTACTCAAAGCCTTAATCGGGCCCAAAAAGTGTTTCCAACTAATCCTATTTAACCCAATAGGTAGGGGTTACCCAATATCCAGGCAAACTGGATGAGGACGGAACGTTTCCAACTAATCCTATTTAACCCAATAGGTAGGGATGGTGCATTTGGCGACGCAGGTCGCATCGGTGATTGTTTCCAACTAATCCTATTTAACCCAATAGGTAGGGTCAAATCGTGCCTGGAATCGAAGTTATTGATGATGAAAGTTTCCAACTAATCCTATTTAACCCAATAGGTAGGGCCAGCGACGTCGTTGAGTTAGTGATTTGGTGGTTTACGTTTCCAACTAATCCTATTTAACCCAATAGGTAGGGTAGGGGGGAGAGGTTGGCGTCCAAACTTTCCTCTCGTTTCCAACTAATCCTATTTAACCCAATAGGTAGGGAAGCCAAAAATGGTAGTGTCACAATTAAAGTGACTACTCGTTTCCAACTAATCCTATTTAACCCAATAGGTAGGGGTGCGTGCTGTTGCGGTTTCTATAAGAGGGTTGGGTTTTTGTTTCCAACTAATCCTATTTAACCCAATAGGTAGGGACGTAGGCGTCGACCACGGAGGTGAAAATGATGTTTCCAACTAATCCTATTTAACCCAATAGGTAGGGTTAAAGCTGCCTTAGAAGCAGCTGTTTTGTTTCTAAAAAGTTTCCAACTAATCCTATTTAACCCAATAGGTAGGGTCGAATACTCAGTGTCCGGCGTAACTGGTGAAGTTCGTTTCCAACTAATCCTATTTAACCCAATAGGTAGGGCTTATTGGCAGGGTTCACCTGTCTGACCGTAGTGTCGTTTCCAACTAATCCTATTTAACCCAATAGGTAGGGTTTCGGGTGGGGACCCAGTAACAGTTGTTCGTTCACGTACTGCGGGGTTTCCAACTAATCCTATTTAACCCAATAGGTAGGGATGGCTAAAGGCAAGGGTGCCAGCGTCTTTAACGAGTTTCCAACTAATCCTATTTAACCCAATAGGTAGGGTGGCTAACAACCGGGCAAGTACCTTCTGGTTACAGCGTTTCCAACTAATCCTATTTAACCCAATAGGTAGGGTCTCCTTCACCACGGTGACCACAACGGCACCGTATACCGTGTTTCCAACTAATCCTATTTAACCCAATAGGTAGGGATGCACACGCTAAATTCACTATCTGCCAGTTCAGTACTGGTTTCCAACTAATCCTATTTAACCCAATAGGTAGGGTGAAATGGCCTTGGTTTGTGAATTACCTAAATTCGGGTTTCCAACTAATCCTATTTAACCCAATAGGTAGGGTCAGTAACCCCCGCCGCCCAGGGCGGAGGCTACGAAAGTTTCCAACTAATCCTATTTAACCCAATAGGTAGGGCTCGGATTCAAGAAGGATTTAATGGGAGTTTCTTGGTTTCCAACTAATCCTATTTAACCCAATAGGTAGGGAGTTCGTCTGGCTAACCAGACAGAGACAAGGTTTCGGGCTTCAAATCCACCCACCCCTTAAAAACATTATACACAAAGATGTAAAAAACAGAAAATCAACTTCTGTAATTCTTACTGGGTAAGGCATCCACCCACGTTGACGAAAATACGTTATTTGAGGAGGGTAGCGGAGGTGGGTGGGAGTAGAACAAACCTGGCTAGATTACGCAGAAATTCAGTATTTAAAGACTAGTTAAGATCACTTATTTCATCTTCTAAGCTAGAGCCCTATTCTTATAATCCTTGCCCAGTAAGGATTATATCTAAATCAATCCAAAATAGGCAATTTCCGAAACCTCATCCAACTAGAACAAAAACTTTTAATTCATATATATTAAAACCCTGAAAAACATAAAAATTAAATTAATTTAATGACCAAAAACTAACTCAGATTTTCCCTATCCGACTTCTGCCTGAAGGCTAAGGATAATTTATAATCCTTACTCAGTAATGGTTTGAGGCAAATTGGACAAAAATATGTCATTTCAGGAAAGTAGCGGAGGTGGGTGGGAGTAGAACAAAACTGGCTAAATTACATAATATTTAGGTGGTGCTTGTGGTTGTGCTCCTCCAATAGTTAAAACTCTCGATACAGACTCTTGAGAAATCCAGTAAAAACGAACGTTATCTTCTTGAGGTTTAACCTGTTTCTCAACCTGTTTATAAAGTTGTCGCATTTCATCCAGACTTAGAAAACACTCAAATACTGAAAACTGTATTCTTTCGCCATGTCCTTCTAAAAAATTCGCTAATCTTGTACGTCTTTTATCGTCTGGAATATCGTAAACAACTACTACCAACATCAGATTTCTCTCAGAAAAGGTTGATAAGGAACTGATTCCAATAGGAAGCGTTTATATCTACGGATCTGCAATTGGATTACCTGTCTATAAGAAACTGGTTGTTTAATATCGGGATGAGAAACTTCTTTATTCATGCGAGATTCAAACTCCTTGAGAAAAACCCGTCGTCCTGAGATAGCTAGATAAATCCCGCCATTTTGAACAGATGCTTCAAAATCATCAGGTTTCAATAGAGAATTATTGACCAGTCGCAAAACCATACCATCAACAATGATAGAACGAAATTCCTCCATCAAATCAAAAGCTAAATAGGGTTTATCTCGTTCCCCATAGTGAAAATTGCCTAAATAGGGAGATAATCCTTCAGCAATAATCAAACTCAAGACATTATTAAATAACAGTGTATAGCCAAAACTTAATAAAGCATTGACAGGATCTGTTGGGGGTCTGCGGTTGCGTTGAGAAAAACTAAAAGCTGGATTAGTAATCAATTGTCCAAAAGCTGGAAAATATCTCGCTGCAGCAATTCCCTCATAACCTCGTAAACTATCTAAATTATCTATTGACTCTATATTCTGGATATCTGAATCAATTCCTAGGATGGCTTTTTCCACTTCTGCCACTTTTCGCTTACGATTTAATCGCTGTAAAAGTCGTTTGGAGTTGATTAATTTACCATAGACAATTCCTTTAGATATACTCAGTTTAAATCCTGATTCATTTTCTCGGTTTAGCTGGACAATTTCTCTTTCTAAATGACTAGAAGATAAGCCCGATAAATGACCATTATATTGACCACTTTGATTCAAAAATAAAATCAAGATATTCTCTTGTAAACAGGTATTAATTACAGGAGTGGTCAATTGAATATTACCAAAAACTAGAATTCTCTCCACTTCCCGAATAAGAACTTCTATCTTACTTTTTGGAGCGGTCTGAACAATCAAGCGTAAATGGTCTTTATGAAGAGTTGTACCTTGTTCTAGTAAATAAAGTGTAGCCATTTCTGAATTCCAAAAAAATGATGATTGAGTGTGATAAATTAAATTAGCGTTAACTGAATCTTTGGACTTATCAACAGGAGAACTAGATTCAATTAATTCAGAAATAACTGATAAATCTAGTTGAGAATGGGGGAGTATGGTACTAAAATCGTCTTTTTTTGATGAAAGTACTGCGGACAAAGTTTTTTTTTGCTCACTACTATTTTGGGCAGATTCTTTAGGTGAATCTATAGGAAAGATAGCCTTTTCTAAAAAACCATGTCCCAAAAAACGAAACCCTTGCTCAAAATTGGTAATTTGAGTTTTATCTTGATGTAACTCTAAACCCATAGACAAGAAAATCTGAGAAACTTCAGTATAAGCTAGTTTAATGCCTTCTTGACTACGAGATAAGATTAAAAAATCATCAGCATAGCGCACTAATTTTAAATCAGATGCTGCAATTTTCCAATCGAACTCATCTAAATAAATATTAGCTAAGAGGGGAGAAATCACCGCTCCTTGGGCGATGCCTTTTTTGGGGTAAATAATACCATCCTGACTTAAAGTTCCCGTAGAAATCCAAGATTTTATCATACATAAAATCCCATAATTGTCAAGATGTTTACGGACTTCTTTTAATAATCTCTGGTGGTCGATATTATCAAAAAATTGTACGATATCTGCATCTAAAACCCACTGATAGCCAGAATCTCGCCAATGAGCAACTTTTTTGACAGCATCAATATAAGAGCGATTAGGACGATAAGCAAAACTTACCTCAGAAAACTTACTATCTACAAGAGGAGAGAGGACATTTAACAACGCTTGCTGTACGATTCTATCCCGAACTGTAGGAATTCTCAATTCGCGCCAAGAACCTTTTTTCTTGGGAATTAGAACCTGTTTATAAGGATTAGGTTTATAAATACTATATAATACAGAATCCAGCAAATGACGAAGATTTGCTATATCCTGCTTACGAAAATCTTCAATAGTTTCATTATCAACTCCCGCACAACCTTGATTTTCGGCTACCTTTAACCAAGCCCGTTGAAAGTTAGTTAAACTAAGAAATTCATCAATAATGTTCATTTTATAAGCTCTCTGATTTAATTAATAAATTTTAGATCATAAGTCTCACCCTATTAGCCAAATAAGAGAGCAAAGATTCACAAATCATTTAGGAATGCTATAGGACTGCCATAGTAGCGCAAAAGCTTAATAATATGGCTACTAAAAAGATAATAGTAATTTCTGTTTCTTCTGTATAATTTCTCGGTAACAATAATAAAGTGAGTAGCAATCCGACCCCGGATATTTTTATTAAAGGAATTATACTCATTAGCAATCCTAATCTGAGAACTTCATGTTCTTAATGTAACAGCCCTATGGAAACTCTGATTTCCATAGATGTTAATAGAAAAGCTGTAGTTCATTGTCCTTCTAAGTAAGTGGTTCCTGTTGCCTAGCTAAAACGTATTTAAAATGCGTTTTAGCTTATCTACTTAATTCCACAATTAACTTAGCCAAAGTTTGCACCATTAGACGAGAAGAAACATCCACACCACGTTCTAGATGATGAACAATTCCTGTTAGAACTGGAGAATTATTCCAGATATAATCCTTTTTCCCTGCTAAATGACTATAGATAATTGCAATAACTGGTAATTTCAGTTTTTCACAGCCTTCTAGCCAAGCTGGAACTGCGTTTAAATCCGAGGCTAAAATAATTGCATGAGTCGCTTCTCTCATAATCAATTGATTTTCTGGTGTGATTTCGTTGTCTTCACTCAATTTTCCTCCCACATCAATAATATTGAGAGGGGTATTTGCACTCCGAACCCAACTGGCAGCTTTTTCAGCGAAATCAAGACTAAACTTAGCTTTATATTCATCTTTTAAACGTCGGGCTAATTCCAGGTCGCGTTCTGCCGCTTTTGAATACCAAGAGCCCTCCCCATCTGGACAAGCTGTAATAATATAGGGATAAGGAGCGCGATCTATACGTAATATTGCTTGTTTTAAACCTTCACGTAAACAAGATTTACCAGAATTAGGAGGACCACAAAGAACGACTTTAAGTTTAAATTTTTCAGCTTGTGGTTCATCAGTTTGAATTAATTCTCCTAACTGATATTCGGTCCCGTCAGTGATAGTAATTATATAAGTCTTCTTGCCATTTGTACCGATTTTAGGGTCATAGACAGCGATCGCTTTATAGAGAAGTGTTGGATGAGACAACTTCCAGGCAATTAAATAAGATACAGCTAAAGATGCAGGACCATCAATTTTCAACAGAGAACCACCGCTAAGAGAACCGAATGTCATCAAACAATCTAACTGAGTCAGTGCATCTTTAACAATTTGATCGCCGGTAACGCTAACCCCAGAAACGAACCCTACTCTGAGCATATCCCCATTTAAGGAAATTTGGAAACTGGTCATTTTTCTGCTCCACTTTCAAAAAGAAACCTAAGATTTAGTCAACTTAACAATGGTGGCTGCCAATTTTTTTACCCAAGGGGTCATTGAGATCATTTCATCCAATTCCTTAACTATTATCTTAAATAGAGAAGATTCCGTCTCCCATTGCTCTTCTTTTGCGTCGGGGTTATACTGAATTATTGCGATAATGGGTAAATTCTTGGACTGAGACAAGGTTTTCCAATCATTAATTTCTTGTTCGTCCTTTATTAGGATTATTCCATGAGTCGCTTGAGATAAAAGAGAAGCAGTCTGTTCTTCCCTGAGAAGATTCTTAAACTCTAGCAATGTAATAGTATTTTGAGGTTTTTGGAACCACTTAACTACTTTTTCTATTGTATTGGGTTCTACCGAAATGACTTGAGGATAGCAACCTCCATCGGTAATTTTAATCGCCTCTTCCAATCCCTTACTCAGATACGATAACTCAGTTAGGTTCCCGCAAAGTGCTATTCTCACTTTCTGAGACTTTTGTTGTAGTTCTTCAGTTTCAATCAATTGCCCAATTTGATATTTAGGAGTATGGGAAATTGAAACAATATAAACCTTTTTTCCTTTATCTCCTAACTTGGGGTCACAAACTGCGATAGCGCCATATAAGTGAGCTACCTTATGGGCTATTATATAGGACACAGGAACAGAAGCTGATCCGTCAACTAGAAGCAGATCACCACGAAGCTTACCCGCCTCAATCAACAGATCTAATTGTGCTACTGCATCTTTGACAATCTCATCCCCTAATGCGGGTTGATCTTTGTTGAATCTTATTCGGAGAACATTATTGTTTAGCTCAATCAAGTAACTACTCATCAATTGTTAGTCTTTGGCGAATGTTATGCCTTTAATTTAACAGCTCACTGGAAAAGAGACATTCCGCCCCTCCCCTGTGGAAATGACTATTTCCATCGACTTAGTATAATAAGAAGGTAAAATGTTTTGAAAGGCTGTCTTCCGATGTTCAACTATTCTCCCACCATAACCATATTACAACAATTAGTTTTGCCAGCTTTGTTAATTAATAACATAGAAGCACTTAATAAGGCAGTAAGGTTATCGGTTATTCTAAAATCACTATATGAACAACAACCTTCTTTTGATAAGCATAATTTTACTTATCAAGAATATCAGACATTTTTGTTTAAGAATGCTAGCGAATTTCATCCACGAGATACTAAACCAACTCATGAAGAGCCTGAATGTCGTTGTAACAAAACAATTAAACAATTGCTTTTTCCTTCGATTAATGCTAACCAACAATGGCAACAATGGAAAGATTCTTTCATAGATTATTATGCTAATGTATCTCACATTGAAGATATTCAAAGCTATACCCAATCATTAGAAGAGCAATATCCTTTTCAAGTTACAGGTAAAACGATTATTAACGATTTAGATTTTTTAAGTGGTAAGCACAGATATAAATGGTTAGAAAAAATTCCTAATAAGAACTCATTTTTCTATCAAAAGTTAACAGATCTTCCCACATTAAAAGAGTTGATACGAAATAATGTCAATATAGAGATGCCAAAAGATGGGTCAAAATATCCATTTATTTCAGCAGACGATTTACAATTGTTTACTGATGTCTTTTCTCAGCCTATTAGAGGTATTCAGCGTTTTTTTATTCATCCAGAAGATCAGATACATGGTAAAGTCACTAAAAATGTTTACGCTCTTGAAAAAGAATTAAGAATGATTTGGGAGCAAACTCCCGTTCCTCTTCTTGAGATTACTTATCTCAGTGCAAGTAGTGGAAATCAGCATTGCGAGTGTCTTGTTTATCCTGTTTGTATTTATTATTATCAACGTTCTTTTTATCTTTGTGCTTTGGGAACCACTCCTAAAAATCAAGAATCAGTCAACTGGTATAATTATCGTTTAGAGCGCATACAATTTTTCAAACAGTCTGATTGTAATAGTGGCAAGATTTTTGAAAAATTACAAAAACGCTGTCAACAGACTGTTCAAAGTCACGATGACGATTTACCACTTGATAAACTAATTGTTGAAATTCAAACTCGATTAGATGATGCTTATGGAGTTGATTTTTATCAAAATAGTGATGAGATGTTAATCCGTTTTCCCAGAGACTTTCATAACCGTTATATTCAAAATACTTTTCGCCATCAAACCTTTAAGAAAATTGATTATGAAGAGGCGAAGACAAAAATTACTCAGTCTTCTTTTAGTCCACAGGAAAAAGAGAACCTGATGAGAAAATTACAAAATTTTCCAGAAGATGCTTACTATATACTCCGCTATCGAAAAGAAGATAATAGTGTAATAATGCGGTTACGCGCTTGGGGACCTAATATAGAAGTTTTCTTACCTCGGGATTTACGACAACTGATGAAAGAAGATACGAATACAACATGGTCACATTACCAAGATGATATATAAAAGTTTTAGTTAATTACTAAAATTAATTCTTTCCAAGTTTCATAAAACATAATTATTTAACAAAAAATCAACCGATGAATCTGCAACAAATACTCTCAGAAAATGGTGTTTTAACCCACCCCTGGTCTCATACCAATGGAACAAAAACTGTTGAAGATCTTGAAGCAGAACTTCAAGCAGGGGAAGCTACGCTTAAAATAATTAATAATCAACTAGCTCGGGTTGTCACGGTTGTTAAAATAGTCGTCAATATCCAGTTTGGAGATAAACGATTTACCCTTGTTGAAGATAAACAAATTTTTTACACAGGGGCTGTGAGGAAGCGAGGATTAAGAAATCTCGCTGAAAAAGTCAAACCAGATGAGACTCCTGAGACTGCAACAAGGCGAGCTTTGCAAGAGGAGATTGGATTAGATTTAGAAGGAGAACTCATTTTTGAGGGAGAAGAGATAGAAGAAAGAATCTCTCCCAGTTATCCTGGATTAAATTCTGTATATAATATGTTGGCCTATAGGGTAATTCTGACAAGAGCTGACTTAGCTAATTTGAGATTCTCGGAAGTTCAACCAGAAAAAATTTCCCTATTTACTTTAGAACCAGAGGACTAAAGATGCGAGCTTTTTTTGGGGAAATAAGAGACATCTAATGATACTGCCCCAATCATAAGCTGTTAGACATTTAGATACTATAATACATTAAACAAGAATCATTTATAATTACTAAATAGGGCATCACCGTGCCAAAAAAGGAGAATCGTACGTTAAGGCTGTAACACAGACACTGCATATATTCTAGCGATTTAACTTTGTACTTAATATCACTAAAACCAACGATTTTTGATACATTAAGACTGAGTTGTGTACACTTTTTAACGTCTTTCTGTATCACACAAGCCCAGGGGAAGGTAAACCTGACTTTTCACGGTAAGTCTCAAAACCATTGGTGTAAGGCAGTTCGCTGGAGGCAGTTCGCTGGAGGAAAGAAAAGGGAGAAGGAGGGAGAGGTAAAAAGGATATAATGAGCTTTAATTTCAAACTTCTGCCTTCAAACTTCTATTTATGAGTTATAGAGAACAATTCATCTGGAAACGTGGGATTCAACGTAATCGTTCAGGGGGTGTCATGCGGACAAGTAGATTGGTTCTGGAGCAGAACTAGATTGAGGCAACAAAGAAGGAGGAGGAGTTCCTTGACGAGAACTTGAGATGGCCTCGGTCAAAAATTCCAAAACATGGCGATTTTGAGAACGTAGACTCGTGACTACCGT
>Ga0209085_1002094_pt1 | contig 11561 bp, 15 predicted proteins | sample C_131016_EF_Meta_FD_187310 | JGI IMG/M metagenome (GOLD analysis project Ga0209085, IMG submission 187310) | Freshwater microbial communities from Lake Croche, Canada to study carbon cycling - C_131016_EF_MetaG (SPAdes) (version 2) | ecosystem: Environmental > Aquatic > Freshwater > Lake...
ACTCTCCAGGCTCTCTGAAACGAACCATCAGATTTTGGGCTGCAGTAAATCTCGGGTCATAAGTTTCTGTTGGTGTCTCGGGTTTCTTCTTACGGCCCTTCAATGGATGGGGTAGCCCATTCTTCTTATCGAGGTATTCCGTAGAACCATCTTCCTTCCTAAAAGCAATAACCCATGACCCATCCACAACCACAGGCTCGTAATCTGATAGTTTTCTAACCATTGGATGACGAGGAGGGGACACAGTTGTAAAAAATACTATAGACCACCTTCTACCCTGGAAAGGCTTTGTCCAATGCTCTATCTCTGACCCATTGAACAAGATTGGTCTGTGCCATATACTGTATTCCGTATCATTAGGCATCTTAAGAACCAACTCCCCACCCGTGTAATTACCAAAAGCTACTATATAAGACATACCCTCATTGTGCTTATCCTTGTGGGGATTGCAGGGGTATGAATCATTCACTTGGATAGATGTGAATGGTACAGGCACATGGAGAGCCGCAAACTTCATCAACAGATAGTGTAGTCTTGGGTCTATCCACGAGTTTCTAGCAAGGTCCGGGGCCATTGAACGTTTTCTGACAATTCCAAATGTCTGAGAACGCCCATCACCCACACCCTTTCTGTAACGGTTCATTGGTATCGATGTCTTAGCCAAATGTTCTCTCAAGTCCTTGAAAGCAGATTCGTCTAATTCTGGTAATTGCTGCATCTAATCTTCTTTAGATTTTTTTGCGCTTCTTAATACTATCTCAAAATGATGAAAGCCATCATCATCTGTCTTGACCCACATGATTGATAGCAAGTCTTCCTTCTCCCACTTCTTACACATGTAATCCAGGGCATCTCCTTGGTGTTCAATATCTATGGCGTCGTAAATTGTTGTATGGCCTTCCATTATAATCTTAGGTTGGAAAATAATCTCGCCGAATTCTGTCAACCCAATGTCTGCTATGACCAATCTGTCGGGCCATCTCACGCCTTGGAGTATTCTCTGATATCATCGCCCGGAGTAAGTCTAATTCTTGCTCTGTCGGAACTACCCTTCCAAGAGCCGTAGGGTTTCTTTCAACCATTTCTTTGATATTCTCCTGGAGAGTTCCGTAAGACAGATGTGCTGGATTAACACACCACTTATTATCACAAGAGTGCTTGATACACATACCCTTCTCAATTGGTAGAGGTGAACTATTCCAATGATGACAAGACCATTGATGAGCATATCCCGTGGCCCATACACGTTTCAATAATTGACCGTATCCATTGAGATACATATTACCTGTCCATCTCCAACATTCTCCTTCTGGTATGCACTTTTTCAAAAACCGTTCCTCAAGTGGTGCTTCAGGACAACCTTTAGGCATATGATGCTTATAGGTAATACTGTTGTTTCAATTTTAAGTGGTGGTAGTGCCTGTATATTCTAAAATATGTACTCACTGGATCCGCGGGAGCACAGGAGAGAGGAGTTGTAGAGATATATTGCGTGTAAAATTCCAGCAGCCGGGGCCGTGAAGTTAAATTGGACCACCGCGTTCAGAATGGGCTTTCCGTGGATTAAAGTGTTGTCGCGGCCAGAGGGGGAGTTGACCTGAGCAAAGTCGCACTTGACGTAGTACATGGTCGTAGCCGTAGAACCAGCAGTCGTGTAGTTAGGAACAGACATATTGTTGACCACAGATGACTTCTGGTCCTCAACAATGTTCCAGAGCTGAGAAGACCCAGCATCGAAGCGGTTGAAAATCTCACCGTTGTAGGTCAGCTGGACATCAGACATCTGCTGCCAGAGTAGAGGCTGGTAGTTGCCTGACCCAGGGACCGTGGCACCGGCACCACCTGCAGCCGTAGTGTTTGTGTACCAGAGAACAATCTGCTTAACCTCTCCCGCACGGAAGCCAGTTAAGTTCACGGACTGCGTACCAGCACCCGCAATCGCTACCTGGGTCTCCTGTTGGCAGAAGTAAGGCAGAGGGAACGTGTAAGCATGAGAGTTCATGTCTACGCGACGAGCCAACTGGTCTGAGCTGTCCGTGAGCATCTCCTGCTTGGCCTGGAGAGACGCAGACGCCAGGGACGTGGGGGCAGCCGACAGGATACCCGTGCCACCCTGGTTGACAATGACCTGGTTCAGAGCAAAGAGTTCCACCGTGATTACTATGGGCTGCACGAGGAGGTCAGAGGGGAAGGGGAGAGGCTTACCGGCAGCGCGGCAAGAGTTGTGGGGCAACTTCAGATAGACATACGCAGTCTGAGAAGCACAACCCGCACCAGTAGCCGCATTGCCACCGAGCTGAGCAAGTTGGTCAACCTTGGTGTTGTTCTCCGCATCCAGAACGTTCTGGAGCCAGACCTGGGGGCCTGAGAAGAAGTACTGGGCTGAAGAGCCATAGCGCACTGAGACGCGATTGATTAAAGAATAGCCCCAGCCCGTAGGTAGGGCCGCGTTGGTGTAGGTACCACCCGCAGGGGTCGCCATCTGAAGAAGGATGTCAGATATCCCACCGTTTGGACTCAGTACGAATTGGGAGCTCCCCTGGCCCAAGTTCGTGAACTGTTGGACAAAGCGGGTATTTACCACGGCCGGATAGGCCTGTTTCTCGATGTTTGTCTCACCCGCGTACATCACATCTACCATCTCTCCGGGCCGGATTGAAGCTTGGACAGACTCGGTCAGGTCGTTCTGCATGTTATACTTAATCCCTACATTTTAATTTTAGAATTAAAATATACGCCTATATTATAAATGCCCAAGACAACCAAGCATCTTGACAACGATAACAAGGCCACCAAAGCCACCGGAGAGAGCAAATCTGGTGGCCTAATGGACGGTATTGTAGCAGGTCTCCCCAAGAGGGTCAATCCCGCTATTGTGGATGGCGTAGTTCGAGGCTGCCCCAAGGGTGTCAGAGGCTCAGCAGTTTCATCTGTCCATGCCTCTGCTACTAAGAATGAGAAGGGGGCGTTCGGAAGTGGCCAGTTTCCGGAAGGTAAGCTTTAATCATTTCATCTTGGCTGCATTCAGTTCCTTGATTCTCTCCTTAAAGAAATCCCTGACAACCTTCCTACTAGGCTTTCTGTCTATTATACCCTGTATACCCTGTTCTAACTCAGCCTTTCCCTTGTGGTCGGTAAGGCCGAGTTTCTTCTTTACGGCCGGAGCACTATCCTTGTCTTTCAAATGCTGTCTGTGCTTTATAAAGTCTTGGAGAGCCTGAGGAACCTCGTGTGTCGGCATATCTAATATAAATATATAATATCAATCTATTAGAATGAGCGACAGTTCAGATGATGACTCCGTTAAGTCCAAGGGTAAGAAGGAGGAGTTCCAGAGAGGTGAGTACATCACCCAAGGCACCATGCAAAACGTAGGAGGCATGAATATCCCGGTTCTCAATCTGGCTTCCCTAGAGTTACCAGACCCCAAGTTCGGCTGTAGTTTCATCATGTGTGGGTCCACCCGCTCAGGCAAGACAACCCTGCTGAATTACTTGTATAAGAGGCATTTCTCAAACCACATAGCCGTCTTAATGAGCAACTCCCTCAACTCAGATGCCTATGACATGCTCAAGAAGCACACTGTCCATGGAGACTTCTACTTCCCGGAGATACTCAAAGATATGTATAAGATTAATCATGAAACCAAGAACAACTATGAATTCTTAGCAATTATAGACGACGTTCCGGACAAGAGAGAGGACCAGGAGATGAAACGTCTGATGACCATCTACAGAAACTCACGCATCTCATCAATTGTTTGTGCTCAGACGGCGACGATGATTTCCAAGATGGCTAGGTCTAACATCAACTATGTCTTGCTAGGGCGCATGAACTCGTCATCTGAAATTGAACGGAATATCAAAGATTATCTGACAGGCCATCTGCCCACCAACTGGAAGATGTCTGAGAAGATAAAGTTTTACAAGGAGGCCACAGAGCATTATCAATGGTTCGTATTAGATAACATCAACGGCCATATCTTCATGACTAAACTTCTACCTAGTCAACTTATAGGTACTTAATCCAATATATTATACCCACTCAAATAGATGAGCATTCTCTTTGACGGTGTATATGAGAACCCTACGACCCCCTGGTGGTCAACAGGCATAGCAAACCCTGCTAACATAGAGGCATCTACAATCACTATCAATGCGGAACCAGCCGGAAACATCTTACTGACTAGTGTTATCTCATCAACCACAGAATTCAACGCACCTCTGATATTCCAGCGACCTGCAGCAGACCCAAATGCCCCATCTGAGAGCCTAGTCATGAACTTGTCTGATGATGTGCCCACCAAGCCTGTCAATGGCGAATACATCTCAGCAACCAAAGCTTCTGGCACTGCCTACGATGACATTGCCGTGGCGGGTCTTCAGGTCTATGGAGACCAAACGACTTCTGGTAATTCTGGTGCACATGCCTACATTACGGGAGAAGGGGGTAATCTTATTCTGGCTCCCAAGAATTCCGTCTTTATTTCTTCTCTACAGGTCAGCAGCTTACAAGTGGTAAATGTAATCTCCACGACAGCAGGGGTAGCAAACTCTTATACAGCCAATCTATGGATGTCAACCCCTGTCATCTATGCTGGGTCTGTATCTACAAATCAGATATCAACCAATACAATTAAGGCTGTCACGGCCAATATCTCAACCATTAACGTGAGCACTCTGAATGCTCCTAACTTTACGGTATCCACTGTCAGTTCTCTGATTGTAGATACAAAGGTCACACTCACATCTACCCTTTCACTAACGGGAAGCCCCACAAATGTCAATCTTGGTCTGGGCAATGTCATCCAGGGTCTTGTTGGTGGAGCAGCCACACAGGCTCTTGGGGTAGGTATAGGGTCTGCAGCCCTTGTCACTGGGTCAGTGGCTCTAGTCACAGGCAGAACTAGCGGGGGTGTCAATTCCAACGTATTCCAGACGGTCAATGGCTCTACTCAATTACAGTTTTCCACAATAGGTTCTGCGGTCAGTAGCATCTTCTTAACGGTGAATTCGCCCAATCCGCTGACTACTCCAGGTCTTGAGATAAGCACTAGCCAGGGTGTGGCTGCAGGGACGTATTGCGTAAGGTCTGTAGGGGACCCCCTTTACATTACCAACAATGTGAGCAGCATTCAGATGTATGGCCAATGGGTGCCTGTCATCCAACCGACTGCGACAATCCCTACAGTGGCCATTTCTAGTCTTAACGTGAGCAGCATTAACGGTCTTACACCTGGCGGGGGCGGTGGTGGTGGCATACCTTCTACCCTTGCTGCTTCTACAATTACCGTCAATGGGGCTCTGACACAATCAGGCACAGGCACATTCAATTGGGGAGGAAACACCATGTCGCCCACTCAAGTTGTCTTAGCCAGACCTACAGCTGTCAATAACACTCTCACGACTACAGGAGCAGCCTTCTTGAATGCAGGGGCTACTGTGAATAGCGGTCTGACTGTTGCGAGTGGTGGGGCGACTATATTCGGTGGTCTAAATGTACCCAGTGGTGGGGCGAGTATAGCCAGTGGTCTGTCTGTTCCAAGTGGAAATGTTACAGTATATAACAGTCTCTTTGTATATCAAGTATTACAGGGTCAAACTGTTCAAGCACAAGGTAGTCTTAGCGTGGGAAGTAGTGGGATTAGTATAGCAGGTACAGGGATTACTATGGCAGCCGGTAATTTAAATATGACGAATCCGACAAGTGTGGCGAACATTACAAATGTGAATGTGAATCAAACCGTAAATGCTAATCTTCTAAGAGCAGCCGCCATAAGTACTAACTCTATAAGCACGAATAACATCAATCTGGTCACCATCAACAACCAATCATATCCCCCTCCAGCACCACCAACTCAAATACCTTCTACCATAAACGCATCCACAATCAACTTTGACGGAGGTCTGAACAACATAGGCTCTGCTCCTATCATCACTAACTCTATTACAACAACCAATGCGAATGTTAATTTTTATAACGGAAATGCTATTACTGCAGGTTCTATCAGCACAATCACCATAAGCACAAATAGTATAAGGGTAAATACAATTAATGGATTGCCGTATGTTCCTGGCGGCGGTGGCATCACTTCTACTATAAACGCATCTACCATCAACGTGAATGGCGGTCTAACAGTCAATAACAACGATGTCAATATCAACAACCAGACGGCTCTCAAATTCAACAACTCTGCCATCATTGGAGGAGGCTTTGGGGATTTCAGAATCAGGCTTGGAACATCTGCCAGTAAGATGGAGTTCACGCAGAGTTCTGGAGATAATGATTCTATAATCATGGGCCTAAATGCTGATAAGACAACCCGCTTTTACAGCACTCTTTTAGTCAGAGACAGTACTTGGCCTTCCTCTCAACCATCTGGAGCAGCCATAAGAACCTATGACGTAACTGACCCTGCACCTTATGGCTCAGTCATAACATCTAATGTGAGCACACTCAACGTCAATCTTAATACCATCAATGGAGCACCGTATGTTCCGGGTGGTGGTGGCTCACCTTCTACTTTCAATGCGTCTACAATAACGGCGAACAATATAGGCACCTTCTATTTCAGCACAATAAGAGGAAGTATTGATATTGCTGCAATAAGTTCTTTATCTACCAATTCAATCTCTACAAATGCCATAGTCGCAACTAGTGGCAACATTACGTCATTGGTCATCTCAAGCATTAACAATTCCGTATATCCTCCCGCCGCCCCCCTCTCCGCACCAACAGGCTCCATAACCATTTGGGCAGGTGGCTCAGACAATGGCAGTGTCCAAACATTCAATGTCCCTACTGGGTGGCTATTGTGCGACGGGGCAGAATATGGTAGAGATGTCTATATCAATCTCTTTAATGTGATAGGGACTAAATATGGTTTGAATAGGCCCAGCACAGGTACCAACTTTTATGTTCCTGATTTGACCTTTGCTGTGCCTATGGGGACACCTTATAGAAACTACACAAGCACCATATTTAGCCCCAGTCCGTTCCAAATATATGTCCAATCCTGGGTAAGCGACTTTGCTCCAGTCGGAACACCTAGTGCGAAGACCTGGAAGATTAACCAGACTGTAGGAGGCACTCTCAACTACGGTACAATGTTTCCAGCGACTGGAATCCCACTACCAGGCTTCCCTACTCTTTATGTTTCGCAAATCCTCTCTTATAACGGATATCAGGGATATATAGTAGTTAAATCTGTCAATGGTGCAGCCATACCAGACATTCCAGGAGGAAGCCAGATTATTGTTCAGGCTGATGGCACAGCCCCCCAAGATGCTAGTGGAACCTACCTATACACGCTCGGCTCGTATGGTGCAACAAGCGGATATCCTCAAGTGACACATAACCAGACGGCGGCAGAGGTTGGCCCACACACACACTCATACAACAGATACGGTGTCTTTGGCTCTACTGGTCTTGCTAATGGAACCCTAGACCCTTCTAAAGCATCATCATTTATAGATACCGCCTCAAATCAATTATCCACCATAAGTTCATTTGGTGCTACAAACATCGGCACCTATACCGCACCAAATTTCGTCAACATGTTGTATATAATTAAATATTGAATATGCTCTACAGGCCTAAAGTTTTACCCCGTGTCATTAGTAGATGAAGATTTATGCTTTGGTGTCGGGCGACCTGATACTTTACGTTGGAAAAACAAATGCATCTTTAAAACAACGAGCAGCATCTCATAGATGTCCGTCAAATACAGCGTGTTCCAAATATATTCCCGAATATATTCACTGGGAAATTATTTTGATTGATGAAATTCCAGATGACGAGGCTACCCAATGGGAACGATACTATTATGATGAATTAATGCCTCTATATAATAAAAATATCCCAGGCCGAACGGCTTTAGAGTGGCACAAGGATAAAGGTTATGCTTCTAACAAAGCCTATCAGAAAGCAACAGGATACGCTCATAGTAGAGCATGGGCGAAAACAGAAAAGGGTAAAGCATACTATAAAGAATGGCAAAAAAAATACAGAGCCAACACTAGTAGATGAACTTCCTACAAGCCAAGAATATTGTGTCACCAGATAAGCCTGTTGTCCCTGGGTCGCCAGAGCACAAGGAAATCTTAACTCTGATGAGACAGTCCGGCCGAATATTCCCTGAGGATAACGTCCCTGCACCCCCTCTTGTAGCCAGAGTTGTTCGAGACTTCTATCCAAGAGAAAGAGCCTACGTAGATATCCAGCCCAAGCCAGTCAGCAAGAGGGAATGGCTCATGGTCAAGACAAACCGAGATGCCATGAACAAGGTCATCACCCAAGAAGTCATTGCCGAGCCTGTAGAAGTATATGAATTCCCTTCAACCCCTCCAACTCCAGGAATGTCCAAGAAACAATGGCTTAGAAATTTTAAAATCAAGCCTCTTATTATAAGCAATGACACCGATGTCAGAGGAGAACAAGTCCAAGCTACTGGCGAGACTTAAGGAAGGTCGTGAGCGTGTTAAGAAGGCTAGGGCTGAGGCTAAGGAGAAGGGCCTACCAGACCCCAAGCCCAGAAAGGCCAGAAAGTCCAAGGCAGTCCTCGCAGACCCTGCAGCGGCTCCAGCGAACAACGAGAAGATTGCTCCTATTGATGGAGCGCCTAGGAATGCCGTCAACGATGTAGCCGCCAAACCTGTTGACCCATCTGTCAGCAAATCAAAACCCATTGATGTTCCTAACCTCCCCGGCCAGGGCAAGGAGGTAGCCTCCAAGAAGGATATTGTTAAGGATGCTGAGGCTGTTCCCGAGGCTAAGCCCAAGAAGGGTATAGCTTCTACTGGGAAACCCAAGAAGTATGATGACAATGAAGTTTTGCGATCCGAGGAAACGGGCAACCAGTCAATTGAGGTAAACTTTCCGGGCCAGAAGGAAAGCATCAAGAGGTTGCTGAGTGATAACAAGAAAGAAAATTCACCTCTGGCCCCGACAGCCAAGCCAGATGCTCCTTCCCAGACAGTTAAGAAAATCAAGATGCATGTTCCGGATATCAAGGCCGTGGAAGGCAGAGCCCCTTTTTCATTCGCTTCAATTCGCCGCGTATTGTATCAGTAGGTAAATACCAAAAAAATATCAATTCCGGTTAGAGATGGATAGTCCAGTAGTCAGGTCAGCCAAGCTTAAAGCACTCAACCATAATGGCAAATGGATTCAATCTGTAGTGGAATCTCCATCTTTCAAGAAAGGAGCATTTACCAAGAAGGCCAAGAAAGCCCATTATAAGACAAAGCAATTCATGAAGGAAGTCCTGCACAATCCAGATGACTTTGACGAAACAACTAAGAGACAAGCTCAATTCATGAAGAACATCCTTCAAAGAGAATGAACCCTTTAACATTACTAAAATAATACATGAATAATGTATTGTTCTAGTAAATGGCTTACGTAAACCCAGCATTTGCTAGGAAGGAGGCTTTCAAGAGGAATGATAGCACTGAAAGACAACTTGGAATGTTCAATCCCGGTACCAAACTCTACTCCAGTCAGAGAACAGAACTAACTCCTGCACAAAAAAATAGTCTTCAGATTACCAGGAATAATCCTATGGCTCTTGTCAAGCCCCTAGAACCAAACATCTTAGATGCCGCAGCAGATGAAAGGCAGAAGGAGTTGGCCAAACAAAGGAAGGGGCAGAAGTGGGTAATTGTTCAAAGAAGATAAATCCATAATCACATCTTAGAATAGATGAGGTCATTGATTACTTGGTACAGAGGCTTCACTGCTTACCTCGAGAGAAGGCCCTGTGGTCTGCTTATCTTTAGGTTGCCCATGGACGACATAGAGGTGAAGGACTACAAGTTTCTTAAGATGGAAGTTAACCCAGAAAGCCAGGATTTCTATTTTCACCTGCAATTGAAAGCCAAATCAGTTTCGGAAGCCAAATCAGTTTCTAAATCAGTTTTGGAAAAAAAAATTCTTGAGCCTAAGCATATCATACATCAGTTTGGGTAAGCAATTCATGACGGATAAGCTCTGAAATCAGTTTGGATTTTTCATTTTTAGAAACCCTCAGGAGTTTAGGGAGTTGGAGATTTGGAGTTCTGGCCAGGAAAAATTTTAGGAAATCCCAGATAAAACTGATTTATGAGCGGAAACCCTTTCTGAAACTGATTTATGATATGCTTAGGCTCAAGAAATTACTGATGTGAAAAATTAAGAAACTGATTTGGGACTTCCTACATCAGTTTCAGTTTCCCATCACTTTCTCCGGCAAACTGAGGCGGCCATTTAAAACCTGGACCTCTAGTATAAACATAATGGCTAGTGTTGCAAGTGAAGTCTCCCTTTCTACAAGACAACTGGAATGCCCTTGCTGTAAGAGACAACTGGCATCAAGAAGCATGTTCCTTCATCTGAAGACCAAGCACCCTGGTTATTTCCAGCAGCAAACAACAAAGAGGTGGCTACAAGAGGGCCAACATGGTAAGCCACTCAAGATATTCTGGGATATTAAGAATGACTTTGATGAGACTGAGACTATTGTTCTTCTTGGCTGTTTATCTACTGGAAAGACTTTCAATTACGAGAGCAAGGCAATCAATCACTTTCAGAAAAACCCTGCTGCCTTGAAAGAGCATAACATGTTAGTGTCTGAGATGATAAAGGCAAGGGATGGTGACCTTGCAGTTCAAAGACAAATTGCTAAAGTTAAGGATTATATACCGCCTCCTGAGAAGTCTGAGTATCTGGAGATGAAAAAGTCCAATCACCCAGAGTTATGTTCTGCTCTCTTGGATGTAATCAATAACCATCTGGAAGTCTGTAGTAAATTAGAAAAGGATGTAAGAGATAATCTGAGTATGACATCTAAAGTCTTTAACGCCAATGCTGCTGGGACTAAGAAAGTTCATACAATTCAAGAATTGCTTGAGCTTCTGGGGCACTGGAGACTTGTTATCTTACAGAAGCCAAATGACTACGTAGCCCTTTCCAATGCTCTAGGTTTCCTCTGGCACTTCCTGCAAATCAGAAAGTTCTTCAATGGTCATCTGGCTCCTGAACTGGATTATCCCTGGTTCTGCACCCCTGACCACCCCAAGGGAGAACTTTCTTATGGGATATCAAGATTTGCTAAATACATCTGGCCTTGGGAGACACCCATGAATCCCATTGATAATTCGACTTGCTGGATAGAAGTTTAAACCTCCGGCAAACTGACGCCAAACTGAGGCTTAAGAATAATTTATATTCCATAAGTATAAGGATGCCTCCCCGTTACACACCTGAAACCCTAACATATCATCAACTGGTCATGGATTGCGTGGACTTGAAAGACCGATTGGATATATTGTATGCTATGCAGTCTGATACTTTCAGAGCATGGGGGGATTCAATCCAACGCAATGACACACAAGATATGATAGATGCCTATGAGAAGGTCTATAAAACTATCAGACGTAGGACCACCTGGATATTTAACAAGTTGTGGAAAGCAAGGGAAGAAAGGAATAGAAGGGATATAAACCAGCAGAAACTATTAGAACAAGATGCCCAGAAGCTACGAACAACTCAAGGCGAAAATGCTGCAGGACCCTGAATGGGCT
>Ga0209085_1002095_pt1 | contig 11560 bp, 9 predicted proteins | sample C_131016_EF_Meta_FD_187310 | JGI IMG/M metagenome (GOLD analysis project Ga0209085, IMG submission 187310) | Freshwater microbial communities from Lake Croche, Canada to study carbon cycling - C_131016_EF_MetaG (SPAdes) (version 2) | ecosystem: Environmental > Aquatic > Freshwater > Lake | place...
GTCAAATTGCTTCTATGATCGGAAGAAGCAGATTTAATAGAAAAAAAATGAGCGTTAATACTTCTAGAGGAAAAGACGCTGTCACAAATTATAAAACTATAGAGTTTTTTACTGGAAAAAAAATTCCTGACATGAGTTTTCTTGAATGTAGATTAGAAACTGGAAGAACTCATCAAATTCGTGTTCACCTTTCTTCTCATGGTAATCCAATTATTGGTGATCAAATTTATGGTAAACAAAATAAATTTATCAGAGATATTGATCCAGATTTTAAAGAATTATTAGAAGGATTTAAAAGACAAGCGCTACATGCAAAATCTATTGGCTTCATTCATCCAACTACAAAAAAAGAAATAGAATTTGAATGTGAAAAACCAAAAGATTTTGAAAACCTATTAAAAACTATCAAAAAGCTTAAGTTTTAATATCTTGTTATAAAAGCTATAATCACTACATAATTATTATGGAAAAAATTGAAAAACATTCCAATCTTCCAACGCTTACGCCTGAGGGAAGTTTAAATTCTTATTTATTAAAAATCAGAAAATTTCCAATGCTAGAGCCTGAGCAAGAATATATTCTTGCAAAGAATTGGCGCGAAAAAGGTGACCGAGATTCAGCTCATACCTTAGTTACAAGTCACTTACGATTAGTTGCAAAAATCGCTATGGGTTACAGAGGTTATGGCCTTCCCGTTGGTGAATTAATATCTGAGGGTAATATTGGATTAATGCAAGCGGTTAAAAAATTTGATCCAGAACGAGGTTTTAGACTTGCAACTTATGCAATGTGGTGGATTAAAGCTTCTATTCAAGAATACATTTTAAGATCATGGAGTTTAGTTAAAATTGGAACAACTGCCGCACAAAAAAAATTATTTTTTAATCTTAGAAAACTTAAAGGCCAAATTTTTGCAATTGAAAGTGGTGATATGACACCTGCTCATGTTAAAGAAATCGCAAATAGATTAGATGTTAATGAAGATGAAGTTGTTTCGATGAATAGACGAATGGCAGGACAAGAACAGTCTCTAAATGCTAAAGTTTCCGATGAAGAACAAAGCGGTCAATGGCAAGATTGGCTTGTAGATGAAAATGCCGATCAAGAATTATTAATATCTCAACGTCAAGAATTGGATCAAAAACACGCTTTATTACAAACTGCTTTAAAAGTTTTAGATGAAAGAGAAAAAGAAATTTTATACGATAGAAAACTGATTGATGAGCCAAAAACTCTAGAAGAACTAAGTCAAAAATATAAAATTAGTAGAGAAAGAGTAAGACAAATTGAAAACAGAGCTTTTGAAAAAGTTCAAAAAGCAATGTTAGAAAATATTAAAACAAAACCTTTCATTACACATTAAAAGGATCTTCAACAAAAATTGTATCGTCTCTTTCAGGACTGGTTGAAATACTTCCAATTTTAACACCAATAAAATCCTCAATTGCCGCAATATAAATTTTTGCTTTTTCAGGAAGCTCTTTGTAATTTCTTATTCCTTTTGTTTCTGATTTCCAGCCTTCAAAAGTTTTATAGATTGGCTGTACTGCAAATTGATCGTCTGATGCACTTGGAAAATAATCGATTTCTTTTCCGTTTAATTTGTACCCAACACAAAATTTAATTTCATCTAACGTATCTAAAACATCTAACTTAGTTAGCGCTATACCCGTAATTCCAGAAATAGTTGCAGATTGCTTGACAAGTACACCATCAAACCAACCGCATCTTCTTTTTCTATTAGTCACCGTTCCAAACTCATGACCCCTTTGACCAATTAATTCTCCCGTTTCATCTTTAAGTTCTGTAGGAAAAGGTCCTTCGCCTACTCTAGTTGTGTAAGCTTTTGTAATTCCAAGTACATAATCAATTGTTTTTGGACCACATCCTGTACCCACAGATGCTGTTCCAGCTACCGTATTAGATGAAGTAACATAAGGATAAGTTCCATGATCTACATCAAGTAATATTCCCTGAGCTCCCTCAAATAATATTTTCTTATTTAATTTTTGATATTCTGCAATTTTTTTCCAAACTGGTTGAGAAAATTTTAATATTTTAGGTGCTATTTTTAATAACTCTTCGATTAATTCATCGGATTTATATATTTTCTTTTTTAGTCCTTTTCTAATCGCATTATGATGTTCTAAAATAACTTCTAATCTTTTTTCTAAGTTTGATTTTGAGCTAAGATCCATAACTCGAATTGAGCGTCTTCCAATTTTATCTTCGTAAGCAGGTCCTATTCCCCTTCTTGTGGTTCCAATTTTTGATTTTGCAGCATCTTCTCTGATCTCATCCATTTCTTTATGAAAAGGAAGAATTAAAGTTGCTGTTTCAGAAATAATCAAATTATTTTCATTAACATCGATTCCTTTTTTTTTAATATCGTCAATTTCTTCTAATAATGCCCATGGATCTATAACAACTCCATTGCCAATAATTGAAATTTTATCTCCTCTAACTATTCCTGAAGGTAATAGTTTTAACTTAAAAACTTTTCCGTTAATAACTAATGTATGTCCTGCGTTATGACCCCCTTGGAATCTTATAACAACATCGGCCTGCTCTGAAAGCCAATCCACAATCTTCCCTTTGCCCTCATCACCCCATTGAGAGCCTACAACTACAACGTTTGTCATAAGTAAATTTGTTTTAGGTCCGCTATAAAGATCTAAATTATTTATTTTAATAAAGCCATATGATTAATTGGCCCATGTCCTCTTCCAAATTTTGGGTTTAATAAGATTGCTTTGTGAACATATTGAATTGCGTGTCTGCACGATTCGTTCATGCTATAATTTTTAGAAATAAAAGAAGCAATCGCACTTGATAATGTGCAGCCTGTGCCGTGGGTATTTTTGGTCTTAATTTTTTTATTTTTAAAAATTTTAATACTATTTTTTGAGATCAAAACATCTTCAACAAAAGATTTGTCAGCATGACCACCTTTTAAAAGCACAAATTTCGGTCCGAATTTTAAAATTTCTTTACCAGCTTTGATCATGTCGTCTAAAGTTTCAATCTTTTTATTAACTAAAGTTTCAGCTTCTGGAATATTAGGTGTTACTAATAATGCGTAAGGTAATAATTTTTTCCTTAAATAATTAACTGAACTATTACTAATCAATCGATGACCACCCTTTGCGACCATCACGGGGTCGATGATTATATTTTTTAAGTTATATTTCTTAATGGCCTTAATGACTTCTTTGATAACTCCAACGTTATGGAGCATGCCAATTTTTACAGAATCTGGCTTTATATCCTGAACTGAAAATGAGATTTGATTAAAAATTTCTTTTACGGGTACTGCGACAATTGATTTCACGCCAGTAGTATTTTGAGCAGTAATTGCAGTAATTGCAGTCATTGCGTAAACGCCTAGAGAAGTTGCTGTTTTAATGTCTGCTTGAATACCTGCTCCGCCACTAGAGTCTGAACCAGCAATAATGAGTAATTTAGAGTTTAATTTCAATTTTAATTAAATATAACTTTTTTAACTTCTAACAAAGTGTCTTTTATTAATTTCTGATTTGAGCTTTCTACCATTATCCTAACTATATTTTCAGTTCCTGATTTTCTAACTAGCAATCTACCTTCACTTTTTAAGCCTTTGTTAATTTTTTCAATTTTTTGTTTAATAGTTTTATTATCTACAATTGTTTTGTCTTTAACTTTAATATTTTCTAAAACCTGAGGAACTTTTTTAAATACAGAAAACAATTTACTTGCTTTGCCATTATTTTTTAAAGCATTTAAAACCTCTAATGAAACTAACAGGCCATCTCCAGTTGTTGCAAAATTTCCAAGTATAATATGTCCTGATTGTTCACCACCAAGATTATATTTTAAACTATTCATTTTTTCTTTTACGTAACGATCTCCAACATTTGCTCTATAAAATTTAATATTATTAATCTTAAAATAATTTTCTAATCCTAAATTAGTCATTAGAGTGCCAACTACTCCTCCTTTTAAAATCTTTTTCTTCTTCCAGTGCTTTGCAAGCATGGCAATAATCTGATCCCCATCAATTAAATCTCCTTTTTCATCGCACATAATAACTCTGTCGGCATCACCATCGAACGCTATACCAATATGTGCCTTATACTGTTTTACTGATCTTTGAATAAGTTCAGGATGAGTTGATCCACAATCTTTATTGATATTAAATCCATCTGGATTAATCCCTATAGCAACAACTTCGGCTCCTAATTCTCTAAGTAAAGCTGGAGCAGATTTATAAGAAGCGCCATTAGCACAATCTAAAAATATTTTTATTCCTGATAAATTAAATGATCTTGGAAACAGATTTTTTAATACTTCCGTATATCTTTCTGTGGCATCTTCTATTCTTTTAGCTCTACCAATTAAATTGGGCTTTAATAAATATTTTTGAGTCTTTCCGTCAATTAATTTTTCAATTTTTTTTTCAACTTTATCTGACAGTTTCATTCCATCCGGTCCAAAAAGTTTTAGTCCATTGTCAGTATGAATATTGTGAGAAGCGGTTAACATAATTCCTAAATCTGCCTTCATAGATTTTGTTAACATCGCAAGTCCATTTGTTGGTAGAGGTCCTAAAAGTAAAACATCCATTCCTGAAGATATAAGACCTGACACTAAGGCCGGCTCAAGCATATATCCTGATAAACGAGTATCTTTTGCGATGATTGCTTTTTGACGTTGTTTATTTTTATTAGAAAAATAAGTGCCCGCAGCAAGACCAAACTTGAAGAACATTTCTCCAGTAATATTGCCTTTATTAACTTCTCCTCGAATACCGTCCGTGCCAAAATATTTTTTCATTATTACTTTAAAAATTGAGAGTAAACTTTAAGAGCCTCTCGTGTTTCTTGTATATCATGAACTCTGAATAGCTGAATACCTTGTAAATAAGAATGCAAAACTGAGGCTATCGAGCCACCCAATCTTTGTGGTGTATCTTTTTCACCCATAATTTTTCCTATAAAACTTTTTCGAGACGCACCAATCATTACTGGATAACCCAAACTATGAAATAAAGAAATTTTAGAAATAATTTGTAAATTATGATCTAAAGTTTTTCCAAATCCAATTCCGGGATCAATTATAATTTGCTCGTCTTTAATTCCATTTTCTTTCAAAAATTTAATTTTTTTTTCGAAATAATCATAAATATCTAATAAAACATTATTATAGATTGGATTGTCCTGCATATTTTCTGGTATGCCTTGTGAATGATTTAAAATAATTGTCTTATTAGAATTTTTGACTACTTGATAAGATTCATTATCAAAATCCAAAGCAGATACATCATTCAATATATCAATTCCTATACTAATACCATGTTGCATAACTTTAGATTTTCTTGTGTCTAAAGAAACTAACTGAGTTGGATATCTTTTTTTTATAAGCTGTATAGTTTCAGATACTCTTAAAATTTCTTCTTGTTCATTGATATTTTTTGCGCCAGGTCTAGTAGACTCACCTCCAATATCAATAATATGAGCGCCAGAATCAATCATGTTTTTTGCATGATCAATAGCTCTAATAGCATTATTATATTTTCCTCCATCGGAGAAACTGTCGGGTGTTACATTTAAAACACCCATTAAAATAGGGTTTAAAAAATCTAAATTCAAAATACTGTTTCTTGTAGAAGAAATTCTATTTAAATCTAAATCAATCTTATCTCTAAAATTTATTTTTTCTAATTCTTCTACAGTGTACTCTTTTGCTAAATTATTTTCAGATTCTCTTGATAAAATTTCTACTGACAAAAAAGCTGCATTTTCTAAGCCGCAAAGAGATCTTGCTTTTTTTTGATCAATAAAAATTTTTGCTTTTTGGCCAAAGACAATATTGGTTGGCCTAACATAAATACTCTTCATATGGAAAAGTTATGATTAACTTTGAGTCTTAGGCTTTAAACCTATTGATCCTAAAGCACTACCTAATTTCTTATTAGATATACTTTCTTCTTTTGAAGAAAGGCGTTTTGGATAAATATTTTCAAAAACTATTTTTTTTATCTCTTCTCCAGACAAAGTTTCGTACTCCAACAAAGCTTTTGCGACTTTATGAAGATCATCAACTTTTTCAGTTAATATTTTTTTAGCTCTATCATATCCCGATTGAACAATTTTTTTAACTTCTGAATCTATTTTTTTAGCAGTCTCTTCAGAAACATGCTGCTGTCTTGAAACAGAGCGTCCTAAAAAGACTTCTTCTTCATTTTCTTGATACGCAATAGGTCCTAGTTGATCGCTCATTCCGTATCTTGTAACCATATTTTTAGCCATTTTTGTTACCATTTCGATATCCGAAGAAGCGCCTGATGTTACTTTGTCATATCCAAAAATTAGCTCTTCAGCTATTCTTCCACCCATCGCGACTGAAATGTCTCCAAACATTTTTTCCCTCGTAACGGATAACTGATCTCTTTCCGGAAGTCTCATTACCATGCCTAAAGCTCTACCTCTTGGAATGATTGTCGCTTTATGAATTGGGTCAGAAGTATTTTCGTTCAAAGCCACAACAGCGTGACCCCCTTCATGGTAAGCTGTCAAAGTTTTTTCTTCTTCAGTCATTACCATTGATTTTCTTTCAGCTCCCATCATTACTTTATCTTTTGCTTCTTCAAGGTCCGACATAGTCACGATTCTTTTATTATTTCTTGCTGCTAATAAAGCAGATTCATTTACAATATTTGCAAGATCAGCTCCTGAAAACCCAGGGGTTCCTCTTGCGATCACTTTAGGGTTTACATCAGGGCCTGTTGTAATTTTTTTCAAATGTACTTTTAAAATAGCTTCTCTTCCAATGATATCAGGGTTTGAAACAATCACCTGTCTATCAAAACGACCTGGTCTTAATAATGCCGGATCTAAAACATCGGGTCTGTTTGTTGCAGCAATTAAAATGACTCCTTCGTTAGTTTCAAAACCGTCCATCTCAACAAGCAATTGATTTAAAGTTTGCTCTCTCTCATCATTGCCTCCGCCTAATCCTGCTCCTCTGCTTCTACCAACAGCATCAATCTCATCAATAAATATAATACAAGGAGCGCTCTTCTTTCCTTGCTCAAACATATCTCTAACTCTAGACGCACCTACACCAACAAACATCTCTACGAAATCTGATCCTGAAATTGTAAAAAATGGAACATTTGCTTCTCCGGCAACCGCTCTTGCTAATAAAGTTTTACCAGTTCCTGGAGGTCCAACCAGTAAAGCTCCTTTTGGAATTCTTCCACCTAATTTTTGAAATTTTCTAGGGTCTTTTAAAAATTGTACAATCTCCTCTAATTCTTCTTTTGCTTCTTCAACGCCAGCTACATCTTGAAATGTTACTCGACCTTGCGTTTCATTTAATAATTTTGCTTTCGATCTTCCAAACCCCATAGCTCCACCTTTGCCACCTTGCATTTGACGCATGAAAAAAATCCACACACCAATAAGCAACAGCATTGGAAACCATGACAATATTACTCCCCATATTGAAGGTCCTTTTTCTTCACGAGGTCCAGCCGTTATAGAAACACCTTTGGCGGTTAATTTTTCAACTAAGTTTGGATAATTTGGTGAATAAGTTTTAAAACCTTTTCCGTTTGAAAATGTTCCTGTAATTTCGCTTCCTCTGATATCAACTGAAGCTACATTTCCTTTATCGACCTCTGTTAAAAAAGAAGAGAAAGGCATATCTGACTTACCAGCAATTGATCCTGGGTTCTGAAAAAGATTGTAAAGGCCTAACACAAGCAGGACAATAATGCCCCACATCATTAAATTTCGTAAATTCATATTTTAAAGGTAATCATTATTATAGATTAAACAAGTATCAATCTCAAACAAATCTAAGGTAACTGGCACCAAAACTATCGTTTTTGATGTTGTATTTTCTATTCTTAAAATTCAGGAAAGGAACAAATAATAATTCTCCACGAGAATTCCAAAAAGAAGGTAATGTCTTTTTTGCATGGACCGGAATTTTTTCTCCATAATCACTAAATTTATTTTTTCTCAAATATTCAATTCCACTAGATCCTAATTTTTTAACAATTAATCCTTGTGAATTATTCAAATTACAAAAAACTAAAAAACGATCATCCCAATTTTTTTTTTGTTGTTTCTTATTTAAAGTTTCAACCGGTACATTTCTATCTTCTCTAAAAAATGTAAATAAATTTTTATTTTTTTCAATCAAACATCCACCTAGTGTTGCAGATTTAAAATTCTTTTGAGATATGTTTTTAATAAGAGTATTTAAACTATCTGATCTTGGAGGATAATATTCTCCTGAAACAAAATGAATTGCTTTAATAATTAATCTAAAAATAACTTCCTGAGCTTCGTTTTTAAGGATTGACAATTTAATTGTTGAATACCCCTCTTTATAAAAATTTAAATATTTTTTTTCTGATTTAAATACGTAAAAATCTAATGAGTTTTTTGCTTTGCTTAAATTCTCAATAGTCTTAATGATGCGTCTTGGATTTAATCCTTCTTTTTGTAATTTACTTTGCATTTTTCTAATGCGCACTCTTAAAAATTTATCATTTTTATTTGAAGGATCTTCAACCCATTTATAATAAATTTTTTTAGTAATTTCTAATAATTCTTTTTTAGTAAAATTTAATAAGGGTCTTAGAAGATAAAAATTTTTATTATACTGAAAAACATTCTGTAATGAAGTAAGCCCTTTAATACCGCTGCCTCTAATTAATCGGATATAAAAATTCTCAACCATATCATCTTGGTGATGAGCAAGAATAAGAAATTTAATTTTATTTTTAACACAATATTTTTCGAATAAATCATATCGTAAATCTCTTGCTTTTTTTTGAATATTTGATGAAAATTTTTCACCTTTATAACTTAAAATTTTAGCTTCTATATTTATATCTTTTAAAGACTCAAGAGTTTGTTTTGCTTCACTCGCAGATTCTTTTCTTAACTTATGATCAATGACCAATGCAACTAAATCGCTATTACTTTCTAAGGAATATAATTTGGCAAGAATACTTAAAGCTAAACTATCGCTACCCCCTGAAACTGCGATCGCAAATTTATCTTTGCCAACGAAAGATAAAACTTTCTCTCTAAATTGAAAATAAATGTTATTTATTTTTTGGTCTTCTAATAATTTAAGACTAACTGCAGTTAAATCTTTTCTTTTCATAAGATGACTTTTGTAAGATTGAAGCATCAGTCTTAGGATAAGCTTTTTTCAAATTAACAATCATTTTACAACCCTGCTCTACTTCTCCAAGTTCGGCAAGAGTCACTCCAAGTTTTAACAAATTTTCTGGAGCTTTTGAACTATTAGGATATTTTTGATAACCATCTAAAAAAGCTGCCGCAGCATCTTCATAAAGTTGTCTAATATAAAAAGTTTCGCCATACCAAAACTGAGCATTGCCTGCGAGCTCATGCTTTGAATGAGTGTCGACAAATTCTTTAAAAGCAATTTCCGCTTTTTCAAAATCTCCACTTTTCATAAGATTCATAGCATATTTGTACTGCTCTGCGATTGAAGCTTTTGGTAAAACTTTTGTTGTCGTAGATTTATTAATTTTTTCTTTTTCTTTTAATTTAATACTTTCACCCTGAACTGGTTTTTCTTTAATAGTATTTACCTCTTCTTCTTTTACCTCTTCTGAGTTTAAAATATTATTCTCACTCTTTTTTACAACAGGAGCTTTTTCTGTCGCTACCTCTTTAGCTGGATTAACTTTATCACTAACATTTCTATTATTTTCTAATTGTTGAAATCTTAACTGACTATCGTTTGAAATTTTATTTAATCGATCTGATAATTGCTGGACTTTATAATTATTTTCTTCATACTTTGATGTCATTTGTTGGATTTGCTTTTCCAAGTCTGAAATCTTAGCTAATTGCCTAGTTAAAGCTTCATTCACAACGGCATTGTCGGATGCTTGTAGTGTAGCGTTTTTACTATAAACGGCTTTTTCTAAAGTCTGGATATCTTTTTGAATTTTTTCTAATCTATCTAACAGCTCACTTGTCTTGTCTTGCTGCGCAAAAGAAATGTTTGTAAAAAATAAAATAATTAAAACTTTTAAGAAATATCTGTTTCTAAAAATCGTATTCATTTATTTTGTTTAATTAAAATGGCAAAAAAAAGACCCTAATGAAATTCACATTAGGGTTTTTTAGTAATTTTTAAAATTAATTAGTTTTAACTGTTACTGCTCTTCGGTTTTGCGACCAAGCTAAAACGTTTGAAGCTGGATTAACAGGCTTTTCTTTACCGTAGCTTATAACTTTAATTCTATTAGCAGCAACACCATTGCTAACTAAAAAATCTTTTGCAGCAATTGCTCTTTTTTGTCCAAGCGCTAAGTTGTATTCTCTTGTTCCTCTTTCGTCTGCATGACCTTCAAGAACTACATTTACAGTTTGATTAGCTTTTAAATATGCAGCTTGTTTTGCAAGAGTTGCTGTTGCAGCTGAGGTTAATTCTGATTTATTTGTTGAAAAGAAAACTCTATCTGGAACTCCATCCGCCAAGAATTTGACTGTTTCTGTTCCAGTATAAGCATCATCACCTTTTGTTGTAGCCGCTTGTTGCGTTGCACATGCACCTAAGAATAGAGTTGCAACCAACACTACGGCAGCTTTACTTAAATTGTTAAATAACATTATTATTCCTTATTTTTTGTTAAGATTAATAAATAGTTAATTATTTCAATATAAGAAATAATGCAACTAATAATCTAATTTTGGCTACTTAGATGATAATAGGCCTGACCAAGAAGGATCTGAAGCGTCGGTTGAAGTTTGAATTAATCTCTCATTATAACCTGTTAAATCTATAGACCATAATTTAGCGCTACCACCTCTTCCGCTATTATCTGATGGAGTTTCTCTGTAGAAAATAAGTACTCTTCCATTAGGGGACCATGAGGGAGCCTCTTGATAAAAATTTTCAGTTAATAATCTTTCACCTGAACCATCTGATCTCATGACGCCAATATAAAATTTATTTCTATACAGTTTAGTAAAGGCAATTAAATCACCTCTTGGGGACCAAACTGGAGTTCCATAAAGTCCTTCACCAAAAGATATTCTTTTAACATTTGTTCCATCACTCCTCATAGTGTAAATCTGCTGAGCCCCACTTCGATCAGAATTAAAACAAATATAAGATCCATCAGGTGAATAAGATGGGGATGTATCAATTGAAGGATGATCCGTTAATCTTTCCACAACTCTTGTTTTAATATCCATAGTATAAATATCGGAATTACCTTCTTGAGCAAAACTCATGATTATTTTTTTTCCATCTGGTGAAAAACGTGGAGCAAAAGTCATTCCAGGAAAATCTCCAACTAAATCCTGCAATCCAGTTTCAATATTTAATAAATAAACTCTAGGTAAATTCTTAAAATAAGACATGTAAGTCACATGTTGACTGGTTGGGCTAAATCTTGGAGTTAAAACTAATTCATTACCCAGTGTTAAATATTTTACTCCATAGCCATCTTGATCCATTACTGCTAATCTTTTTTTTCTATCTACTTTTGGACCTGTTTCAGAAACATAAATTA
>Ga0209085_1002096_pt1 | contig 11559 bp, 17 predicted proteins | sample C_131016_EF_Meta_FD_187310 | JGI IMG/M metagenome (GOLD analysis project Ga0209085, IMG submission 187310) | Freshwater microbial communities from Lake Croche, Canada to study carbon cycling - C_131016_EF_MetaG (SPAdes) (version 2) | ecosystem: Environmental > Aquatic > Freshwater > Lake...
TTACCAAGCATTACAATTTTATTGTAAAGATCTTCAGAAATTGATAACATGTGGTGATTTCTTTGAAACACCGATCTGTTCTTCTCATAAAGCTTCTTTACTAAATAAGCTGTCACTATTCTCTTAAATGGTTTGTTGTCTCCTTTCATAAATTTATCAAGTTTTATCCAGTTGTGTAATTCTACTTTCTCTAAGTTATTAAGTTCTCTTTCTGAGAATATGATGAACTTAATGTTCTTACGACATTTGTTAAATGCACCATATAAATGATCAAGTGTATCTTTATCAGCTTGAGAACCATAAACATGTAGATATGGTAGTTTGTGAGCGTTCTCTAATACATATGTTGTAGGAACAAACTTACAATTCTGACCATGTACATCTCTTTCTAATGGAGAAGCTTCTTTACCAACTATTTCACCCTTAAGTTTTTGTCTTCTTACACCAGGTGTGCCTCCAGAAACACTAATTTTAACTTTCTTCTTACTGTCTATAAAGGATTGAGGAACCACTAATGCATCAAGATCTTGCCATTCTTTACTGTACATCTTTACAATAGATTGAAATTCCTTAATAGCAGTTCTCCAAAGATGCTTATCAATGTTCCTAAGATCTAGAATATCCATGTAAGTCTTATAGTCAGTAGCACCTCTTACAGAACCAAGTGTAAATGCTTTACCTTTTCTGATGAGTAGAGTTTGCTCATTCCATGCTGTAGAAGCAATGCTCTTTATATAATCCTTCTTGTTTCCAGAGATTCTTTCATCATAGATGTAAATGTCTTTAACCTTGTTGTATTGATTATATCTTTGTATATCAACATCCCAATAGCTCTTACACTCTCTCCATTTACCACGCTCTATTCTAAACTTAACATCAAATTCACCAAGGATGTATTCTCTATTTTTATGAATCCTTCTCATGTTAAGAACACTAATACCCTTAAGCTTTGGTTCATCAAATTTCACTGTAGCAAACCTTCCTAAAAGCCCTGCATCATATTTAGATTTTAGAATAGTTACGTTTCTATTTGTATTAGAATAATAATCCATTATAGCATGTATGTCATCTGTGTCCTTCACTTGCTCATTGTATTTATTTACAAAGAAATCAGCAAGTTCAGAGATTCTCTTAAGGATGATTTCTTTACCTTCCTTGGTATATCTGATAGATTCTCTATTTGGGGTTGGGAATAACCCATCTGTAAGGCTAAATCTAAGAGCTACAGGAAGTTGAATAGAATCTATTCCAAGCTTCTGGAAATCAATAGGATAGTATACATTATCTAAACATAAATGTAAATAAGATTCACTAGCTAACTCAGAGAATTGAAACAATTCATTCCTGAATATAGAAAAGTTATTATCTACAAGATCACCACAATCAAAATACACATTCTCAAAATAGGCCAATTGCTCTCTAATCTTTGTTCTAAAATCGTGTCTGTCATAATAGTTTACAGGAACAATCACCTTAACACCATTATCCTCTGTTGTAGGTTTTTCATACAACAAGTCAATTGTGTTTGTGTCTTCTCCTTCATACATCATATACTTACGTTCAACACCATTCTTACGACATACAAAATAGAAACTAGAACTGTAAGCTAAAGGAGCCTTAAAACCAAGGCCCATCATTCCTAATTCTGTATTGCTATTACGCTTTGTGCTTTTACCATATTTACTAATGATGTTCTTTACATCATCAGCATCTAAACCTATACCAAAATCTTCTACAGCAAATTCTAAGTTATTAGAACTTCCTGCTTTAAAACTAACAACTATTGGTTTTGTTTGTCCAGCTCTTCTGTGACTATCTAGTGCATTAGATGCACATTCTCTGATAGTTGAACCGATTGAATCTGAATAGAGATTCTTACTTAACATCTGCATAAGTACTTGTGCAGAATCTAAGTCTAATGACATACCAATTGAGTCTTGTGATTGTCCATCCTGTAGGATGTTTGCTTCTGTTTGTTTTTCTAAAATCATGATTTATTGTTTTATGAATTTTAATGTAATTAATGCTTGCTTTGAATCTTCGTACATTAGTCTATCTTCTGGAGTTGTAAATATGTCTTCTATGTTTGTTATCTTCATCACTCTTGTGCTGTGTACAGAGTTTATAAAAGCTTTCCATAAACACTTCATTGTAAATCCTTTTTCATAACGCTTGCTCATCCACTTATTCTTTCCTTTCTCTTCATCACTATATCTCAACCAAGATTTATATTCATTATAAACTCTATTTGGACCTCCCATTGGGTAATATTGCAATGTACCACGACCATTTCCTGCATACCATCCAAAACTTAAATGATTACCATCACTAACAGCAATGAAATCTCCTGGGACTATTTGTCCACCGTATTTTAATTCTCTCATGTTTTTTGATTTAGAATGGCAATTTTTCTAGCCATTCGATTGTAAAATTGTTGTTGTCTTTTAATATCTTGTTCACCTTAGTAAACACTCCTTCTGTATCCCATTCTGTTTGCTTATATGCTGCAGAAGCTGGGTGTGATGTTGTGAATGACCATTTGAAAGGTCCTACATATTTCTCATACTTGGAAGCATCTTTCCCAAGAAATATTACAGGAGCACCTTCTGTTTCTATACATTCAAAGAAGTGTTTAATAAACGGTTCCCAAATAGCAATATGTGATCCTGCTTTATTGATCTCTGTAGTGAGAGCAGCATTCATCATTAACACACCTTGTTTAGCTAAGTATTTAACATCTGGTGTCCTAATGTGATTAAGATCTAATCCATTATATAATTCTCTTTCAAGACCACCATAAAATTGTTCTAGAGATGGTTGCATCTTATCTGTTACAGAACAGCCCATTAAAAGACCATCTGCTACAAATACACCATTTCTTTCTGTGTGATAGGGACACATGCCCATCATCACAACTTTCAATTCATCTAAAGGAGTTTCTTTAAAGCATCTATACACATTAGAAGAGAGAGGGGCAATTTTATGCCCCTTTCTACTTCTTTCTTTCAAATGTGCATATATCTTATCACACTCCTCACTTTCAATAAAAGGTTGCATTTTGTTATGCCAGCTTTCATGAAAGAATTCTTTAAACAGTTCCCATTTCATGTTATGCGTTTATGTTTTCAAATAAATCCAATTGTACCAATCCACCTTCTAAGATTTCTATTTGAGGCATTGGTTGTGTAAGAATACCACTCTCATTAACAAAGAACTTGTGAGCACTCATGTGCTTGTCCATCCATAATGCTGGATGAGAATCCTTCATAGCAAATGTTGCATAGTTGTACAACTCCCACATAGAACCTGGAGCACCATAATCATGTGTAGGAGCTTTCAACTCTCTACTGATGATGTTCAACTGTGTAGATGTAATGATTTGCTCTTCAAGGAACAACCTACCAATAAGCTCAGCTTTAACTCTACTAGTGATCTCTACTTGTTTCATAGCTTCTCTCTCTGTTTGCATTCTTCTAAATGCTTCTCCTGCAGACTTAATGTATTCTGATATAGCAGAAGGAGTGAAATCTTGTATCTCTCCTACATGCTTTTTCTTGAATGCACCCATATCACCACTCACACAACCATTCTGACAAATGAATATGCGTGTACCAATAGCAAACTTCAATGTAAGACTCTTGTCATAAGAATTCTGCCATCCAATTTGTAATTGCATTTCTGAATCTGCTACATTAGCAATAGAAAATCTACCATTGGCTATATTGCCATTTCTAGCTGCAGAATATGATTCACTATCTAATTTGAATCCTGCATTGTGAATACCATTTAATGTAAGATCAATAAGCTGTTTGTGAGAAACAGGCTTGTAGGTTTTTGTCTGTTGTGGAATATCAGCATTGATCAATATGTCTTTTGCTGATACATAACTTGTTGTTTCAATCATAATAATTGTTTTTCTGTTAAATAATCTTCAATAACTTGTAGGCCATAGTCTTTAGCAAGATCAGCCCAATCTTTAATTCCTTCTGATAAGAACTTCTTTGGAACATTCAGATAGTCAAAATCAAACAGTTTTGTAATCTGTTGTGAATTTGTAACACCTGCTACATCAGAATCAAATGATAGGATTTGTCTGTCAGAATTAGCTTTAAGATATTCTACATTCTCTGGAGAAAATGCACCAATTCCTTCATTTTGCACAGCACAACAGCAAGGGAATATTTTCTTCATCACCATATAATCCTTCTTACTCTTGTTAATAAATGCAACAGGACAGTTTTTTACATCATCAAGTCCATCCATCATTGTAATAGGAACATTATTAGGAACCCATTTATTCTTTCTATCAGCAAATGGTCTGTATATTTTCCAATGGCCATCATAGAAATAACCAAATCTCAACTCTGTATCTTTTAGGAAGAACAGTTGTTTGTTGAAATAAAGCTTCTTGATAGAATAGATGTTATTATCCCTAAGGTCTTGAATGTCCTGATAGTAGAGATTCCAATAAGCAAGTTCTTCTTGTGTAAAAGGTCTTGTTACCACCTGAATATGAGAATATCTCTTTCCAAGCTCTTCTGGTTGTTGATATTCTGCTGTTATCTTTTTATACTCTCCTGTAGGCATTCCTGATATACCAAGACCAAAATCACGATCTATCAGCTTTAGTACATCATCAATGGTGTGAAGATTGTATAACAACTTTACAAATGTAAAACAGTCACCTTTCTTTGTACCATCTGCAAAATCTACAAATGACAACTTTCCATATCTATTTCCTATTAGGAAAGAAGGATTGTTCTCATTCCTAAATGGAGAATATGTAACAGCATTCAACTTCCAACTCTTATCAGGCATATACCATCTGAATATATCATATTCAGTGATTCTTTGAAGAATGGTCTCTGGTGTTAATGTGGTTTTCTTTTTACCTGTTATCATTGTGTAAATATAAAACCCCCTCCATTTCTGAAGGGGGCTATTTTAATTATTAAATATTAATAATCAGCACCATCTTCAGAAATAACTTTGTCTGAAGCAGCCATGTTGTCTTCAGGATTGTATTCTTTAAGGTCTTTAAATACATAAAAGTCTTTACAACCATATTCACCAGTTACAGTCAATACAAATCTCTCATGAGGTTTTAAGTCTTTTGATTTCTTTGTACGTAACCCCTCAACAATTTTAGGATTGTTAAAGTCTAACAATCTAAATTGCTTAATTGCATAAGCAGGTAAGAATGCTTTGTTATACACACCTTGATATTCTTTTGTTTCATCTTCCTTAATAACAGTCTTAATTGTGGCAAGAGCAACAACATTTGTGCACCACTCACCATCAACTTGATCTTTAAGGTCTTTAACGTTCCCTTTCATCAATTTCTTCCAGTCTAACTGTAATGTAGTTTCTGCATCACGATAGTCAAGATTACCTAACCATGTGCGTAAGAAGTTGTAAAGATCTTCTTCTCCTACATAAGCAACTCTTGTCTCTCTTGCAGAAAACCATGTAGGTAGGTTGTTAGCATCATCAGCCCAAGAGCAAGAACCAATAGAATTGATATATTGCTTCTTTGTAAGATCTTTATTTTCTCTTTCCTTGTTCTCAAGGAAGAAAGAGACTTTATACTTTTCAGAACTCTTAATGTTTTCCAACCATACATCAATACGAAGTGATGTATTACCATCCTGACTTGTTCCTAAATACTCAACTGATTTAGAATCTTCTTTAACTTCTATACCAAGGACTTCTTTATATTCCTCAGCATCTGGATTAATAGCTATAACTTTTGCTTCAAATAATCCTACAGATTTTTTAAACTCTGTTCCTTGTGATTGTTCTTTCTTTTTTCCTCCGATGTTACTCATTGTTTTCTTTTTTAAATTGTTAATTAATTATAATACTCGTTAATAGTATCCACAACGATTTGTAGGTTGTTTGGGATCTTAACATCCTTAAACATACCATCTGGACTCTTAGCAGGATATTTCTTAAACCTGTTAGTTACAAAGTTATAACTAACAACACCATCCTTTGCTTCTTCAACATGCGTATATAAACATATTGTGAAGAGTCCTTCTAAATTGATTTGATTGTCAAGCATCTTACCTGATGTCTTCATCTTATATCCTATGATTTCACCACCATCCTCAACAGTTTCAGGATGTGTAAAATAGAACACCTTTAGATCATCACGAAGTTTACGAGCTTCTCTAAATAAGTCCACCATATCCTTTGCAAGAATGGTGAATTTTGTAAACCCAACTTCTGTAGCTTTTTCAGCCATTCTAAAACTCATCATGTAATTGCTGTCTTCAATAACAACATTCTTGATGTGTGTAGCCTTCTCAGAAATAGTTTTAAGCAGACGAGTGATTTCTACAATATCATCCACTTCTTTGTAATTCTTGTTTTCTTGATTGTACAATTTATCAGCACCTTTGAAAGGAAGTTCCTTTTTAGCAGTGTTGATGATGTAGGTCTCTTTTGGATCTAAGTTTTTGATTGAAGTGCTCTTACCTGTACCAGTAAAGCCAACAATCCCAATTAATTTGCTTGCCATAATTTATTTTTTTATTTATCCAAAAGTACGTTAATTTCCTCACTTCTCAAAACAACTTTTGATTCTTCTAGTGGATTTCCTGGATTGTTTTTATACAATTCAAAAATATTTTCCACCTTTGCTAGTGAGTAACTTCCCATTACACTACGCTCATCAACATGTAATTCATACCATGGTTCTTCTCCAAGTTTTGTTTCTCTAATAATCTCTAGTTTCATAAATAATTGATTTTTGTTTGGTCTAACATTGAAAGGCTTTCCTTAATTTTTTTGAGTTCAGGCTTCTCGTTTAAGCAGAGTATATGTAAATCTGCAATCTTTCCGTTATAATCTAATTTGATAGCTCTATTTAATATTTGTGAGCTTTCTTCTGCATTGTATGTAAAGTTTAGCAGAATAACGGAATCAAGAGAATTGTATGTAACCCCCACTTTACCCATAGCAGCAAGTGCGAGATGATTATGCTCACCTGATTGAAAACCAGTGAATGCCTGATCATTTTTTGATTTACTGTGATACGAAGGAATACCAAGACTGTCAGCAACTTTTGCTAGTCCTGTAAACACAATCACTCTTTTGTCTTTTAATTGTTCAAGAAGCTTCTTAAGATGGTTTGTCTTACCAATAGAAGATTGTGATAATCTATTCCTAGCTAATGCTAGATGCATATAGGGGCTGTTCTGTCTCTTTAGATTTTCAATCACCCAACTATAGCCAGAATACTTTTGCTTCTCTGATTTAAGCTTACCTTGCTTATCAGCCACCTTTGTATAGTCATCAAGTTCTACTAAATGTACAGATATTTGATAATCAGCAAGAATCCCATCTTCAATACCCTGTTCTGTTGTATATGATGCAATTTGCTCCATATTCCAATATCCATCTGTTTCAGAGCTAACAGTTCCTGATAGACCAAGAGTGTATGTACAGTTGTTCATTATCTCATGAGCATAATCACGTTCATTTTCTGAACAGCTATGAAACTCATCTATAATAAAGAAATCAAACTCATATTGTGTATATTTCTTCAATGAGCTAAAATTTACATATGTAATATTGGGATTTTCATATCCCCAAAGGTCACATTCTGATTCCCATGTTTCTCTCAACTTATTATCTGGATAGGCTATTAGGATTGTGCAATCATATCCATACATTCTATCAAGGAGATCGATTGTGGTTTTACATTTACCAAACCTCATTGCAAGGTTGAAATAACCTCTATCATAAGATTTGTAAAACTCCACTCCTTTCTGTACAAATTCCTGTTGTAGCTGATTTTGTTTTGTCATAAGTATTTAATTGTATTTCCTTCACGATCTTTTACTTCTACTATTTCAAATTTGTTGTCATAATAGTTACAAACATCTTCAAAAATAACTTGAAGATTTCCCCATTTTGGAAGATGTTCAAGTAGTTCCATAATAAGCAGAAATGGTTTGTGTTTACTATGATCAAACTTTTCCATATAAAAGTTATAGATGATGTTGAAATCTCTAGTGCTCTTAAAATGAAGATATTGTTCTCTTGTCATTATCATTGTTATTAATTAAAATTGTCAAAGACCAAAATAGGAATTCAAAATTAATAGCTACATACTCATCATATTTGTCAATACTGTTTAGAACAGAGACTGTTGGTAGCAACACTATTTGCCAAAAGGTGTCCTTCTTGCTTGGTAGGGTGTTAAATAGTTTAGCATTTACGTTCATGTTTAGTTTATTTGTTTAAAAAAAAGGATTTACTTGTTACGCTCTCATAGTCTGAATCATTCATTTCTTTCGCTCTCTTTAGTTCTTTAAATAAACCAAGTTCACCAAGAAAACCAAGACCTATTCTAAGATCGTCAGAACCATAGCTATTCTTAATTATTCTAAGACTTCTGAAATACTTAGCACCAAACTGATCTTTAAGTCTTTCTAGGCTATATCCAGAAGGATCTGCCACCTTATACCTAATAGGATCAAACAATGCTAATACAACATCAGCATCGTTCTGTGTGCTTGAGCTTTCACTAAAGTCTTCTAGCTGTGGTTCTACATCACCATTCTTTATCCTCATGGGATTAGAAATGCTCCTGTTAAACTGACTAACAACAACAGGTGTATATCCAAAGAAATCTCTTGCATATCTAAGTTCATCAGACATTTTATCAATAGCTTCTTTCTTTGTTGGTTGGTCTTTTGTTGTCTTTAACAATCCTATATGATCTATGACAACAATTGTTGTTTCATTAGGGTCGTTAGGAATATAAAGTTTGTTATACCCATCTTGCTCAATAGTTCCATTCTCAAGAGCATGAGCTTTTAATTCTTTTGCAATACCTACAGGATTCTCTGGACCATCAATGATCTTAACAATATCACTCACTTGATCAATGTAATCTTCATACATTAAGAAAAGATCGTGCTCATCATGATTCATCTTATCAGTCCATCCTAATAGCTTATTAACAGGAATAATAATCCCTTGGTCTATAAAGATCTTTCTAGCCACCCATTTAGCAAACTTGTATGTTTTAGGACGCTCCATTGATCTGTATATAATCTTTAGCTTTATATTTGGAGCTTTCTGATTAATATACCAATCAACTGGATTGAGAACAAATGCATCATCTATAAAGGATGTCTTACCTGAACCTGTGTTACCACCTACAAGAAAATACATACCTTTCCTAATGCCTATATGTTTGTTCAATCTGTTAAATCCCATGGGTATACCATTGTTGTTTCCTGATAGACCTTTTTCTACTTCTTTTCTTAATTGTTCAAAACTCATATGTCTGTACCTCCTATATCTGTTGGCTGTTCAACAACTTTTACACCAGCTTTAATCAATTCAATGAATGGTTCAAACGTTCTTTGGTTTAGATATGTAAGACTGTTCTGCATAAATTTAAGCTTGTTAGTCTTTTCTATTACAGATGTTTGTTTCTTCTGTCCTATTTCAAAATTAAGAGCTTCAATCAGTTCATTTGCTGTGTATTCACCTTCTTCAAGGATGTTGTTAAACTTTGCTTTACAATCTTCCTTCTTAACTCTAAGGCTTCTTGTACCTGCGAAAGATTTTCCTTGATAGCTAAATGTATCAGTGCCTGGATAGGCTTTCCACCAAGATTCAAAATTAACAGGATCTGCTTTCTTCTTTACAATCTTCTCAACTGTAGAACTCTCTTCCATAAAACTGATCAATTCCTTACCTGTAAGTGTAAGTTTCTGATCTTCCGTAATAAGGCCTTTTCTATATATGCCTTGGTAAAGAGCCTCCAATTTAGGAGACTCCTTACAAAGAGCTTTAACATTTACACCATTGTCTATTTGGAGAACCAAATAAACATGGTCTAATGTATATCCACCATTATGTAATTGGTGAAACTTTTGAAACGTTATGTTCTTCATAGTCTTTTATTTTATGCTCTTTAATAATAAATATGTTTGCTGGTTTTCTATTCATTTCCTCAAACAGCTCCTGTTTAAGAAGTTCTTTTTCTTCTAGCAAATATATAAAATCTTTCTGAGCATCATGGTCAAAATCTTGTAAATTATACATCTTTTGTTCTTTTATGTGAAACAGTCACTTCTTTTTCTAACACCTCTATATTAAGATTTTGGAAGTGTTCTTTTGCTTTAGGTAATTCTTTTTCAGTGTACACCAAAGCTCTTTCTCTATCCTTAGATATAAAGAACAGAGGTGCATCATAAACATTTATTACACTGCAATACCCTGTAACATTTTCTAATATTGGAGTGGTTAATTGATATTTTTTCATGATTTAAGTTTTATTCAGCAGCATAACCAAAGAATAACCATTGGCCATCTTTTTCTGTTGTAGAAGGTTTGTATGTAATTCTAGCCACTTCAGCATTTCCTTTCTCAAGCTTCTTCTCCATAGAAATAGTTGTACGCTTGAATGTTTTTTCTGTATATGCTCTAGCAGCTTTAACAGCATCACCTTTTGTGTTATAAGAACCTAATTGATTATCAAAATCATACACAACGTATTTAAGAACCCACTTCTTTGTACCTGGAGTAACAATGTGCTCCACTTGAGATTTAATCTTATTGTTATTAACTACAGGTTCGTGTGTACAAATAGCAAAACAATCATATTTGTTTGCATCATCTAATCTTTCTCTAATAAAACGACTAAGATCTTTCTTACTTGTTTTCCATTCGTTAGTAAGATCACGAAATCCTGGAACTGTGCTAATTGTTCCATTGTAAGAATCATCACCATATTCTCTTTCAGCTGCATCTTGCAACTTTGTAAATACATCTTTTGCAGATTTACCTCTGCCTGAGTTTTCAAATTGACATGCTCCCATTGTTATTTGTTTTTAAAATATTAATAATAAAATTATTGCAATTATTCCCACAAGGGCTATAAATGCAAAAGCCTCAGAACTTTCATTCTGAGACTTGTTTTTGCCTTGGTTTTCCATATTACAAAGTTGCTATCTTTTCATACACTTCGAATTCATCAGAGATTACATCAAATTTTTGTATAAGGTTTAAGAATAAGCTTAAGTCTGCAATTCCAGAATAGTCAAAATTCTTACCAAGCTTTTTACCAAACTCAATACCATTTCCATGATTCTCAGCAGTGAATAATATTTCACCAGTTTCATCTAGATAAAGAGCATACGTTGTTACAGAAGGAATTTCTGCTTTTACAAACGTGTAAGTTGTCTTTAGCTCATCAGAGCACAAGATCGTGTAAGATTTCATCATCGTTGTTTGTTTTAGAGTTATCAATACGTAAACCAAATTGCAAATCAAACCAGCCAAATATACTTTCAGCCCTTGATTTATTACATTTAAATACTTTCTTTATAAGAGGAAGAGCATAACTTTTTAATTGCTCATGCTGTTCATCTGTCATTGTCCATTTTGAATACCATTCTTCTGTCTTGTAGGCTTCAGCAATAGTTTTACCCACCATAGTGAGTTGATAATCAACCAAATGATCTGCTAAATTTGTGCGATTTATCTTCATATATACGCTTTTACACGCAAATATACGAAATTAATACTTTT
>Ga0209085_1002102_pt1 | contig 11542 bp, 12 predicted proteins | sample C_131016_EF_Meta_FD_187310 | JGI IMG/M metagenome (GOLD analysis project Ga0209085, IMG submission 187310) | Freshwater microbial communities from Lake Croche, Canada to study carbon cycling - C_131016_EF_MetaG (SPAdes) (version 2) | ecosystem: Environmental > Aquatic > Freshwater > Lake...
CTGGATCAGCTCTAGCTTTATTTGTTGTGGCAGCCGGTTTTATGAAGATTGCTAGGCCGATTGAAGAAATTAGAAAGATGCCTTGGGCTTCGAAGATGTCTGCAACTAACATTCGTTTGATTGGTTACGCAGAAATCCTTGGTGCATTGGGTCTCATCCTCCCGATAGCATCCGGCACATTAGTCATACTTACTCCTATCGCTGCCACTTGCCTTGCTGTTCTAATGGCTGGAGCAACCATCACCCACATTCGTATCAAAGATCCAAAGTCTGCCTCTGCGACAACTACAGTTCTAGTGTGTGTTGCTCTTTTTGTCGCAGTGGGAAGATTCATCGGACTGAACTAGCAAGCCGAACTTCAAAAGACCTCGCGATTGACCTTTGAACAAAACTACACTTATCCCATGTCGCCAAGTCCAAACCAATTAGTTGAACTGAAGATAGCTGGGCGCTATCGAAAGATACCGGTTTGGGCAACAGAGCTAAGTTTTGAAGTTCGACCTGGTCAAAAGTTCGATGAACGAGCCTGGAAGTATTGGAAGCCTGTGCTTCTGCTTCTGAATGAAGTTGCTAAAAAAGAGAAACTAAAAATCAACTGGGTGAGAGTCCATTCACACTTTGGTCATAAAGGTGATGTTCCCCATGCCATGGGTTGGTGGGATCACGAAATCAAAGCTATGTTCCTATGTCACTTTGATAAGGAGACCATGCTGCATGAAGTTGGTCATGCTCTATCCAGTGGTTACCATGGTGACCCTTGGGCTAAGCAAGCAGCCAGACTCTATATGAAGTATCTAAAGGGCAAAGAACTCAAAGATGCCATGATTCAGTTAGCTCACTACCTTTCAGGTAGAAGAGTTTATAAAACTATCTATGGTGAGAAAGCACCTAAGGCACCTGAGATACAAAGTCTGTGGAGAAACTTAGATCCCAAGTAATGGAATTTACTTCAACAGACCATTGTCGAAAAGGAACTTAGCAGTCTCAACTAAAGATGTTTCCGGTGTGATGAAATCAATTCCTAGAACTGTCTGAGCCTTCTTTGAGCTTGCGTTGATGTGTTTACCAAGGGTTGGTAGCACTGCTCTAATTTCTCCATCAAATAATGCCAGGAAACGAATTAAGAAACTAGGTGCCTGCTTGGTTGGAATCTTTCTTGCTGGGAACTCTGCTTTGAGTGTTCTAGCCATCTGAATGAAAGTTCTTGATCCTGCGTTAGCAATAAAGCGCTGACCCTTAGATGCATCAAGCTTGATTGCTTTCACGTGCATAGTTGCAACATCTTTGACATCAACAATTCCAAAAGCCATATCTGGTAGCACTGGGTCTTTACCATTCATAAGTCTTTCAACTACTGAAACGGAAGCTCCGAAGTTTAGATCCAGTGGAACACCAGCTACCAACACAGGGTTGATGGTGGTTAGTTCAAGCTCAGGTGCATCGGAGGCGATGTAGTCCCAGGCTGCTTTTTCTGCAAGGGTCTTTGACTTGGTATAGGCCACCCGACCAATGATGTGGTTTGGATCACTCCAAACAGTTTCATCAAACTCAGTTTTACCTGCAGGCAGATCTGTTCCATATATAGCTGCAACAGATGAAGTTAGGATTACTCGCTTCACACCAGCCTTGTGAGCAGCTTTCAGAGCACGAAGGGTTCCTTCAACAGCTGGTCTAACCAGATCGTTCTCGTCTTTCGGAGAAGCGATAGGAAATGGTGAAGCACTATGAATCAGAACATCAACACCCTTGATGGCTTCATCCCAACCAGCATCCTTCTCAAGGTCTAATTCAACAAAAGATAGTTTCTTATCTAATTTGAAATCAGCTGGAAGGTGAGCCTGCATTGCTGCTCTAACCTCATCAGCCTTAGCGCTGTTTCTAACCGAAGCTCTAACTTCATAGCCATCGGTTAGAAGTCTTAGAGTGATGTGCTTACCGATGTATCCGCTTGAGCCGGTTAGTAGAACTTTGGTCATGATGAATTCCTTTGTTTGAATGCTCTTAGTTTATCTTTGCTGTCTAGTTGACTGGAGCGGCAATAACAACCTTCGTGGTTGGGCCAACCTCTTCATAAATCTCTAAATCAAAACCAGGTCTTCTTAGAATTCCAGAGTTAGGTAGAAGATCTGAATAGAAACTAACCACGGTTTGGGGCATTTCTGACATAGGGCCGATGTGGGTAACGCAGGCATACTTCTCTTCCTCGAGAATAAGAACCTCTAACTCCCCTAAATCTTCGGGGATATCAAAAACTTCATAGCCCGCGAAATAGAACATCTCACCTGATGAACCATCCTCATCTGCATTCCACATCACACCGATACCCAAAGGCCATTCAGCTCTGTTTAGTTGCATGGCAAAGTAATGTTTTGACATTTCATCCCAAAGTGGTCCAATTACCTGCGGTCCGTTAGCCCCTTCGTGTCTAGCAGTAATAAAGGGTGCCTTCATTCCTAGCAGTGTTCGTCTAGGAAGGGTTTGGATTTCAATAGTCATGGCTCTCCTTCTTGGTTCAAAACGAGTCTAAATCCAAACGTCAGATTAGGCTTATTTCGTGTTCAATAAAATCTTTATCAATCTACCAATTGAGAACCTGACTAAATCTGTTGAATTTTTCACAGCTCTAGGTTTCACTTTCAACCCGCAGTTCACTGATGAGCAGGGGACCTGCATGATTGTTTCAGAGAATATCTACATAATGCTCCTAGAGCACGCTAAGTTCCAATCCTTCACCCCTAAACAGATTGCTGACAAGAACACCGTTGAAGCTTTGCTTTCTTTCTCCTGTGAATCTAAAGAGCAAGTTAGTCAAATTGCAGAGAAAGCATTTGAGATTGGTGCAAAGCGCGTGAATGATCCTGAAGATCACGGCTTTATGTTTAGCTGGGCTTTTGAAGACCTAGATGGTCACGCCTGGGACTTATTCTGGATGGATCCTGAATTCGTTCAGAACTAATTAGTTCTTAGTTGAACGACGTATTGTCCACCACCGGCTTTTAGTTCTGTTTCAAACTTCATTTCTGGAACAAATCGAGTCAATCTATCTAATAACCACTCTGAGGCTGCTTTAGCATCTGCTTCATCTGGGCATCGAGCAACAACTTCTCTTCCACCTTTACGAGCTAACCGTTCAACAGTTTCAACAATCGGTGCTGGATCTAAAACGAAGAGGTCTTTACCCCAAGGAATAACTGGAGCTTTCTTCCCCTTCATCGTGTTACACATACGATGAGCAAGTCTTTCTTTAGCGCTCTTGTCTTTAGGGTTCTTAGCCACAAAATAGCTATCAATACTTGGACCAAGATCAGCATTCACCGAACCATCAGGATCCACCGCAGCATCACAAATCCAACAGATCCAGTTATCACTATCGCCAACAGCAGTTAAATCACTCATAGTTTCGAGACTAATCTACTGACCCTGCCAAATCAGTCCCCCATCCAATACGCTTGAGGAATGACAAATTCCGAAGGCGGCCAGATTAGGGTCGTCTTCCTTGTCTTCTATTACGAAGCTTGGGATGCTTTAGCGGGTATTCATGACCTGATGAGAACTAGTTCACAGTTTGATGTGACTGTTATATCCATCCCTAGAAGATTCTCATCAGAAGCACCTTTTGCTGAAGAAGATGAAGTCAGCCACTACTTTGATCGACTAGGGGTTACTCACCTTCGCTATAACTTTGATGATTCTTTTGAAGGTCTAGAGAGACTAAAAGCACAAAAGCCTGACTATGTCTTTATCAACTATCCGTGGCAGAGAAACTATCAACCTGGTTATCGAGTTGATCAACTCACAGAGTTCACTAAAGTCTGTTACGTTCCTTATTACTCAGCTCCGCTTGTTATCGAACCTGATCAAGAAGGTGTTGCCCCGCACCTTTATATGCAACGCTCCCACCAATTAGCTTCCCTAGTTTTCACCCAGGATAAGAATGTTCATTTGGCTTATGCCAACACCTCACGAGGAAATGAACATGTTTATATAACTGGAACACCAAAGCTTGATGCTTTGGTTTCTAAAGTGTCACACGGTGAGAAGAGCTGGCCATTAGATAATCCAGGAAATTTCAAGATGATCTGGGCTCCGCATCACAGTTTCTCTCCAGCATGGTTGAACTTCGGTAATTTCCCTTCAATGTTTGAAGACATGCTGCAGTTTGCCTCAGATAACAGCACCGTTGACATTGTTCTTCGACCACATCCTCTGATGTTTAGAACACTCATCGATAGAGATGTAATAGCCGAATCAGTTTTAGATGACTGGTTAGCTAAATGGAATTCTCTACCAAACACTTCAGTAGATTCTCAAGATGATGTTGCACTGTTGTTTGGAGCAGCAGATCTAATGGTCACCGATGGAATCTCTTTCCTAGCGGAATATCCTCTTGCAACCAATAAACCAGGTATCTTCTTTGAAAACCCAGAACACTGGCCACTATCTGATCTAGGCGAGTTAGCTGTTAGAGCCAACATAAAGGTTTCCACCTTTGCCGAATTCCTTGAACAATTCGAAGCAGTTAGAAGTAGTGGACTACCTGATTTTGCAAGACAAATCTCTAATCTCCGTGAAGTTGCCCAGCCCTTCCCCGGTCTTGCTACAAGCAAGATAGTTGAAGTTGTTCTCAGTGACTACAGCTCAGGAACTGAGCTGGTTGATAAGTCTTTGGTAACTGAAACCGCTTGGGAGAACCGAGCTGGATCAGAACCCGCCTGGGATTAGACCGAAACTTCCGTTTACCTTCCCGTTAACAACACGCCAAATCCAACTAACCATTAGTTCACTTGATTAATGGACTTTAGTGTTGTGAAGAAGTTGTTTAGAAGTTACGTCGCCCTTGGAGATTCCCTCTCCGAAGGTTTAGGCGACTTCTTCTTTGACCACAATCGGGTCCACTCAGGTTGGACTGACCGTTTTGCAACACTGCTAGCCAAAGAATGTGAAATTCGTGGCGAGGAGTTCAAGTATTCCAATCAGGCAATACGCGGGGCCAAAATCGCTGAAATCATGGGGCCTCAGCTTGATGCTGCTTTGGCGCTAAAGCCAGATTTGGTAACCATCATGGCTGGTCAAAACGATCTACTAAGCAAAGAAGAGAACCTCCCAATCCTTGAGCAGAAACTTCGCGATGGCATTACCCGCCTTCATGCTGCGGGAATTTATGTGATTTTATCCAACACCATTAACCCAATACATCTGCTGGTCTTTAGACCGCTAGCTCGTCTGGCAACCAAGATGACCGCAATGATTGAACGAGTTGCAGAAGATATGAATGTTCCGGTGCACGATGTTCATCGAATCGAATCGCTAGCTGATGTTTCATACTGGGCCGAAGACATGGTTCACTTTTCAGGACCGGGTCACATCAAAGTTGCTAACGAGGCTGCAAAGCTTCTGAACCTAACTTTCAGAATTGGTGAATTAGACGATTGTGAGATAGCCACTCCAAGCCGAGGACCTATCGGAACTTCCAAGTGGATTGTCGTCCACGTTATTCCATTCTTTTGGAGAAAGATCCGCCGAGTTTCCTCCGGTGACGGTTTAGATCCGAAGCTGCCTTCATTGGAACCCTATAGCGGTCTGGCATCTGATCTAGAACACATCAAAGACCACCGTCCTAGTAACTATGGGGCGTTTGATTACTCTAAAGCTTCTTAGCTTTTTTGTTCTTTAGATAATTTCTCAAAAGCTCAATCGGAAACGGTAATGAGCTAACCACAATAAAACCTAAGACCCAAGCTTCGATGTTGTTCTTCACAACAGGAATGTTTCCTAATCCCCAAGCAACTAATAGCAATACCCCAGCCCACAGTAATGCTCCAAGCAGGTTATATCTGAAGAACTTCGATCTACCTAACCCCATAATTCCAACCAACATGGGAACTAATGCTCTAAGCACTGGCACAAACCTTGATAGCACAAGAGCCCGTGGCCCATACTTCTCAATAATGTCGTGAGCTCTCTCAATCGAGCCCTCATTGAAGAACCAGTTCTTCTTTCTTTTAGTGAAAAGTCTTGGTCCCACCTTTTCACCGATCAGGTAACCAACCTGGCTTCCGATAGTTGCCGAGAAAATCAACAGGGGAACTGCAATAACGATTTGAATGGGGCTTGACGATTGAGCAAGAGTTATACCGAGAACAAAGATCAGTGAATCCCCGGGCAAGAAAGATCCAAAGATAGTTGAGGTTTCAAAAAATAACAGTGCTGCAACCCCAACGACTGCGTATGCTCCAAAAGAATCGATGAGCGATTGAGCATCAAGCAATCTGAAGTTGCTCCACTTCCTCGTTAGTTGATTGGCGAATAGCGGTCAGGTATAGCTCAAAAAGTCTATTGTTGTTCTCTTTCCAAGATTTATTCAACACAGACCTGCGACCACCCTCACCAATTCTGGCTCTAAGTTCCGAGTCAGCCATAACCTGGATTAGTTGTTCTTTATAAACCCCAACTTTTTTAGGATTCATTAGGTAACCGGATACTCCGCTTTCGATAAGGAACTTAGGACCTCCAGCCTCAGGAGCAATCACTACCGCTCCAGCTGATTGGGCTTCCTGGATGGTTTGACCAAAAGTCTCCTCTTGGCCGTAGTGAACAAAGACGTCCATTGCCGCATAGTAGTTGGCAAGATCTTCACCTGATTGCTTACCAACAAAGTGGACGTTCTTCTTTCCAAGCTTGGATTCCAAACTTGCACGCTCTGGTCCGTCACCAACAATCACAAAGACAGTGTTAGGAACATCAATTAGCTCCACAAATCGCTCAACGCTCTTCTCGGCAGCTAAACGACCGACATAACCAACAATAGTTTCACCATTAGGTGCAAGTTTTTGTCTAAGGTCGTGAACTTCTTTCAGAAGTTTTCTATTTGGGTTATAGAGATCAAGATCAACGCCGCGACCCCAAATCTCAACATTGTTGATACCAAGTTTGTTCAAATACTTCTTCACTTCAGCTGTTGGTGCAAGATTCAAAGTTGCAGGGGCATGAATGTTTGCCATGAATTTATCCATCATTGGACGAAGCACCTTGAATCCATAGCGCTCTGCATATGCTGCTAGATCTGTTTGAAAAACAGCTACGCATGGAACGTTGTTCTTTTCGGCCCAGTTGATTGCCTGAGAACCTAACAGTACCGGTGAAGCAACGTGAATCACATCTGGCGCATATTCACTGAGAAGTTTTGTAACCAAAGGTGAAGGCATACCAAGTTGGAATTGAAAAATTGGAACGCTAGGAACCTGGTAGGTCTTGAACCCCATGAACTCTTTGCCAGGGGTGGTTGGTGCAATGACAATGGCGTCATGCCCTTGTTCTCTAATTGACTCTAAGACTCTAACAACGCTGTTTGCCACACCGTTGAATACCGGTGGGAAACTTTCAGTCACGATAGCTATGCGCATTTTCACGCCATTAGGATACGAATTCGACCTGTCAGCAAGTTATTCACTTGGTAAAGGTCTTATGAACTACCCGTATCAAAGTTGAACAATTGGTAACAACTATTTATTCATTACGCTTGTCATAGGAGCACTATGAAACTAACCACAATAGATCTAAACGCTGACCTTGGTGAAACGGTCAATGACTATCTAGATCTTCTCCCCATCATCACCTCAGCTAACGTTGCCTGCGGTGCCCATGCAGGTGGTGGTGAACTCCTAAAAGAGACAGTTAAGGCTTGCGTTGCTGAAGGTGTTCAGGTTGGTGCTCACCCTTCCTACCCAGATCGGGCTAACTTCGGGCGCATCTCGATGAAGAACGAGTTCACTAAAGAACAACTGACTGAACTTATAGTTAATCAAATTGAGCTAGTGCTAACCGAGTTGAAACAGAACGGTTCAGGTTTGTCCCATGTGAAGGCTCACGGAGCCCTCTATAACGATGCAGTTGTTGATGTTCTTGTGGCTGAAGCACTGATTCAGGCAGTGAAGGTATATGGCGTACCAATATTTGGATTGCCTAACAGTGCCTTAGAAACAGTTGCTAAAGAGCATGGAGTTGCCTTTATTCCAGAGGGATATATGGATCGTGCCTACACATCCCAAGGAACCTTGGTCCCTAGAACCATCCCCGGTGCAGTCCTATCCCATGATGAAGCACTCACTCAGATAGCCGAACTGGCGGTTTCAGGAACTATTGAAACAATAGATGGAACTGTTCTTGATTTAAATTTGCAGACTATTTGCATTCATGCTGACACTCCAGATGCAGCTAGCACTGCGAAAGCAGTGAAGGCAATCTTTGAAGCAAATGACATTGTGATCAGTTCATTCAAGGTAGTTCAATGAGTCCAAAACTAACTGAATATGGTGAGCGTTCAATACTCATTGAAGATTTCGAAACAACTCCACTTTTGATAAGCATCGAACTAGAGCAAGCATTTCCAACTGCAAGTATTCGCTCTGGTTTAGCTAGCGTTGTCATCACATTTCCAGACTATGAAGATTACTTTGCTCAAGTTGAAGAAGTGTTAGCTGGTATTAAAACTTTTGAACAATTAGTTTCATTTAAAGTTGTTGAAATACCTGTTAACTATGACGGTGAAGATCTAGATGCAGTGGCCAAAGCAACTGGGCTTAGTGTCGCTGAAGTTATTAGTAATCATCAAGAGATTTTGTGGATTGTGAAGCTGATTGGTTTTGCTCCCGGTTTTCCTTACTTAGTTCCAACTTCAGGTTCCAGCGTTTTTGATTCGGTTGGAAGACTAGAAACCCCTAGAACTAAAGTTCCTTCTGGTGCTGTTGGTATTGCTGCTGGAATGAGCTGTGTTTATCCTTCGGTCATGCCAGGTGGTTGGCAGCTGATTGGCAGAACCGAAATAGTTTTATTTGATGTTACTAATACAGATCATCCGAGTCTTCTGAACATCGGAGATCAGGTTCGTTTTGTTGAGGTTAGCAAATGACCATCACTATCGTTTCAGCAGGACTAACCATTATTGAAGATAAAGGCAGAACCGAATACACAAACCTCGGTGTTCCAGTTTCTGGTGCTTTTGATAAGCTCTCACATCAATTGGCCTGCAATTTGATTAATGAGCCTTTAGCCCCGGTGCTTGAAATACTTCGAGGTCCTTTCCAATTGAAATCAGATACGGAACTGGTTCTAGCGGTGATTGGTGAAGCCAAGGTAACCGTTGATGGTTATCCAGCACCACTGAACTCAGTGTTTGTTTTAGGGGTGAATAATAACCTTCGAGTTGTTCCTAATTCTGAGAGCCCGGTTTATCTGGCAATCAAGGGTTTAGTCATCCAAAGAACGCTAGGTTCTTATTCCCATGACACTCTTTCTCAGATAGGTCCAGCACCACTCAAAGACGGTGATCTTTTCGAGACCAATGAAATAGATAAGAACGATCCCGTCATAGGTTCTTTCATTAGCTCAAACCTTAAGACCTCTATATGTGATCTGCGATACCTGCCTGGCCCACATAACTTCGAAATCAGAGGAAACTGGCAAGTTAGAAGTATTGCCCGCAGCGGTATTCGCTTGAGCACCAATCATCCACTGAAAGATGCCTCCAGTTCACTAGCCAGCTTCCCCGTGATGCCTGGTGCTATTCAGGTGCCTCCTTCAGGTTTACCGGTGATTCTGGGGCCAGATTGCGGAACTACCGGTGGTTATCCGGTAGCGGGGGTCATTATTGAAGCAGATCTGCATAAATTAGCCCGACTAACGCCAGAGACTGAGATAAACCTCATACCTATTACTAGGCAAGAAGCAGCCTCGGCAAAAGCTCAACTTTCAAAGACAATCGCAAATTCAGTGACCCGACCAAACGACATGGGTGCTTGGTAAGAGCTGGTTGTCCCCTAAATAGGTGACCCTAATAGTCTGGGTTTGCCTTATTCTGGCTGGTATTTTCAAGGTAACGCACCAAAACAGTTGAATGGGGTTTCAAATGAACAACAACGGTCCTGGAAAAATCATCGGCATAACTTGCCTTTCCATCATTGCTTTTGCCTATTTAGGCGGATCAGTTATCAGTGGTCTATTCACGGGTAACTTCTCCTCAGCAATATTCCCTATTCTGCTTATTGGTCTCATAATCTTCCTATCGGTTAGATCCAGAAGGAAAAAGGACGGCGAAGAGCCGAGACCTATTTACACTCTTCCACCGACCGTGAACACTCCGGTTCAGGCAGCAAGTGCTCCAGCTAGAACAGCCACTGTTGCTCCTAGTTCATCAAGTTCAACCGGTGTTCTGATCAACCCGATTTGTAATCACAAGTTCAGAGAAGAAACCGTTAGCTCTAAACCGGTTGTGGTTTGTGATTGCGGCAACCAATTTGAATCAGCGAACCTAATCAAGTTCAATAAGTTGACTTCTCAAATGGAGAAACTTTCAACACAACTAGATGACCTTGAAGCGCAAATTCGCGATTACACCAGAACTAATTACGGAACAGCTACTCAAGCAGCCCAGACTGTCACTACCCCTAAACCAGTTGCTGCTCCACCTAAGCCGGTTGCCCCACCAGTTCAGAAACCTAAGATTTCTTTTTCTTTGCAACAGTGGTTGATCATCGGAGCTAGCTTGCTGGTTCTGGTTGCCGGATCTGTTTTCGTTTCAACCTATGTGAACGTTCTAGACCAGTGGGTTTTCTTCGCTGTCACTACAGTGCTATCTGCCGGTATGGCTTTCGCTTCTTTTGCAACCAGAAAGATTTCTGGAATTATCGCAAGTTTCCTTGCAGCGTTCTCAGTTGCTATGCAAATAGCAACCATGTCTATCGTTGGTGACCAAATCAGCAACGGCCAAAGTTGGGACTTCCGTTGGGATGGTGCTCCAGCATGGTGGTGGATGATCACACTATTTGTGGTTACCGGTATTTCAACCTTGCTTGCTAAATACAGTTCAGTATTTGGATTTAAGGGTCTAGCACTTCTCGGAGCAACCGGAGGATCACTTCTACTAGGTCTTGCTGTTATTCGTGAACTTGTTCCAGGTAACTGGTCTCCACTAAACCTTGCCATCATGGCACTAGCTGCAGTTGGTTTGGCTTACCTATCTAGATACCTCAGATCTATTCCGGCACTTGAACCTACCGATAGCAAATACAAGGAATACGCAAAATCTGTTGCTAAACGTGAAGATAACAGCATCCTGACTTTCACCCGTATTGCCGCTTTGATTGAAGTGGTGGCTGGTTTTGGTCTAGCAATCAACAGCCTGAGTTCAGTGGCCTCCGCAGGTCACTTCACCCCTAACCCAATTTCAATGCTGGTATTTGCTGTAGTTATTGCAGGCTTCGGACTAACTGCTAAACAGTGGAGCACCCAGTTCAGCACTGATGGCAAGGAACTTCCTAGACTGCTACCGATTAGCGCAGGTATTGCCTACGTTTCTCTAGCGGTATCAGTTCTAACCTTCATCACCGATAACACCAATGCGTGGGTTAGCGCTTTGCTAGCTCTGGTTGCCATCTTTGCTCAGGCTTGGTTCAGCAGCTCTCTAAAGCAACTGAAACCAGTTGCTGTGTTGATCACAGTTACCGCCTATGTGACTGCTGGTCTGTGGCTACTCAACTCCATCTTC
>Ga0209085_1002103_pt1 | contig 11541 bp, 14 predicted proteins | sample C_131016_EF_Meta_FD_187310 | JGI IMG/M metagenome (GOLD analysis project Ga0209085, IMG submission 187310) | Freshwater microbial communities from Lake Croche, Canada to study carbon cycling - C_131016_EF_MetaG (SPAdes) (version 2) | ecosystem: Environmental > Aquatic > Freshwater > Lake...
GACTTCAGTTGAAGGTCAAAATGTCATTCAAGAGTATTACGGTACGCTAACGTCAAACTGTACGGTTATATTGCCGCCTACAGTGCAATTGTATTCAGTACAAAATAATACAACTGGTGCGTTTACGCTGACTTTTGGTACGGGCGCTATTGGCGCGTCAACGATTACTGTTCCGCAAACTCTTGCTGAAATTATTATTTGTGATGGCACTAACTGTTACAACGCTACGTCGGCTGCGGTTAGTTCTTTATTAAGCCTTACGTTAGGAAATGGATCGGCTTTTGCGCCATCACTAAACTTTTCTGGTGACACCACAACTGGTTTATATTTACCGTATTCAGGTGCATTAGGTATTTCCGCAGGTGGTGGTAATGTAGCCACATTCACGCCTACCGGCGTATTAATCCCCGTAGGAATTGGCGGGGGTTCGTTTTGACAGATAAAACGATATCGCTGCAGATTAAACCGGGTATCCAAAGAGACGGAACCCTGTTTGATGCGCCTACCTATGTAGACGGCCAGTGGGTACGTTTTCAGCGTGGTCGCCCACGTAAGATAGGTGGTTATAAAGGTATCTTTTTGAATGGCTCTGGAGTGTCACGCGGGATGACGATGACCTCCCAGAATGGCTTGAACTATGTAGTATCTGGTTACAACAATGGATTAGAACAGTGGATTACTGATAATGACGATGGCGTAGGATCGGGTCCATATCAATATACGTTATCTAATTTTACTGCGAGCAATAAAAATCTTTGGCAATTTGACATAGCTTATGACACGACAGGAACTACTCAAACCATCGTTGCTCACCCTGGGCAAAATCTTGCTAATATTGATAGCACTACTAGCACTCCTGTTCTATACGGTGCTTTTCCGGGGTCTGCGCTCTCTGCGGTCAAAGACACGGCAGGCGCCAACCCGACGGGTAATACAATATCGGTTTCCGGAGGATGTGTAGTCTTACACCCATATCTATTTGTATACGGTGATCACGGGCTCATTCAGAATTCTTCTGCCGGCAACTTCCAAGATTGGAACTCTGCTGACTCTAATAGCAACAACGTAGCAACGGGTAAGATAGTTAAGGGCTTGCCTGTGCGTGGCGGTACTACCTCTCCTGCTGGTCTATTCTGGGCGTTAGATGCGCTGATTAGAGTTACGTTTACCGGATCAGCCCCGTTTTACTGGAGATATGACTTAATATCTTCACAGACATCTATTATGTCGAGCTCATGCGTGATTGAGTACGATGGTATTTATTTCTGGTGCGGCGTAGATAGATTCTTGATGTACAACGGCGTTGTGCAGGAAATGCCAAATAATATGAATCAAAACTACTTCTTTGATAACCTGAACTATGTTCAGCGTCAAAAAGTATGGTGCACAAAAGTACCTAGATTTGGTGAGATTTGGTGGTTTTATCCTCGCGGCAATTCAACTGAATGTAACGACGCAATCATATATAATGTGCGTGAACAGACGTGGTATGACGCCGGACAGGCAATGGGTGCTCGCAGGTCAGCGGGGACATTCTCTGAAGTATTCCGCTTCCCTATTTGGAGTGGAAACGAAGCCAATTCTGAGGGAAAGTATACGAATTGGCAGCACGAGTCAGGAACAGATATGGTTTATCTGACCAACGTGGACGCAATTCAGAGCTATTTTGAGACCAATAATATAGGTCTTGTGACGGGTGGGCCGGGTGCTAATGAAATTGTAGGCGCTAATAGATGGCTGAGATTAATCCGCGTAGAGCCGGATTTTGTTCAGAATCAGTCTATGAATCTATACGTGACGGGTAAGGGCTATGCTGATGACGTAGATGTGACTACGGGGCCATATGCTTACCAACCGGGTACTCTCAAGATTGACTTGAGGGAGCAGCGACGGGAGATGCGCCTACGCTTTGAGAGCAACACGCAGAACGGCAATTACCAGATGGGTAAAGTTCTGTTGTTAGCTGAGGCTGGTGATGAGCGCGGGACCGCAAATCCATGATAATTGAAAAAACTTGCACAAAGTGTAAAGAAACTAAATCAGTTGATCTGTTTTATAAAAGAAGCGATCTGCCTGGAAAATATGCGTCACATTGTAAATCTTGCAAAAGAGCTCATGATAATCAGCACTACCATAAAGAAGAAATAAAGAAAGCTAAAGCAAAATATGCAAAAGAAAGAAGAAAAAAAGAAGATGTTCAGCTAAGAGAGAAAGAGTACAAAAAAGAATATAATCATAGGCCAGAGGTGAAAGAAGCTAAACGTTTATTTCAGCAAAAGCGCAGATTAAATAAAGATTTTGTAGCAAAAGAAAGAGAAAGAGAAAAATTGTATGCCAAGCAAAATCCTGCTTTGTTTGCATATAAAACAAGATTACGAAAAGCCGCCAAATTGCAAAGAACTCCTGGATGGCTTACTGAAGATGATTATTGGCTTATAAAAGAAGCTTACGATCTTGCGGCGTTAAGAACCAAAATGTTTGGGTTCAAGTGGAGTGTAGACCATATAATACCGCTTAGGGGTAAAACTGTTTCAGGATTGCACATTCCTAGTAATTTGCAGGTAATTCCTCTAAGTCAAAATAGTTCAAAGGGTAATCGTGTCAGTTTGTTATGATCCTCGAGGGCTTACTTGGGACAATTACTGTCGTTATATGGCTGAACTGTTTGCCCCAAACGACTTGGGGACGGTGCCGGAAGAACAATGGCAACAATGGGCGGCGGGGGTATACGGAATAGGATATTTTGCACAGTCAGGTGTACCAGATCCACGCGGTTTTCAGAACTGGCAGGATTGGGCGATGGCTGTAGTAGGCATAATGAGCATTGAGGACAAGTGATGGCAACTCCATTACCGGATTTAAGCGATTACAATTTATCGGTTTCGCCTTATCAAAGCCTAAGTGATATTTCTAGGGTATTTGGGGCCGGAGCAGGATTTGGTGCTGCAGACTATGTTGCCGCTTTGCAGGCAGGATATACTGACCCTCAAATTGTTGCATTTTTAAAAGCCAATCCATATTTAGACGCAAGTAACATATCCGGAAAAATTGCTTCTGGATTACAAAACCAGTTAATTAATACAGGAATTGCAAATCTTTCTACTAGCGACCCTAATCGTGCTGCATTAGTAAACCCCAACCCCACATCTTTCACCGATCCATATATTCAAAAAGGTATACCTGGACGCGGAAACGATCCTAGCGTTCAGATGGCAAATGCTAACGTAAACGTGGCCGGAAACGATACTTACAACCAATTAATGCAAGCGTCGCAGGCTGGCACATTGGTGATGGCTAAAAGTCCTGATAAAAGAAATTTTATGGGGCAGTTAGAACCATCTAGTACATATCAACTTATAGATTCAGCTACAGGAAAGGTAGTTTCTGATAATGTATCTCCATCTCAGACAAATGGCGTATATCAGTTTAGATTTGGCAACCCGCAATCAGAGGGTTCCGTAAATGCATATATTCGCGCTGACCCAACAACGGGTGCGGTAGGCGCAATAGACCCATCTAAGAATCTTTCCTATCAATCAGGTATGGGTGGGGGGATGTTGAGCGGTATTGCGGGTATGGCTTTGCCTTTATTAACGATGGCACTTGCTCCAGAACTAGCCCCAGCCTTGTCAGCATTAGCACCTGAAACAATGGCGGCAGCAGACGCTGCTTTGTCAGGACTTGGATTAGGATCTGGAACTGCTGCAAATTTAGCTGCAAATGCGCTTACTACGGCTGGAAAAGATCTGATAACAGGTCAGAGTTTAAGTAATATTCCAACCAATCTAATTTCACAAGCAGTAGGCGCAGACGTTGCTCAAAATGTTGGGTTAGATCCAAGTTTAAATAAAAGTCTTGGAAATGCTGCTGGTGCATTAACAAATGCTGCTTTAACTGGAACGCCAATTAATCCTCAAGCGCTTGGAACTTCATTAGCCCTAACAGCAGCTAAGGGGGCTTTGCCAAACCTTACTGGACCAACCGGCCAAACTCCGGGAATAATTGCCGATAGCGGTACAACTCCAAGTGCTACAGCGGCATTACCCGCAGATCAAGTTGGAGCTTTGTCTAACCTGCAAGATAACAGTGGAGACATTGGAACGTCTTATGATTTAACTCCTCCTGCGCCGCCAGTTCATGAAGATTCTCCTATGGGCTCTATGGCCAACATTGGAATCCCATACCAAGGTCAGGGAGCTATTTCTGGAGCTGATGCTTTAGATCCCACTACTGCTTACTATAATTCATTTGACTTAACTAATCCTTCAGCAGAAGCATCAGCAGGAACAACTACTTCGTATGGAGATGGAACTGGCCAATCTTTTTATAATGTTCCAACTATTCCAGTAAGCCAGCAAGAACAAGGAGTTCCTACCGACTATACTTCTGTTCCTATTAGTAGTGGTTATGCTTTAACGCCTGACTTGACTGGGCCTAATATTGCTCCATCAAATGCCACATTAAATGGTCAGCCAGTTCAGTCTGCTGCTCCTGTTGGCACTGGTATTTCATCACAGAACTATTTTAATTCAGTTACAAATCAAGCTGCTCAGAATACACCTACTGACAAAACAGGCCGTACATTGTTAACTCCTACAATGTTTACTGGACAAGCACCTACTCAACAACAGAATATTCTTAGCCCATTAGCGCAGCTTCAGTTAGCTTTATCTGGTTATCAGCCTGCGCTCACTAAAGCAGTACGTCAGAGAATGGCGAGCGGCGGACAGCCTCATCAAACCACTTACCATCCAGAAGCGAAACTTGGAGATCATATTTTCCGAACAGGCGGTCCTAGCCACTATGTTGATGGTAAAGGCGATGGTCAGTCTGATGATATTCCTGCGATGCTTGCAAAAAACGAATATGTTTTTGACGCGGATACAGTTGCACAATTAGGAAATGGTTCTAGCGAGGCTGGAGCAAAGTTATTAGACAAATTTAGAGAAGCTGTCCGCAGACACAAGCGCTCAGCTCCTGATGATAAAATACCACCCAAGGCTAAGAAACTTACTAGCTATTTAAAGGAGGCCGAACGTGGCTGACTTCTTCCAAGGTAGTGCGCTACCGAACGTATCTACGACTCAGACGCAGCAAACAACTGCGCCTGATTACTACTCAAATTATCTGAGCAATCTTGCCTCTCAAGGACAGCAGGCAGGTGCTAACGCTCAGTATGTGGGCCCTACTGCGCTTCAAAATCAGGCATTTCAGAATGTTGCTCAAAACGTAGGTAACTATCAGCCGTTTCTAAATCAAGCTGCTAACCTTACAGGTCAGGCTGCTCAAGGTCCTAATATCAATCAGTTTATGAATCCTTATACTCAGGATGTTGTAAATCAAATTGGTGTTTTAGGCCAGCGTAATATTCAAGAGAATTTATCTCCTCAAGCTACTGCCGGTGCGGTGGGTACTGGTCAGTTTGGCTCACAGAGGGGCGCACAGGTCTTAGGTAATACGTTAAGAGATGCGGCTACTAATATTACTGCTCAGCAACAACAAGCGCTTCAGCAGGGCTATACACAGGCTTTACAGGCCGCGCAGAACCAACAGCAGTTAGGATTGAGCGCTGGTAGTCAGATGGCTAACTTAGGCGCGCAACAGCAGAATCTAGGTTTGCAGGATGTTAATGCTTTGTCTACTTTAGGCGCTCAACAGCAACAGATTGGACAGAACCAACAGTTATTCCCGCTTCAGAATTTGACTACTGAAGCTAATATTATGAAAGGTTTGACTGTACCTACAAGTGTATCCTCACAATATTCTGGTCCTATGCCGGGGGCTTATAATCTTTCACCGCTACAGCAAGTTGCTGGATTGGGCACTACACTTGCTGGCTTTTATCAAACACCTCAGGGTTCTAATCAAAATCTAATATCTCAATTAACCGGTAAACAAGATAATAGTGTTTCTGCAATATTAAGTGCTCTTGGTTTGATTAAGAGTTAAGGATAAATTATGTCAGGCAACGATCAAGATGTGAGCAATCTTCCAGCGATTACTACCCCATTAGGCGGAGAAGAAGATTCTATTGGATTTACCTCGCAAGATACTGCTGAACCTACCGGTGGTCTTCCGATTGTTACATCAAAACCAGAAACTGAAAAGTTACAATTTAGCGATCAAATGGCAAACCTTGCTAAGATGCAAAAAGGTTATCAAGATTTAGACGCTTTGGTAGATGCTCAAAAAGGTCAATTAGGACAAGTACCATGGTTTCAACTTGCTGCTGCTTTTTTAAATCCTGGTCGTACAGGTTCATTTGGTGAAGCTTTAGGTAATGCAAATGCCCAGCTTGGAAATTGGAGAGAAAAACAAATAGCGGCTACCATTCCTTTAGCTCAACAAAAATTAGCCATCGCGCAACAGCAAGGAATTATTTCAAGACAAATGATGGATTTGCAGGGATTGCAAGATTATCAAAAAAGATCACTAAGCAAAGAAGACATCAATGTAACTGGTCAAGATCCTGCAGTATCTACCGCAACTTTACAAAATAGATTGCTTACCTTGCAAAAAGAATTATTAGCTGCAGGGGGAAATGATCTATTGCAAAAACAAATCAAAGAACAGATTAGCACTCTAAAACAAAATCTTGATATACATAAAGAAGCGCATGCTGAATATAACAGCGCTAGAGATTATGCTTTGAAGTTATATCAAGCAGGTATGGATGCTACTAAAACAAAACTAGAACTTACAAAAGCAGGTTTTGCAGGCGAAATCTCAGACAAGTTAATTAAGCAATTATGGCCTGGTGAACTACCATCTGCAGCTCCATCTATTAGCCCTACTACCCCAAGCGCCCCTGCTACTCCTGCTGCTCCTACTACAACAGTATCTGCTCCTGCACCGTCCGCTCCTATGGCAGCGCCTGCTGCACCAGTAACGCGTGTTCCAACTGCTCCTGTTGCTGCTCCAGCTACACCAGCAGCTGCCACGGCTGCTGCTCCTTCAGGCGGTGGCGCCGGATTGTCAGGCAAACAACTTATGGAACAAAAGGGCGCAAACGTAAAGCAGGCCGAAGAAGAAGCCAAAAAGAAGATTGAGCCTATTGTTGGATTTGATGCTATGTCAAACGCCAACTCTACGGCTAACCTAAATTACATTAGAAGCGTTTTATCTAATCCCGCCAAACAAAAGCTAGTAGGAATTTTACAAGAATCGGGTTATTTATCGGCGCTTGCTAATGGTATGCAAGAAGGTATTCATACACCTTTCGGTAGTTTCTCGGCACCTATTAAAACAATGGCAGAAAAAGCCAAATTATCCAAAGATGAACTTGTTGAATTACAAAACCTAGAAAGACGCATGACTAACGAAGGATTAAATGCTATTCGACAAGCTAAATCTGCATTTGGTAATCGTATGACTAACTTAGATGTTAGTAGCGTCATGAAGGGACAAGCAACAACTGACAATTCTGCTAAAGCAATTCTTGAGTGGGCTGAAAATGGTTTATTAGCTAACCATGCTAACAAGAGTATTGCAGATCAATACAACGCATGGCGCGGAAAAAACAAAGGTGGTTCTGGTTGGGAATTTATCAATGGTCCTTATCAACAATCAATCAATGATTATGCAAACATGTTTTCAAGATTAGATAAACGTAGGTTAGGAGCACAATAATGGATGCTGTTGATCAAAAAATGAATAACATATTAGGCGATCAACCTACTGGCGCTCAATCAGAAGACCATTCCCAAGATCGCGATGAAATAGATCATGCATTAGATTCAATTATTCCACCCATACAGTCAACACCAGCTGGAACTACAGCGGCTGCTCCCCCTGAGCCTTCAGATGGAAATCCTTTTATTTCTGGAATAGGTGGAGCGGCATTAGGAGCTGGAGCTGGAAGGATTGCCGGTCAAGTTGCACCAAAACCTATTGTCACAACATCGCCTACATCTCAGAACTTAACACAGGCACAAAAGTTATTAGATACGCATGCTTTTGATGAGTTTGTAGCTAGCAAAAACGCACATCAAAAGGCTTTAGATTTACTAAAATTAGAAATTAGCAATCCAGATACATTGAAGTATATGGAAGATCCTTTGCGCAATCTTGTTGCAACACCAGAAGGTCATGCGCGAATTATTAGTGGTGGTGAAGGTGATACTCTTGGAACCACTGGAAGACAACGACAAGCTTATAATTGGGAAACACAGCGTACATCAGCAGGCGCATCTGGTCCTATCAGATCCATGGGTCAAGTATCATCAACTCCTACTGGTATTAATATTCCTGCTAATTTGGTAAAAGAAGTTCATGATCCTGTTCATGTAGAGATTGCAAAACAAATTACAGCAGCTAGACAAGCTGCCGCACAAGCAGAGGCAGAACACGCAGCAGCAATACAAAAATCAAGTTTAGCAAGAAATCTTGTTAAAGATCTTGCAGGTGGATTGCCTACCGCATCTACTTTAACTAAAGCCATAAATAAAGTTGGTGAATTTGGCAGTGCAATATCAAAGATACCGGGTTTATCAGGCGCGCTTGGAGGTTTTGGTGCTGGAATGGCTGGGCAAGAAGCATATAACAGATATAAGCGCGGAGATTATGCGGGAGCAATTTTACCGGCAATTGAGGCCGCGGGGTCTGCTGCCAGCTTAGTTCCACATCCTATTGTAAAAGGCTTAGGCGCTGGAATTGCTGCTGGAGCAGGCGGTTTAGACTATTTGTTGCATAAATAACACATAACTTACCTCCTCCGAGTTATGTGTCTTTTACCCCCTGTAAATGGGGGTATTTTTTTTCACTTCGTGGATGTTAGGCGTATATCCTTCCTGCTGGCTAGGAGGAACCCACCCGAACTTAGCAAACGTCTTACGGATATCCGTCTTGGTTGCAGGAACGTACTCGCCGCCTGCTAGTAGTGGGATACGTGTATTGATAATAGTATTTTCGCTCATCTGTCTCTCCTGTCGTTTTTGCCTTCTTCCATATATTCAATAATAACTATAACTATCGCCGCAAACATAACCAACATATAAAAGTCAAAGATAGTCATTTTCTTCTATACCTTGCTGATAGTTTCGCAATCTCGGATATGCAGTCTGCTTGATATTGGCCCAGATCCTCTTTTTCCTGTGCGGTTTCTGCCAGTTGTTTCTCTAGCATTTTAATGTGTTCGTTCTGGTAGTGCAAAAGAACCATTATGAACAGAATGAGAGGACCTCTCCATAACCAGTTAAGCATCAAGAGATGCCTTTAATGAATCAATCGGGAATGGTTCGGCGTCACCCGACTCATACCAACTGATTGCATCCTTGATTGCATAGCGCATCAGGTTTGACTTGTACTGAATAAATGTCTCAAGCTTGTTTGCAAACTCCAAAAGGTCTACGTCCGTAGAGTAGATGCCATTGGGGTCTTCATTGCTACAAAACATAAATATCTGTTTTACTTGGTTCTCTGTCATCATTCGTATCCTGTTTTAAGCTGCCAGTAACGCAGCAAGTGAAGGAACATAGCCCAACCGCGATTAAGATCAGCGGCATCCCATTCGATAATCTTACATAGACCAGGTATCGTGCGGCTCACAAAGATGTTGGCGCAGCGGGCATCAGGCATACCTAAACCCACGCGGTACGCAGCTAACTGCAACAGATGCTCGTCATACGCCGATACCTTAGCTGGATCGGTAAAGTCTTTGGTTTTGATATCCACAACAATGTTATCGGAATGCATATCCACTTTGCCGCCGAAACCTAACTCGTGACCAAACGCCCGCTCTGATACCCACTTCTTAACGCCGAAATAAGCATCTAGCTCGTGCTTACAGCCTTGAGCATGCTCTAGGTATTGAGGAACGTCTCGGCCTTCATAGAAGTTCTCTATAGCCGAATGGATGCTAGTACCCAAATTGGCGGCCGCTAGACCCTGCTCCTTCGCGTCAGATTTAATCCTGACTAGATACTCTTCCTCGATCTCGTTGTCACGTCTAGGAAGCGTCAAAGAGGCTAGGATAGCCTGATCTATAAGCCAATTGGTTAAGCCCGGTTTGTCTACTATTTTAAGAATAGTGGTGACAGAGGGAATTAACTCAAGTTTTCTAGCATCCTTGAGATTTGTTGGCCTCCAGCGACCTGATTTTCCTAGAATTTGGTACATTGGCTGACCGTCTTTGGTATACCAATGACCCGCCCCTTCATCCTTCTTTGGGTCTGATGCAATCATATGTCCATCCAGTATGTAATCACTGCAATTAATAATGCAAAAAATATTGCTCGCAGATGTACGTCTAAATATCTGCGAACAAAGGACAGATAATCGTTAAAAAGGAATGTCATCGCCTTCATCAGTAGGAGCAGAGTAAGTATCGCGTGAAGATAGCGCTTGAAACTCAGGACTGGCTTTGATGGTTTCCTTAAGTTTGTCTGACAGCTTTTCAAACAATCTCATGTCAGGATCATCTAAACTGAAAATCCAAGTTTCATTTTGCATATCAGGCAGGGTCTTACGCATAGCCGCAGGAACCGGAGTAATTGCGTCAATGTTTGTGTAAGTCTTATCACCGTTGTTATCTTGGGTGACGTTCAACATACACCACGCGCCCAGTAGGTTCTGTAGCTCAAATCCACGTAATTCATCGGCGGTAAACTGTTTGCCGCGCCATGACTGCAAGTCTTTACGCAGAGAAGCTTTATCGCCTAATGAGAGCGTATAGCGCTTAGAGATGCTCATAGGCTCGCCCTGAGACGTCATCAAAGGCATGCCAGCGTCATCATCGCCGTGTATCTCAAACTGTATTAAGATTTTGTGTAAGAAGTTATCCTTGCCTTGGTAAGAAGTCTTTTGGGTTCCAAGGTCTACTATTCGGTAGCAACAGGCTAGATGTACGCCTGGCGGGATGGGAGTGAAACTGTTACCACTGCTTTCTTTCGCTATCAATGCCATATTAATTTCCTCTAGTTAAACCACATTCGCTTCTAATTAAATCAAAGTCTTCTGGTGACGCTTCACACGCTTCGGCTCGCTCTATCGCTTCTTCCAACGCTTGTTGACGCTCCAGACTCAATTGGTGCAGCATCTCTTGCACGCTTTCGTCCATATGTCCTCCTTATCAAAAGACAAAACAATCGTACAGCAAGATAATTATTGTTGCAAGTAGTTTAAGTCTGTTATACTCTGCATCAGGAGGTCAATATATGACTTTATATGAATATTTTTTAGAGCAACCTATGGGGGCTAGGGCTAAGATGGCGGCCGCACTAGATATATCCCCGACGTGGATGTCTCGATTATCGAATGGAAAGAGTAAGCCATCACCTTATTTAGCAATACAAATAGAGAAACTGACTAAAGGTGCGGTCAAGCGAAAAGAGTTGTTACCGGAAATTTTTGGCAAATAGGAGCGAATATGTATTCACGTCACGCGTTATCATCAGCTTTTCCCTCAATGAGCGAGTCTCAGCTAGAAGATCTAGTCGAGGATATAAAGCAAAACGGTTTGTTAGAGCCTATCGTTGTTTATCAGAATCAAATCTTAGATGGTTGGCATAGATGGTCTGCCTGCCAGAGAGCGAACATCACGCC
>Ga0209085_1002104_pt1 | contig 11541 bp, 12 predicted proteins | sample C_131016_EF_Meta_FD_187310 | JGI IMG/M metagenome (GOLD analysis project Ga0209085, IMG submission 187310) | Freshwater microbial communities from Lake Croche, Canada to study carbon cycling - C_131016_EF_MetaG (SPAdes) (version 2) | ecosystem: Environmental > Aquatic > Freshwater > Lake...
CGCGTACTTTGACTCGATTTAATGAGAGCTCTGAAGCGTAGTCGCTCATTTAATCTTAGCTAATGCCTCATTCAATTCAGCCACTTTTTTAGCTTTATCTGCATCGCTAATCGTGTTATCGGTCTCTACCTTACGTAACTCTTTGAATAACTCCAGCTGACGAATAGGATTTAATTGAGCATTCGTAGAAGGTCTAAATCCGCCATAGTTATAGATATTCTTGAGTACAGCCTTTTCATCCGGATTTGACTTAGCATAGTTGTATACAAACTTTTTTAATTTCTCTTTTGTATCTTTATCTAAATCGGTACGCCATACAAATGGGTCGCTAGGAATTAATGGGCTTTTCCAAATAATCTTGATCTCCTGAGCTGCTTCAGGCTTAGTTGCCGTCAAGCGATCAATCTCTTCAGAATTATTGGTCGCGACATCAAGCTGTTTTGCTAGGATCGCTTGAAGATTTGCACCGTGACTTGCATTTCTTACTGTTTTAAAGGTATCTCTTGCGTCTATATTTCGCTTGGAGAAAATGTAATAGGTTGGGACAAGAAATCCAGATGTTGAATTCGGATCTCCAATGCCAAAATTAATGCTCTTACCGTTTTTAATCACATCATCCACATTGTTATATGGGGAGTCTTTTTGAGTAATTAAATAGGATGTGTATCCTAAAGCGCCATCAGCAAAAACAACTTGCGCGAACACTTCACCGCTAGCGCGATCAACTGCCTCCATAGCAGCTTTATTTCCAAACCAAGCTACTTGCACCTTATTAAAGCGCATCGCCTCAATCACTCCAGCATAGTCTGGTGCATAGAAAGATTTGACCTTGAGGCCAGTTTGCTTCTCCATGTCTCTAAAGAACGGCTCCCAACGATCCCTTTGCGCAGACGCAGAATCTGTTGAGATAACACCAAAACTAATTTCTTTAGCCTGCACTAAGCAAACTGATAAAACCATAAAGCCTGCCATTAGTATTTTACTTAACTTCATTTCAATCTCCCAATAAAAATTAATACCTAGTGAACTAATGTGAGTTTTGGCTCTGAAATACCGGACTCTTCAAGAGAAGAAGAGTCCGCATCCATCTCCAAATCTTCCAAATTGGATCCGTATAACTCTGCCAATATGACGGCACTTAAATCCTTTGTCGGACCATCGAAAACTACAATGCCTTTATTCAGGGCGATCGTTCTCTCGCAATACTTCCTGGCAACTGGAATCTGATGCAAGCTCGTCATAAATGTTAGATCCAATTTTTGAGACAAATTAACGATCGTTTCCATTACCTTTCTGGCGGACTCGGGATCTAATGAAGCTACCGGCTCATCTGCCAATACAATTTTTGCGCCCTTAATCAATGCCCTAGCAATCGCTACTCGTTGTTGCTGTCCTCCAGACAGGGTTGAGGACCTTTGATAGGCAAAATCAGCTAATCCGACCTTATCTAGGGCATCCAATGCCCTAGCCTTTTCTTCTAAGGAAAATCTTTTACAAATAATCTCGAAAATATTCTTTTGAGGGCAAATACCAATTAAGACATTAGTTATTACATCTAATTGATTGACTAAGTTAAATTGCTGAAAAATGATACCGATTTCATTTCGAATTTGACGTACGTTATGAGATAGCTGCCCATGAGACTGAATTTCGCGACCATTAATAGATAATTCACCGCTACTTTTATCTAGAGCCTCTAAGCCGGAAATCGCTCTAATCAGAGTAGATTTACCAGATCCTGAGGCGCCAATTAATGCTACCCTCTCGCCGGCGACAATATCTATGGTGACATTACTTAAGGCCTGATTCTTCTTTCCGCTTGAATGGAATGTCTTAGTTGCCGCCTTGATTGTCAGTACGCTACTCATTGACAATCCTCGGCTAAATTGAGCAACTCAGCTATCGCATCTGCTTTTGCGGGCATTTTTAGATCAGGATTTTTAGCAAGATCATCCCACCTTCGTAATGACACGGCATCTTTTGCAAAAGGGAGAGCTATAAATTGGGAGCACTCATTTTCAGACATAGCGCTACCCTGAAGTTCTAAGCTTCTAATTGAGTCAGCAGACAAAGCTTTGCGATAGTCTGGACATGTAGTCACTAAGTAACGTTTGGCCAAGACATGCATCAATACTGGCTGACTCACTTCTTCAGAAAAGACGGTAAGAAGATAATTGCCGCCGACATGCTCATGACGATCATCGTGCCCATAAGTTGTTGGAGTGCCTTCTTTTTTAGACAAAAGATGGCCAATATCATGCAGCCAGGCTGCTAATTGCAATTTAGGGCTAGCACCACCTGCCTTAGCAAGCTGCCCGCATTGCCAAGCGTGAGCTAATTGAGAGATCCCTTCACCATCATAAAAAAGATCGCCTTTTTCTTGGTATAAGTCGGCTAAGGCACAGGTAAATAATGACATCAAAATAATATGACAACAAAATATTACGAATGCGTGTCAACGACTGGAAATAAGGGTTTTTTAGTGTTCTGTCATCGGCCAAGGAAGTTTTGGCCTGCCCAGCACGATTCGAACGTGCGACCTACGCCTTAGAAGCTATAAAAATGAGGCTAAACAACACTAAAAACAATGGCATTAAGGTGTTGAAATAAGGTGTGGCATACACACCGAGAACCTTGGTGTTGGGTGGAATTCGTTGGATATTGCTTGGTATCTACAGGCGGTCGGATGGTCAGTTATCTAATTTGTCGGGTAAATCGACAAAATAAAACCAATGCGATGGTGGACAGACATAGCCAATACATTTCTTATTGCTAATGATTGCCAAGAGTGATGTTACTATTTTGATTGCAATTAATATTAAACTGATGCGGACTCAATCCAATTGACGTTTTGATGCCAATGGTTAAGTGTTCCAGCCGCCCTACTATCACTAATCGCATGGCAAGTATTTCCAAAATCTTTCAGTTTTTTTGAGTAGGGTCTTGTAATAGGCAACCGCAACGAATGCGATCAATCGCTGCACCAGGAACTATCGTCTTGACCATCAGAGTAAATGTCTTAGATTTTGATTTGAGTCGTTCAAAATAAGCGTTAAACCAAACTCGACCAATCTCTGGCTCAATGGCGCTCTTGCGCATATCAATTAATACACCCTTTTGACTTATGTTAATGACTTTAGTCTCCAGTTCTTGCCCAGCCCCTAAGTGCAAAATTAATTTAAAGTCTTCATCAAATGGGGCTTGAATTCTAAAATCTTCTCTGCGCTGTATTTTTATTATTTCATTTGGTAAAGGCGCTTGTATGTCACCATCAACAATAGAAATCTGGTTGATTATAAATTGATATTTACCATGCTCATCGCAAAGCACCGCTAAACAGCTAGAATCAACAAATGCTAGTAAGTTAGCTCTCTGAATGGGCTGCATGATTAAGCCCTGTTGTTCATTTACACCAAGGATTGAAACTGGTAAGGAACTTGTATAGTCACCAACAATATATATGGCTGCTACTGGTTGCTTTTCATAAATATGTGAAATAGTTTTAGCAACAAACTTATTGGCAATCACCCAATCTGCTGGTACTTTTTTAAAAGCTCTGGAGAAAATATATTTAATGACATTTAATTTAATAAAAGCTCTCTAACCCCTACAAGCTATATGCACTTATACAAACGACGCATATTTTCGATCTTCCAATACTGCCTCTCAGCAGCATCGAATTCTTCTGTGTAGTTACCTTTGTGAGTATTATGAAAAATATGTAACACTCGTTTTGCTTGGTCATGATGTGCCAGAGCTGCTAAGGTCAGAAAGTAATAAGATTTGCTTAGGTCTTGGGTAATAATTTCACCCTTACCGTATAAAGAACCCAAAGTGTATGCAGATTGCCTACTACCTTCGTTAGAACCTATAGTCAAAAGCTCTATACCTTTCTCTACATTGCGTAGTACTCCTTGCTCCATACCTGTACCAAGAACATAGATGCATCCTAAATTACAGTAGGCATCATGCACCTCTTCCTTAATCGCTTTTTCATAGTACTGAACTGCAACCTTATAGTCTTGCTTAATCATTCCCATACCTTTTTCATGCATGAGACCAACATTAAAGAGGGCATAGCCATTACCAAGACTACTATTTGAATTCTGATATTCATAAAACAACTCAACTTGTTCCGTTGTTAACTTGCCGTCCCAGCACATTTTTGTCAAAGCATAGCTAGCATCATCGCTCAACTCGTTTTGCGCTAAATCCATAAATATCTCAAAAGCCGCATCATTTCGACCGCGGCTTAGGTTAAGTTGGGCAAGCTCAATGGACATTTATATGGTCTTCCAAATTGGATTAATCAAGGTTAAAAAGTAGGTAATAATTCTTGTATATCTATAAAATTAAAAAACTCAGTAGCTAATAATTTTTAGAGCAGACATGTCTAATTTAGCAGTTATAAAGAATAATCCAATGGCATAATATGTTCACATTTGACCAATCTAGGATCGGTCTAGAATCCTTTTAAATATTGGTTTAAGGGGTTTTGTTAAATGATAATTTTATAGTGTCCCTATTTTTTATCCATAAATATTTAAAATGAATAAGAAGCCTGAATTTTTATTTTCTGATTCAAAGCAAGAGCGCTCCAAGAAGACTCTAGATGACATCATGGAGGCGGCTCTTAAAATTATCGAAAGTGCTGATCCTGAGAAATTTAACAGCAGGCATCTTGCTAAAAAGTCTGGTTACTCTTTAGGAACTCTATCTCGACGCTTAAGCTCTATTGAAAATATATTTTTTTGGGCAATCCAAAAGGGGCGGGAGATCGAATTTAATCAGGTTGCAAAGATGATGTCTGAATTTGATCCTAAATTAACAATTCAAGATTTTGTTGAAACTCTAGTGGATGAGGGTTTTAAACGCATCGATCACATCAATCCAAAAGTGATGCAATTTTACGAGCAAAGATTTACTAAAAAATTTGGCCTAACAGTAGATTACTTTTCTTACAGCGATCCTCTATTTAAGGCTTATTTGAATGCATGCAGAAAAAATGAAACTAATAGCTTTCGGATAATGTCCGAGAACGAAGCGAGATTAAATTTTCGGTCGATTTTCATTATTGCTGAACGACCTTTTTTAGAATCTGATCCCATCGCTGGGACTGAAGAGCATCGCAGGATAGCAATCGAGAATATTTCTAGAATACTAAGAAAATAATCGCGCCATACACTCAAATCTTCCTAATGACAAATATCTAATAAAGGCTATTGCATAGATCTATCTCTGCATTCGTCTCATTAAATCATTTAAGGATGGGAATCCTCTGTCCGAAATACTATTTATGGGGTAGCCCGTTTGGAAGGGTCAAGTTAAGGGGTGGTACTCTGTAGGGTCTGGATTCTAAGCATTAGCACTGAATAAGGTAGTTACTAAATTTTTTTTAAAGTGAATTTTATGGCTCTGTAAATGTAACAATTAAAAGTGATAATTAGAATTCCGGCTTTGGTGCATTCTTTTCGCACTAAAATGGCTTAATATTTTAATAACTAAAAAGCGGAAAATTAGAAGATGGAACATGCGGGCTTAATTGAAGAAGCTGAAAATCTTGCAAGACTTGGCAGATTTGAGGAGGCATTTGACAAGTTTATGGCTTTAGAGAGAGGGGCTTATGAGGCAACCTTTCTTCGTCCATGCCAAATGGCGTTAGCCAACCAGCTCAAAGAGCCTCAGCTCACGGAATTATTTGAGGCTCTTGAAAAAGAAGTTGGTAGGGATAATAGTCATGCTATTTTCAACTATGGCTGTCTTAAAGCGCATTTTCATGACACAGGTGCAGCAAGATTATTACTAATGAAGGCGAGTGAGATGGGTATTGCAACAGCTGCAGATTTATTGCGCAAGATTTGATCAAATTGCTTTTGATTTAGATTAGCAATTTGAGCGTAATTAGCACTACTGAATTTTTTCTTTATCCTCCTCCAGACATACTGCTAAGTAACCAGCATGATGTACCGATATTTGAATAATCGGCAAGACTCCATCCCCCCTTATAAAACCCAACAAGTTAGGAATCTGGGCAAGAACCTGGACAACAAACCGGTGTTTTGGACAAGTTTTGGCTATATTGGACAACTAGGTGAGTTTATTCGTTAAGACCTACATGCTCTAGAACAGTTGATAGATGGGGTACAACAGGTAGATTTGGCCTGCCCAGCACGATTCGAACGTGCGACCTACGCCTTAGAAGGGCGTTGCTCTATCCAGCTGAGCTATGGGCAGTTATGTGTAAATCAATAGGTTAGAGGTTAATAGAAGCGCCAAGGTCTTGGATTGGTTCCCTTTTGGTCCCCTGAGGCAACAGATGGCATCTATTCAGAAGCGCAATGGCTCCTATCGAGTCCGCATTAAACGTACAGGTCAAAGCACCCTATCCCAATCATTTAGCACCCGCAATGAAGCCTTGCAATGGGTTAAAGAAACGCAGGCAAAGGTAGATTTAGGCTTATATGAGGCCCCACCAGTAAAAAGTCTTACAAGCTTCTCAGAGGCCGCAGTTTGCTACCGAGATACCCACTCTATCCATAAGAAGATTGTTCGCTCGGAAACCTACCGATTAAATATTTTGATTAAGCGCTGGGGAGATTTGCCGATTGGGCAGGTTAACAAAGCGGCCATTCTTGAGCTAAGAGATGAATTATTGAGTAATGGCAGATCGGGCGAAACAGTCAATCATTACTTAAATACCCTCTCCAAGCTCTTTCAGATGATCAATGATGAATGGGATTTAGATATAGCAAACCCAATCAAAGGCATTAAACGGATGCCGCCTTCTCAAGGACGGTCAAAAAGAGCTAATGAAAGCGTTGAGCAGCTCTTATTATCTACATGTCAAAAATTAAACTTCTCCATCCTTGGTTCCATTATCAAATTTGCTATCCAAACAGGTATGAGACGAGGGGAAATATCGGGGTTATCTTGGTGTGATGTAGACCTAGTTAAACGTAAAGCCTACTTACATCAAACAAAAAATGGTGAACCCCGCCAAGTGCCGCTCTCCAAAGATGCCATTACCGTCTTAGATGGCCTGAAGGCCTTGGGTACAAATGAGGTATTTCCAATGAGTATGAATGTACTCAGAAATCAATTTGAGCGAGTTAGAAACATGGCTGAAAAAGATTGGGATGAATCTGGGGCGAACCCATTTGCAGATCTTCGCTTTCATGACTTAAGACATGAGGCCTTAAGTAGGCTCTCAGATGCAGGCCTAAACGTGATTGAGCTTTCATACATCAGCGGGCATAAGACCATGGCGATGTTAAAGCGCTATACCCACCCTTCTCACCAAGCAATCTGTAACAAGCTTGATTGCATGTAGAGGCAGCTTCATGCAATACATGACATAAGCTCAATACATGTATTGCATGAAAATATTTGCAAAATAAACGTTAAAAACTTTACCAATTCTAGTGGAGTTTTGTAAAATATTTAATAGGATTACAAAGACAGCCATAACCAAGCTGGCATCGGAGGATAGAAGCCCCAAAGATGTTCGATGTAACAGAGGCGAAAATGTTACAAATTGAGGGGTCCCATTAGGGAATAAGGCGGGAGCAGAACAAATCCAAGTTGCTCCAAGGTATCTATGGCTTGTATCAGTAGAAATGCTGTGCAGGCCTTTTTTACGTCCATAACCCTGCTACAGCTTTCTCTTCAACTTAATTTATTGGAGAAAGTATGAAATATAAGATTTCTAAAGAATTATTGGAATACGACCCCTATCCTGACTTTATAAGGAAGCTAGAGGACACCGTAGAGTACTTAAAAGAGCAAAAACGAGTATTCGAAGCAGCAATAGCAAGTAAGGACTTTCATCATCCAGATATTGAAAAAATTGATATCGAACAAACTGTCAAAGATTTAAAAGAGCGTATTCGTATTCTCACTATTGAAAATGAAGCATTACTCAAAAGTAGGAATATGTTTGCAGAAAGGTGTAAGGAAAATTATAGGCAACTAGCTTATTGGGAGAAACGAATAAAGCAGAACCCTCATTCTGAAGGAGCTACAAAATGAGAGAGGTAATCCCATATTTCCGTTGTTATGCCGAAAATATTATTGCTGATAGGCATTATCGATCCATGTCCCTCCTAGAGCGTGGCCTATGGATCTCTATCTACTTGGAGTGCTGGCCAAACGTAAGTGTTCCCGCCGATAGAAAAAAGATGGCCAAAGTCTTAGGTTTTGGAGAGGATGAGATCTCAAAAATACCAATGGATCAAATCATGTATTTTTTTACAGAAGTTCAAGGGGAAATTACCAGCTCTGAATTGAACACATTGCGGGAAGAATTTATGGAAACGAGGAGAAAAAAGGCCGAAGGTGGTAAAGAAGGAGCAAGAAGAAAAAAGGAGAAACAGCTAGGTAATGCTGAAGGTATACCTGAAGGTTCCTTAACTCAAGTCAAATCAAGTCAAGTTAAGTTATATCAAATCGACTCAAATCCAGCCATGTATGAATTACTTACAACCAAGCAAGCAGAGCTACTGGGAGTCTCAGAACCGATTCCAGATTTAGAAAAGGCAGCTCAGTATCTCAGGGCGTCTAGAGGTTAGCGGCATTTTTTGAGGATGGCTGTGCAGGTCTGTTTTAAGCGGGCTAGGGCTTCGCACAGCAATCTTAGGCCTTGGGTGGACTACTTATAGCCAGCACTTGGATACGCTGTCTAATCTGTTCTCTAGTTAGGTACTTGGTGTTTCTTGGGAGAGCTAAAATCCGTTCTTGGATTTGCTCTCTGGTGAGATATCTTTTCATATGGCTTCCGAAGGTTGCTACAGTCTTTATTTTAAACAGCCCCATCGGAAAAATAAAGCTACACATCATGGAGCTGAATGGCTGCTAACGACCCAAAACAGACCTTGGCGGAACATACATCCGATAGCACGATTTGAAGGCGCGGCCATCGCCCTAGAAGAATTCGTGACTGTTCAAAAGTCTATGTATTTTAATGGCTTACAGCGTGTAAATGGTACTGTGTAATAAGATTTGGAACTTATCGGCAGAAATATTGGACTTGATTTTTTAGGATTGTTTGCCGATTTCACCTATAGATTGAGTATTCTCTTTTTCGAGGCATTTTTTCATCATAATCCTTGAAAGATTGTCATCATATTCTTGCACAATTGCTTCATATGCTTTTGAGGCTTCAACATAGTCCTTAAGGCTATACAAATGAAATGCCTTTTCTGTAGCCTTACATAAGGCCTGTTCACGAGGACTTGTTTGGGTTTCTTCGTCACCATCCCGAATACCCACTAATTCATAAATTAATATCTCACCCTTCCTACCTTTGACGGTAATCATATCTATAGGACGCACCCAAAGTCGTTCCCCCGCCTCCTTAAAGAGTGAGTGACTAACACAAATTCGAGTGCCATAGTCTTTATTAATACTCTCTAAACGAGAGGCAACATTTACACCATCCCCCATAACCGTATAACTCAATCTTTCTGAAGAACCAATGTTACCTACTAATACGGCATCCGAATGAATACCAATTCGAGCAATCAATGGCGGCTTTTCTTCAGCAAGAAGTATATCGTTTAGTAGTTTCATTCTGCGCTGGGATTTCACCGCAGCAACACAAGCACGATAGGCATGGTTTTGTTCTAATAGAGGCGCACCCCAAAAAGCCATAACAGAATCCCCAATAAATTTATCTATCGTTCCCTTCTCTTCCTTGATGGCGTAAGTGAATAACTCTAAATAAGAGGAGACTCGCAGTAAAAGCTCACGAGATGGTGTGATTTCAGAAAGAGCAGAAAAATCCTTCAGGTCAGAAAAGAAAATAGTTAGATAACGACTTTCGCCGCCCAACTCAATTGGCTTTCCTGATCCAAGCAAATCATTTACTAGGTCTCTAGGCACATAGGATGTAAAAGCAGATAGAGTATTTTTTAGTCTAGCAATCGATTGCGATAGAAGTCTGATTTCGAAAATCTTTGATGAGATTGAAATATCTTTTTCTAATTTAAATTCCATTAAATGTTGAATCTCATATGCTAAAAGTTCTAGTGGTTTTGAGATCATTTTTGAGAAATAAAATGACAAAAATGCTACTACTAAAAAGGCAATCAAGCCTCCAAAAAATAGCTTGTAATTCGAAGACTCAAACTCTACTAGGAAATCATTTATTGGTGCAACAGTTAAGACTTCCCATGGCCTGCCGAATGAACTTGGAAATTCTCGATACGCAGCAAGATATATTTGGTTATTTTTTGGGAAATTAAACTCAAACTCTTTTTTATTACTTTCACTATGAATCGCTTGAGCGACCGATGCAGGAGAGTCTTCAATAGAAGAGATCTTTTTTAAACTAATACTATCTTGTGAATTTGAATATATATTTGCTCCAGCAGGATAAGCAATAATATTGCCAGTGTTATCTATGATGTAAGTTTCACTATTTTGACTAACTTTGTGATTAAGCAGAAAATCAGATATATTTTTCATCATAATTTGCGCTGAAACTACTCCCTGCAAGCTATCTTTTACAACCAAAGGGTATGAAGTAGATATAACTATTTGCTTGGAATTTGGAGTAAGGAAAGGATCCTCTATGACGACCTCATCAGTCACACCAGCATCAAACTTCGTCTGTATCTCTTTATAAAAACTCTTGCTTTTCGCGTCATAATTTGCGGGAGATTCGAACCTTGAAACAACATCACCATTGCGTTTAAAAAAAATAAAAGTGGATTGTAGTTTCTGATCCCTATTTTTACTCATTACCCAACTAACAAAATTTGCTCCCTCTGGGGTTACCCTATCACCTACTGGAAGACCGCCCTTAACTCTTTGAATTTCTCTTAAATACCCATCATTACCTGAGATGGTGTAGCTAACAATATTTGGATCAATTAACAGGTTTGCTAGCAAGTAATTATTCATTTTTTCTTGCTTGTAAACTTCGGGGTTATCTTCAATCAGGCGAGCGGTAACCTGAACAGAATTCGCAACTGGGCTAATTAGATTCATTAAGTTGCTGACAAACTCATCGTTTGCCCTAACCATCAATAATTTTGCATTGTCTTTAAAAATTTCGTAATTATTTTTATATGAGTACGAGATAAATCCCAAGAATAATGGGACGATTAAAGCTAGAAAAATGATGCTGATAGTAATACGTATATTAATATTTTTTTGCGGCACACTAGAACCAGCATCCACTAAGAGAGCATTAGTTTGATTACTTTTTTTGAATTTTTCTTTTATTCGACCAAACACCTCCCTCAACTTTTTAAAGAAGCGGAAAGAAGAAGGGATTTTTAATGTTTTTTTCATGATTCTTTATATTATAAAAATATGGCAATAATATAATTTAATTGTTACAAAAATTTAATGGGCATATGCATAAGTGCTGATGAAATAAGCCATAGAAACCTTAAATAAGAGATTTTGGCCTGCCCAGCACGATTTGAAGGTGCAATCATCGCCTTAGATGGACTTAGCCTTATTTGTTGCAGGTGACTCTTATTGGCCGAAAGCGGACGTTAAAAAATATATTCCCCACCCTGTTTTTGTATAGAG
>Ga0209085_1002105_pt1 | contig 11540 bp, 16 predicted proteins | sample C_131016_EF_Meta_FD_187310 | JGI IMG/M metagenome (GOLD analysis project Ga0209085, IMG submission 187310) | Freshwater microbial communities from Lake Croche, Canada to study carbon cycling - C_131016_EF_MetaG (SPAdes) (version 2) | ecosystem: Environmental > Aquatic > Freshwater > Lake...
CTTGACTGTTAACAATACCACCTCCGGCTGTGATAGCACCACTTACGCTGAGGGATGTCAGCGTACCAACACTTGTGATGTTGCCTTGTGCTGCTGTGGTCACTGTACCCGCGGTAGTAGCAGTGGTAGCAGTGGTAGCGGTTGACGCACTGGCCACTGTACCTGTTACGTTACCTCCTGGGATTGCAGTCAGGCCAGCACCGGATCCATTGAATCTGCCAGCAGTTACGTTGCCACTTACAGACAAAACAGTCAATACACCCACTGAGGTGATGTTGGCTTGTGCGCCATTGGTCACCACAGCAGCAGTGTCAGCAGATGTGGCACTAGCTACAATTCCTGTTACGTTACCTCCTGGGATTGCAGTCAGGCCAGCACCAGATCCATTGAATCTGCCAGCCGCCACGTTGCCACTTACAGACAAGGCAGTCAATATACCCACTGAGGTGATGTTGGCTTGTGCAGCATCACTCACTGTGCTGGCTACGGATGCACTGGGCACCGCGCCTGTGACATTAGCACCTGGAATTGAAGTCAAGCCAGCACCGGATCCATTAAATCTGCCAGCAGCCACATTGCCACTCACAGACAAGGCAGTCAATATACCTACACTGGTGATGTTGCCTTGTGCAGCATCGCTCACTGTGGCAGCATGACCAGTGGTGTTGACACTCAGCGTACCTATCACGTTGGCAGCAGTAATTGCTGTCAATCCTGACCCGGAACCGTTGTATTGGCCAGCAGTTACGTTACCGGTCACAGACAGTGATGTCAATGTACCCACAGTGGTCAAACTTGAAGTAACCACATTGTTGGCCATTACGGTACCAGTCAGAGTTGATGCCTGTACACTGGAAGCAGCAACGCCTGTCAACTGTGAACCATTGCCCAGGATGTAGTTGCCTGAGATATTGCCAACAGCACTGATCAATCCTGCTGTAGACACATTGCCACCAGTGATGTTACCGGCAGCACTGACAATTCCCGATGTTGCCAAGCTACCACCTGTGATATTGCCAACAGCACTGATTGTGCTCAGTGACGATATTTGTCCGCCTGTGTTTAGGTTTCCACCTGAGATATTGCCTGCGGCCACAACTTGTGCACTGGTATTGATGTTACCACCTGTGATGTTGCCTGCCGCTGATATTATGCCACCGGCTGTAACGTTGCCAGCAGCACTGACATTGATATTGCTAACCCAGGCATTGGCTGTGTTGTTGTAACGCCATGTAACCAAGCTGTTGTTGCCTATGTCAATACCGGCGCCATCTAGTGCAGCACCGGAAGATTGGTTGTTGCCCAAGGTGATGTTCTTGTCATTTGTGCTGATCACATTGGAGTTGATGGTAGTGGTAGTACCGTTGACTGTCAAGTTACCTGTGATCACAGCATCAGCAGAGACACTCAAATTGCCAACAGTGGCCGTGCCAGTAGCACTGATTATACCAGTGGTTCGCAGATTTCCGCCTTGCACGTTGCCGGTTGTGCTGATTACGCCAGTCATTGATGCCAAATTGCCAGTGTATGTGGGCAAGAAAGCTGTAACGTCAGAGTTGCCGTAATTTGAAGCAGAGATTCCGGTCAGTAGTGCACCATTTCCCAAGATATAATTGCCGCTTACATTGCCGGTTGTGCTGACCAAACCGGCCAGGCTCACCAAGTTGCCGGTGTATGTGGGCAGGAAAGCAGCCACATTGGCATTGGTGTATGTGGCAGGCAAGCCCGTGAGTTGTGATCCGTTACCAAACAAATAATTGCCTGTGATATTGCCTGCTGCACTTACTGTGCCGGCTGTGGCAATATTACCGCCAATGATATTTCCGGTAGCACTTACTAAACCAGCAGTACGGATATTGCTACCCTGAACATTGCCTGTGGCACTGACAGCACCACCTGTGACCAAATTACCAGCAGTGACATTGGCTGTTACATTCACTGTGGTACCAGTGTGTGTGACTGCATTGACATTGTCACCGCCTAGTATATTGCCGCCTGTGATATTGCCTGTGGCACTGATAACCCCAGAAGTTAGAATATTGCCACCTATGATGTTGGCACTGGTAGTAACTACACCAGTCAGACTCACTAGATTACCTGTATAAGTGGGCAAAAACGCAGCTACCTCAACATTGCCATAGTTGGCTGTGATTCCAGTCAACAATGCACCGTTGCCAACAAAATAATTGCCATTCACATTGCCTACAGCACTGATTGCACCAGCAATAACGACATTGCCGGAGTTGACATTGCCAGTCACGCTCACTGATGTGCCACGCAAGCTACCAGTGACGTTGCCAATCAAGTTGGCAGTGATATTGCCGCTGCCGCCCACAGAAATGTTGATACCACCTGAGGTAACACCATCGCCCACAAACACCGCCTTGGTGTCGGTGGTGTAAATCAGTTCTCCTGAGGCAGGAGTGATTCCTGATAATTGTGCTGCGGTTCCTCTTCTAATTTGTAAACTCATTGTTTTCTCCGATTATTGCATGGTTCCGCCGGCATCGATATTCAATGCAGACGGAGCTGAAATTGAGCCCATGTCTATGTTGCCGGCACCGGTGTAGGCCAGCAAATACTGTATGGGGTTGGTATAAGGTGCTGTGGTATCCACAAAACCAAAATCAAATGACAAGTAACGAATGTCCAGGCCATTCACCAGGCCTGTTACATTGCCCACAATGGCACCAGCAACCGAAATGCTGCTGGAAACATTTATGTTATTGGCGCCAAGATTGCCACCATATGTGGGCAAATAAGCAGACACATTGGCATTGCCGTAGTCGCTGGCCAGACCGGTTAATCTTGAACCATCACCTATGAAATAACGACCAGTGATGTTGCCAAATGCACTGATTTGATTGTTGATGGACAAGTTGCCACCAGTGATGTTGGCCGAAGTTCTAACAGGTCCAGTTAAAGAATTCAAATTGCCGGTGTATGTGGGCAAATAAGCAGCCACATTGGCATTACTGTAAGTAGCCGGTAATCCCGACAAAAATGCAGCATTACCCAAAATATAAGCGCCGGTGATGTTGCCAGTGGTATTGACATCTCCTGAGAGACTCACCAAGTTGCCAGTGTATGTGGGCAAATAAGCAGCCACATTGGCATCTGAGTATGTAGCAGGCAACCCCGTGAGCTGACTGCCGTTGCCTAGAATATAAGCGCCAGTGATGTTACCAGTGGCACTGACCTGTCCAGCAGTTCTCAAGTTGCCGCCTGTGACGTTGGCACTGGTGGTGATTATGCCCGACATGCTGGCCAAGTTGCCAGTGTATGTGGGCAAATAAGCAGCCACATTGGCATCGGTGTAGGTTGAAGGTAAACCGGTGAGTCGACTGCCGTTGCCTAATATATAACTGCCAGAGATGTTGCCTGTGGCACTGACTGCTCCCAGCGTACGAACATCTCCGCCCAGGGACACAAGATTTCCAGTGTATGTGGGCAAGAAATCAGCAACATTGGCATTGTCGTAAGTGGCCGGCAAACCCGTGAGCTGACTGCCGTTGCCTAAAATATAAGCACCAGTGACATTACCTGCTGCCGAAACCCAATTGGCTGTGATGTTACCGGTGTATGTGGGCAAAAAGGCTGCCACATTGGCATTGCCGTAGTCGGGGTTGATACCGGTCAATTGTGACCCATTGCCATAGAAATATGCACCTGCAATGTTGCCGGCAGCCGAAATGTCGCCTGACACTGAAACAGCATCTGCACGAACTGTGGAAATGGCTGTGATGTTGGCACCCAGCACGTTGCCAGTTGCTGAGATGTTGTTTAATACACTGAGTCCGGTGGTGCCAAACACACCAACATCAGGAATACCTGTAACAGCAATAGACACATTGCCCGAGGGTGATACAACCACATTGCTGGTGCCGTTGCTGATAGACGGTAGTGTTACATTTCCTACCTGTGCAATCTGAGCCCAAATTGTAGTATTTCCGTTAAAATTGGCAAAACAGTAATAGAAATAATTGGCATCGTTGGCAATCATGCCAGCGTGATCGCCTATGCTACCCTGCAAAGTAGGCGGGGGAGAAGTTTGAAAAAAGCTGTAAAGATCGGAAAAATTATCGTTAGTTTTGCCAAAGGCCGTGCGTATGGAATCACCCAATCCGTCATTGGGAGCAGTACCTATGTTGATAATTTGTTGGGCCATTGAGTCAATCCTTCTGGTGTATTTACCAGAGTTTGACTGTTAGCCTATTTAGATATTTTGAGTGTCAGTACGGACTAAAGCTGGATCCGCAGCCGCAAGTGGTTTCAGCCTGTGGATTGTCAATCACAAAACTGGCACCTGAGAGATCATCACGGTAATCAATGCGAGCATTTTCCAAGTACTGTGCACTAACAGAATCTACCAGCACAGATACTGTGCCAAATTCATGTACAAAATCATCTTCGTTTTGAGTTTCGTCCAAGGTAAATCCATACTGCATGCCCGAGCAGCCCCCTCCCTGCACAAACACTCGCAATCGAGCAGCAGGGTTGTTTTCTTCGGCCAAAATTTCTTGAATTTTGGCAACAGCACCGGGTTCTAGTGTCAACATATTTTTCCTTTGATTTGTTCATGCATTTTTTCAGCAAACCAGGCATGACCCCGGCGCCCACAATGCATCAAGTCTCTGGCCCAGCCAGCATCAGGCCAGAGATTGTGACCGGTAACATCATAGAAAAATGGCACATGGTGCAGGTCACATATCTGCTGCATGGCCAAGAGATTTTTTCTTTGATTGAGTTCACTGTTTTCTTCGAATGTGATCCAGTTTTTTTGATACTGTTCCAGCCACTCAGGATACACCGGCATGGCAGGCAGCACATTCTGCCAGCCCTGACGAAACACTTCGTATCTAGAGATACCGGGCACACAACATACCACAAACTCAACATCGAGGCGTTGTATCCAGTATTCCAACACTCGAAAACAGGTGTCTAGTGCAGCACCGCCGATGCCCAAATTCCAAACTTTTTTGCCCAACAGTTGACTCAACTGCACAGGCCAAGTGGACTGCTCGTCAACTCCTATGCCTTGTGTGTGACTGCAACCCAAGGCAATGCCAGAGGGTCTGAGATCAAATTCTTCATCTCTGAAACCTTCGCTGTTGTAGCTGTAGCTCACAGGAACAGCATTTTCGCCAATCCAGCCCAGATTCATCATTTGCAGCCAGAGTTGTGGATCAGCAGAGTTTTGCTGAAATCTCTGCTGAGAATCAGTTCCGCTCCAGGGCTGAACTGTGCCTGCAAATTCTTGATTGTAATGCCCGGGTTTGACAACAGAGTTCATGTCATAGTCTTTCGTTGCAGACATCCCAGTTAATTATTTTCCAAATGTTATCCAGGTATTTTTCTTTGTCGCTTTGGTAATCCAGTGCCCAGGCATGCTCCCACCAATCAACCAACAAACAGATATCAGTGCGAACCGCATGATTGGCAATGGTCTTGATTGTGCCCGATGTGCTCAAATATACCCAGCCCGATCCTTGAATCTTCATTGCGGCTTCTTTGAAAGCCTCTTTAAAATCTTCATAGGTTTTAAAATTGGTTTCGATCAGTTCCAGCACAGCGCCTCGGGGCCGATTAGCGCCCTTTGGAGGCCGTAGTTGCGGAAAAAATTTGTTGTGCAAAAAGCTACCAGCACGATTAAAGTCGGCATTGCCTTCGCCGGCATTGTATCTTTTTGCGTAGCCTTTTGCCAAGTGTTCGTAGTGATAGTCAATGGTATCCTCACTCATTACAGGCGCCAAGTCTTTGACACCATAGGGCAAGGGTGTGGTTTCCAGCTTGGTAGGCTGTGTTCTAGCTTCCACAATAGAAATAAAATCAGCAATAGCAGTCATGGTTTCCATGCTTGTATTTACTCTTTCAACGCTTGTGCATATACTGGTTGCCACAGGTCACATGCAGCAGCGTGGGCCGGTTCCAGTGGATGCCAGGTTTCTGTTATGACAAATCCTTGATCTCTGCTCCAATCTACAAAATTTTTGCCTTCAAATAACTGTAACTCTGGTTTGACAAGATTTTGTATTTGTTGCACATAATCTGGTGCGTGAAAAGTTTGATCAAATAATTCATAGTCCATGTAGGTTTGTATATTGGCTATGTTGTTGAGTTTTAAATATGTTTGAATAGCATACATGGTTTGTAGATTTCTAAATTTATTCCAGAGCAAACTGCTGTTGGCGCGATGTTGATAAAATTCTATTAGATCCTGTGCCTGTGTCTGCGAAACCAAGTGTTTTAGTTTTTCTGGTACACAGGTTGGACCCAAGGTAATCCAAGTTTCATGTTCGACAATGTAAAAGTCCCAACGACTCATCCAAGTCCAATTGATTATGGCTAATGTATCCTGAGCAGAGTTGTTGGCAAAATGGCTGTATATTTGTCTTGCTATGTGATCATTGCCGCAGCCCGAAACTGCATGCGTTTGATATTCAGTGCCTAGGTTCTTTGCTGCCAATCCAGCCCATGCTTGGGATCCGTCTTTGTTATTTTTTAGTTCAGTACCAAAAACAAAACTGTCACCAAAACTCACAATTTTCTTTTTCATTGATCAATTTCTTCTAGTGATGCGACCACGGGTCAAATCATAGGGAGAAAACTCCAGTTCCACCGCGTCCCCGGCCAAGACCTTGATGTTGTTTTGTCGCATGCGTCCGCTGATGGTGGCCAACACAGGATTTTCAAAATTTTCTATCTTTACCCGGAACATGGTGTTGGGCAGGATTTCGTCTACTACCCCGATCATTTTAACTGTTTCTTCTTTGGCCATCGATATATTTATTCAAAATTGACTTCGGCAGTGACTTTCCGCAGCCGGTCATATCTAAAGCTGCGCCACTGCTGTAGATCCAGGTCAAACACACGCTGAGTTTCCGAATCCCGGCTTTCAGTGGATTCATGTACCTGAATGTTCTGCAAGGGCATGCGACCAATGTCAAGAGTGCAGCGCATGTTTCTCACAGTGCCATCTGCTTTGACAAAAGTCACTTGAACTTCGGTGCTCTGCAACAGGCTGCGCACCCAGTCGCGAATGATGGTTCGGTTGGCTTCAGTGGCCTCTTGATATTGACTGCCAGCTTGGCCTTTCAGTAGTCTCACAATTTCCTGTTGTTCCCACAGAGTGTTGTTCATGCTTATCTCCACTTTAACAAAAAACAAGTGCGATCTTGTTCACGCTCAAACACAAACACGCCTTCGCCTACATAATGCCATGTACTATTATCGCGGTCAATCTGTTCAATACACCAGTTCACGCAGGGTTGCCATCCACGATAGGCTTCTACTACACCGCCAAGTCTGGGTCCGGGTGCTATTACCGTGGCCACATACCAACCTGGAGGATCGGTTTTCATCGCCATTTCAGTGCAAAAAATTCAGCGTCCTGGGCCGCTACAAATTCAAAATCCATGTGGTCTGGGGTGGCATGAGTCATGTATCGGTTGCCAGGTAACCCAAACTGTTCCACAGCCCAGATGCAGATCCGGTTCCAGTCTCGCTGGTTGTTCCAGGGTATTCTCACTCGATGTGTCATGACCACCTCAATATAAACAAATCCAGCACACGCGGATCAGGAAAGCTCACAGTCATGCCCTGATGCCAAGCATGATGAGTCAGGCACCACTCAGCTAATTCTGCTTCGTGCTGACCCCAGAATTCGTAGTCACTCAATATGACCACAGCACCTAGGTCAGGATCATGGCTGCCCGGGGCTGACACAATGAATCGCTGGTGATTCATCGCAAGGCGATCCTGGCATGCAAGCCCAGGGTCGACACATGGTTAGCACCCACAGCAGGCAAGTACATGACACATGCCCAGTGCCAGCACACTTCGGGGAATACTGCAGGTGCCACAGGCCAACCCGGATAACCGGATACCACCCCTGCCACAGTGCCCACATCCCAGCCAGAGCCGCGATACCAAGATCTACGACCATACACATAGGCACTGTTCGAATATTCAGAATTGCGATACACACCTACAGCAGCAGTCCAATTGTGCATGATATCAGTTTCAATACCTATGCCGGTATTGACTTGATTGTAGCCGGGTTGATCGTGATGACTCATCCCGTTGATGTGCAACCAGGTGTCGGTTCTGGCCCAGCTGCACATGACCAACATGATTACAAATGCTAGAGTTTTCATGATTTTCATTCGCCCCAGGTCAAGGTAAAAAGAGTTCGAGTGGTCATGTTGGGCATGAGAATCATGTCAGGTTCATGGTCATGTATTACAGCACCATTTCGTTCACACCACGCAGTCAATGCTGGGAGATTTTCCTGAAACCAACGATCATCGTTGATCATGCACAACAGGGGTTTGTGCTGTCGATCACAAAATTCAAAATGCTTCATGTTCCGCCCCACCGCAACACAAACCAAGTGTGGTCTCTCTGATATCTGAATTTCACATGCATGACCGAGTCTGAGTAAATCCACCTGGCATGGCGCTCACACAATTCAATGTTATGATAGATCCAGTCCAGAATTTCTGCTCGTTTTTGATGGTCATGATCTGTGCCCACTCTCACTGCACATTCATACCAGCCGGGTTGGGTGTTTGCCCATCCACGATCTGGATGCCCGTCATAGTGAAGCCAGCGCATGTGATCTTCAACTTAACCTCGACGCATGCGGCTGATTTCCACAGCTTCTTCGTCTGAAAAAACCGGCACCGCATTGCTCTTGTGCATGGTAGCAATTCCTCGAACCTTGGTGCCAGTATAGACCTTGGGTGCAGCTAGTATGGCTACACCACCGGTATCTCTAGAGGGAATGTGAGCAGTATTGGTTCTACCCACAGGAGTGGTCAACCGATAGCTCAACGGCTCAGCAGCCAGGGCACGACGACGCTTTTTGTCTTCAGCAGTGACTTCCCACTTGCTTTTGAGCTCTTGCCAGTCAGCTGCCAGTTCTCTAGCTCGGCGTGCTTCTTCGGCGTTGCGAAATTTCTGCCGGCCTTTTTTCTTGCCATTTAGGCTCAAGGCTGGTCCACAAAGATGCATGGTCATGATTGCGACATCCTGTAATGATTCATGCGTTTATTATAACAAATTGGGATTTTGGTGTCAAGTTGTTATTTGAACAAGATAGCAGCCATGATCCCGGCCTGCACCATGAATCCCACACCAATTGTGATGATGTTGAGATTGTCCTTTAGCACCACAGCACGACCAAACATCAACACCAAGCCGGCCCAGGCAAAAAACACTATGTCCAAATTGGGTGTGTTGTCACTGAGTCCGGTCAGCAAGGCCAGCAAGGTGGGAATGGTGGCACAGTGAATCACCACCGCAGCCAACCAGCCCAGAGTATCAGCTGATATTTTGGGCAGGTGTGTGTTCAAAAACTCATTCATGATGTCAGTGGCGTTGTTCCAGAATTTCATGTGCGATCTCCGTAAAAAATATGTTGTCCAATTTGGCCAATTCGTGGTTTTCCCCAGGAAGGATTCACATAGGTGGCATGATAGTAAAGTGCATTCTTCATGCTGGGCAATCGAAGACCCTCAAACAGCACACGCTTGGCCACTTCTTCACTTTCACGCCATAGTGGAGCATGAACTGGTTTGACTCTGTGTGTGCCTTCGCAATACCATGAGAACTGGCAGACCACTCGTTCGTAAAACACATTTTTTTGATAGACCACGCCACATACTGAATCAGCAAATCGGCCCGAATCCACTCGGTTCATGGTCACTTGAGCCACAGCCACTTTGCCTTCAAAAGGTTCAGAAGCTGCTTCCCAGTAGATGTTTCTGGTGAGACATTCCAGTTGTTGCATACGGTCTTGTGCCGATGCATGTTGTGGCAGTGGTGTTTGGCTGGTGCTTTTGAGATGGCCAAAACGAGCTGTCAACACAGAAAAAACAATTCCGGCTGCCATGATCAAGATCAAGACTTTGAGTGCAAGTCCTACCCAGATGGCAACTCTTGCAGGGTTGAATTGTTGATATTGTGACATGTTTATCCTCCAGTGTCTTTTCAGACGGTTAATACACAACCGACGGCGCAGTGACACACGGAGTTCGCTCGGGCCTGATTGGCCAACTCGCATGAGCCAGGTTGAATACTATCCAACCCTGCCACGTCAGTTGTCAACAAAGAAGCCTCACCCGAGCTTCTTGCAAACATGCCGTTTCTGAAAGGAAACGGCAAACAATTCTGCTGCTGATTTATATGCCGGTTGCAGCCCCGACTCTGGTGTAGACCTTGATTTGAAATCATCCACTAAACGCATTGTTAGCCAGATTGTTGTTGCTACACTCAATTTTACTTAGTTGTTGACGCAAAATCAAGTTCTACACACACCAAAATGAGCAATTTTTGACCATTAACTATGTACTAAACTCTATTATACTATGTGCTTGGCAAATTCGTCAACCAACCAGGGAAACACCGTGGGCCAGCTGGTTTTTCTTCTGCGATCTATTTCGTTTAAAAATGTGTACAATTTTTTTATTTCCGGCACATTGGGCCCACGAGATGCAGATTGCTTGGCTATGCCTGCAAGATACTGTTTGCTGGCCTGTTGCTCAGGAGTTTGATCCGGTTTAAGTGCCAAGGCACGCTCAAAATCCTGTTGAAAAATATCACCAAACAGGTCTATAAACATGTAACTGGGCCCATTGACTGAATTTTGATAGTGATGTATAGGCCTCGACTCTCGATAGTGGTTGATCAATTGCAACAGGTCTGGCAGTGTCTTTACAGTCAACGGAGTCACAGTAGAACTCACTATGAGATTGATCCAGGGTTGACTCACCAAGTACTCAAAATTTTGTTGCCAGGATTTTAGATCCAAGGGATACCTAACATATTCCTGTGGTGCTCCCCAGCAGTCTAGACTGGCAGTTACTTCGAATTCTCTCAAGTGATTGGAATCAATTAAATTTTTTATTCGTTCAACTGTTTTGGTCAAGTGCCGGAGATTGGTATTCAAATTGGTAAAGATTTGTAACTTGAGTTCAGGCGCCGGATGTTGCTCAAATATTTCCAAACACTCATCCAGTTCAGACTGATACAACGGTTCACCACCCAAGATGTTGAACACCGTGAGAGAATGGGCATGCTGTTTCAACCACTCAAACAGTTTGAGTTTGTTGCGTTCAAGATCGGGGCTTTTCTGAAATTGATCCGAAATGACCAAGCCATTTTGACTAAACATACCATGTCTTTTGTTCTCAGCATCCCACAGCGAACTAAAATACGGACCGCAATACAAGCATTTGAGATTGCAGGTGTTGTCAAAATAAATTTCTAAAATTCTAGGCGTAACGCGAGTTGCTGCCGGATCTTGATCCAGTTCTGGCGGCGCATGCATGCCTGGAAAGTCCAGATTGGTCATGCGATCACTTTGACCACCTGCTGACTCAATGTCCTGACAATAGTTGCAGCCTTTTTTGGGCCATTCGCCGGCCAACATTCTTTGCCGATCATCTAGCTTGGATGGAGTGTTGTGAAAATCAAATTGCTCAGTGTCAAAGCGATGATGATTGGTTCTATGACAACTGGCAGTTTCTGCTGTAGTG
>Ga0209085_1002106_pt1 | contig 11535 bp, 10 predicted proteins | sample C_131016_EF_Meta_FD_187310 | JGI IMG/M metagenome (GOLD analysis project Ga0209085, IMG submission 187310) | Freshwater microbial communities from Lake Croche, Canada to study carbon cycling - C_131016_EF_MetaG (SPAdes) (version 2) | ecosystem: Environmental > Aquatic > Freshwater > Lake...
ATTGCAGATACCGCTTTTGCAACACTAGATGCCTTGCCAACTTCAGTTTGAATAAGAATGTAAGCCTGAACAGACATGTCTTGCCTTTCTTAATATTTATAACAGTTAACTAGATTCTTCGATGAAGTAGTTACCTGATTAAGGGTAGCCTATAGCGAGTTAATTAGGGAGAGGTAATTTGAGCGCAGATTCAGCAAGCTCTGAACAGCAAATAGTCGAGCGGTTACAACGATTATTTGCCGTTAACTTCCCAGCCGGTATTGAGGTTGGTATTGGCGATGATGCAGCAGTCCTTACTGGAATTAAAAATAAATTAGTTGCAACCACCGATATGGCGGTTGAGGATATTCACTTCAGAACCGCTTGGTCATCACCTTTTCAAATTGGCGCCAAGTTAGCAACTGCCAATTTAGCTGATCTTTTTGCGATGGGCGCAACGCCTAAGTACCTATTAGTTGCAGCTGCGCTGCCAAATAAAGTTGCAGCAGATTTTATTGATGAACTGGCTAAGGGAATTAGATCTGTTGCAGATAATTTTGAGGTGGCAGTTATCGGCGGTGATTTAAGTCAGGCAGAAAAGATTGCGTTATCAATTACCGCATTAGGTGAGTTAGAAGGTAAGCCAATCACAAGAGGTGGCGCGCAAGTTGGTGATCATATTTATGTAAGCCAATTACCTGGATTATCCGCTGCAGGTTTAGCCATATTAGGTAGAGGATTGAATCGTCCTAGATATGTAGTTGAAGCACATTTAAACCCCAAGTTGGTTGCTCCGCTTGAGTTAGTAAAGGTTGCAACCGCTATGTGCGATATCAGTGATGGAATTTCAGTAGACGCAGCAAATATTGCTCGAGCATCAAAGGTAAATATTTCACTTGATAAGAGCTTAATTTCTGCGGCAAGTGCATTCGCAGATTTAGTAGAGTTAGCAAAAGAGCTTAATGAGGATGTATTTGATTGGATTTTAAATGGCGGGGAGGATCACTTCTTCTTAGCGGCAGTGAATCCAAAAGATGCCAGAAGCGAATTAGGAGTAAAGATTGGTGAGATTGTTGCTGGTGATGGAAAGGTGTTGCTAGATAATCAAGAGGTTAAAAGAGCTGGCTACCAGCACTTCTAACTACTTTAAATAATTAGCGAACCGCTTTGCCAGCCTTCAAGCATGATGCACAAACATTTTGGCGACGTGCTTGGCCGTTAATAAAGGTACGAATGCGTTGGATATTTGGATTCCAGCGACGACGTGTTGCGCGCTTTGAGTGGGAGACATTGTTTCCAAAGCTTGGGCCTTTGCCACATAGATCGCAGATTGAAGACACGTTAGAACTCCCTTTAATTTAATCCGTTATTGAAGGCGAAAGATTACCTTGCGGGCGTATTAATTGGCTAATTGAGTGCTATTTGTGTGCTCATTTGGTGGGTATTTACGCAGAGATAACCTGCCTTCATTAGATACTTCCACTATGGCAAGCCTTGAAACAAGAATCCAAAATGTTGTGGGGGATCGAACCGCTGCCGTTTTAGAAAAAACCTTTGGCATCACAACAGTAAATGAACTTTTGCGGCATTACCCAAGGCGTTATGAAGTTCGGGGAGAATTAACCGATATTTCTACCTTGCTAGCAGATGATGAAGTAACAATATTGGCGGAGATTGAACGGGTAAGCCTGCGCAGAGCAAATGGCAAAAATATTTTGGAGGTAATTGTTACCGATGGCAGTGCCAATCTATCTTTAACATTTTTTAATCAAGCCTGGCGAGAGAAGGATTTAAAAGCGGGGCGGGTTGGATTATTTGCCGGAAAGGTTGGGATATTTAAAGGCAAGCGACAACTTTCACACCCAGATTATCAATTGGTTCCAGATGGTGATGATGTAGATGCGGCGGTCGCAGAGTTTGCTGGAAAGTTTCTTCCGGTTTATCCCGCTTCAGCAAAGCTGCCATCTTGGAAGGTAATGCAATGCGTTAAGTTAGTAACAGATTCTTTGGATGAAATCTCTGATTATCTGCCAGGTGAAATTGCAAAAGAGTTTAATTATCCAGATTTAAAGGATGCTTTTATAGATATCCATCAGCCAAAGGATTTAGAGTCTGCCGAACGCGCTCGCGAGCGGTTAACCTTTGATGAAGCGTTACTGCTTCAACTTTTACTTGGCCAACGCCGTGCAGAAATTGTTAAGTTAACTACCAAAAATCGAACGCCAAATACGCCAGTTTTAGTTAAGGCTTTTGAAGCGAAGTTGCCATTTAAATACACGCTCGGTCAACAAGCGGTAAATGCTGAAATAGAAAAGGATTTATCCAACAAGTATCCAATGCATAGATTGTTGCAAGGTGAGGTTGGTTCTGGAAAGACAGTTGTTGCACTTCGTGCCATGTTGTCAGTTGTTGATTCTGGCGGCCAAGCCGCGCTACTTGCACCAACTGAGGTTTTAGCTCAGCAACACTATCGAACCATTAAAAAATTACTAGGTGAGTTAGCAGATGCTGGAACATTACAAGCGGGTGCAATTGGAACATCAGTTGAATTATTAACTGGCTCAATGTCAGCTGCGCAAAAAAAGGAGATTCACGCGAATCTGGCAAGTGGTCAAATTGGAATTGTGATTGGCACACATGCATTGATATCAGATGGAGTTTCCTTTGCAGATTTAGGATTGGTTGTAGTTGATGAGCAACATCGCTTTGGCGTTGAGCAACGTGATGCACTTCGAATGAAAGCGAAGCAGCCACCACACTTATTAGTTATGACTGCAACTCCAATCCCAAGAACCGTTGCGATGACAGTTTTTGGTGATTTAGATATTTCTACTTTGCGAGAGCTGCCAGGTGGAAGAACTCCGATTCAAACACATTTAATTCCAACATTAGAGAAACCACATTACTTAGATCGAGCATGGCAAAGAGTTAGAGAAGAGGTAGAAAAAGGTCATCAGGTTTACATAGTTGCACCAAGAATTAGCAATCCAGATAAAAGGTTAACTGAACGCGAAATTAGAGCAGCTCATTTATTAGGTGAAGAGTTTTTAGATAATGAAAAAATGGTGGCAGTTGAGGAGTTAGCACCGGAGCTGGCAACAGGTGCGTTGAAGGGATTAACAGTGGCAGTTTTACATGGCAGAAAAAGCAGTGATGAAAAAGAGCAAACCATGGCCGCCTTTGCTAATGGCCAGGTTCAAGTATTAGTTGCAACAACTGTTATTGAGGTTGGTGTAGATGTTCCAAATGCATCGATGATGGTGATTATGGATGCTGATCGTTTTGGTGTTTCGCAATTACATCAACTTCGCGGTCGAGTTGGTCGCGGAAGTGTCCCGGGACTTTGTTTATTGGTGACGGCAGCGCAAGAGGGAACTCAAACAATGGAGCGGTTAACTGCAGTTGCCGGCACATTAGATGGTTTTGAATTAGCACGGATTGATTTAGAGCAACGAAAAGAGGGAGATGTTTTAGGATCCTCACAATCTGGCGGTAAATCACATTTACGATTGCTTCGGGTATTACGAGATGAGGATTTAATTGAACGAGCAAGAGTTTCGGCACAAAAATTGCTAAGTGAGGATTCAACTCTCAACAAATATCCAGAGTTATTAACTGAGGTTAATAAGCTTCGCGAAGAAGAGTCATCAGCATTTATGGATAAATCATGAGTATGCGCATCATTGCCGGCCTTGGTAAGGGGCGAAAATTATTCTCACCACCATCAATAACTAGACCAACATCAGATCGCGCTCGTGAAGGTTTGTTCTCATCTTTAATCTCTACCTTTGGCACATTAGATGGTTTACATTTTCTAGATTTATTTGCAGGATCTGGTGCAGTTGGTGTTGAAGCATTATCTAGAGGTGCTGGGCTTGTTGAATCAGTTGAAAGTAATCCGGTTAGTGCAGAGGTGTGTGAAAAGAATTTCGAGTTGCTTAAAAATCAACCAGATCTTGGAAAATTTAAAGTTTATGAAACAACCACATTCGAATACCTAAACCACTTGGCAAATAAGCAGTTTGAAATAATATTTTTAGATCCACCTTATGAGGTGACAAATATTGAGATTGAGAAAATTTTAAGGAAGATCCAAAGTAATAATTTATTAAGCAAATTTGGTGTTATTGCAATCGAGCGCGATGCAAAGGGTGCAGCTTTTACTTGGCCAGAAGGATTTGAAGAGGTGAAGATTCGCTCATATGGACAAGGCGCAATTCACTACGGTTCACATGCGCAATAATGGGAAGTAATTGCACTCAAATGGCTAACTTTCCATTTACTTGCTAGCGTTTTACTTATGAGACGAGTTGTTTGTCCAGGATCTTTTGATCCAATCACTAATGGCCATTTAGATATTATTGAACGAGCTAGCTCCTTATTTGATGAGGTTGTAATTGCGGTTTTAGTTAATCAAACTAAGAGCTCATTATTTACAGTGGCTGAGCGCATTGAAATGATTAAAGAGGTAACAACGAAGTACAAAAATGTACGGGTTGATTCTTGGTCTGGCTTATTAGTTGATTACTGCAAATCAAATCAAATTTCCATCATTGTTAAGGGGCTCCGCGCCGTTAGCGATTTTGATTATGAATTGCAGATGAGCCAAGTGAATTTACAATTACAAGGAGTTGAAACATTATTTATGGCCACCGCACCATCTCACTCCTTTTTATCATCCTCACTTGTTAAAGAGATTGCCAGCAATGGTGGAGATGTTTCTGCCTATATGCCAGCGGCTATAGTAAGTAAGTTAAAATCAAGAGTGGCAGTAAAAGGTAAGGAGCAATAATGGATGTAGTAGAGAATATCGAAGCGGCTATCGCTGCTGTTGAAGAGGCTCGTTCAGTTCCGCTTTCTGCATCTTGCGTAATTCACCGTGGTGAAATGCTAAAACTACTTGAGGGCATAAAAGCATCGTTCCCAAATGATTTCGCAAAGGCGATCACAATTATGCGCCAGCAAGCTGAAATTTTAGAGGAGGCAAATCTGCAAGCTGATTCAATTATTGGTCAAGCTCGCGATGAGGTTTCTCGATTAGTAGAACAAACCGCAATTGTTACCGCTGCCAAAAAAGAATCACAGCGAATTCTGGCTGAGGCAACTGCTGAAGGAAAACGTGATCAAGAGGAGATTGAGGCTTATATTGATTCACGTCTTGCAAACTTAGAGGTCATTTTAAATAAAACCTTAGATGTGATCAGCCGTGGTCGCGATAAGTTAGCTGGCGCCGATCCAAAGCAAGCACTTTCTGATCTAAAAGATCGGTAATAAATCATGGCCAGATCGGTCTTCGTATTTAATACCCATGACCTGCCACATCGCGCAGGTGAGATGCGTGAGCACCAACTCTCACTTGAGATGACTGAACCAATTGGGGTTGATCTGCTTTCTATTAAAGCAGGAGAAAAAATTGAGATTGATCTTCGAATTACCTCTGTAGATGAGGGTGTGTTAGCAACTGGTGAAGTAACAGGAGTTGCAACTGGTGAATGTGGCAGATGTTTAGATCCAATTAATTGGCCAATTGATGAAGCATTTACCGAATTGTTTTACTACGAAACTGCCGCATCCCGCGCAGCTGAAAAGGGTAAGAAAAGTAATAAGCGCGAAGAGAAAAAAGATATAGATTTAGATGAAGATGAATTGACCTACATGATTGGTGATGAAATAAATTTAGAGTTACCTATTAGAGATGCGGTAATTTTGAATTTGCCGGTCAATCCATTGTGTGATGAAGAGTGTCCAGGTTTGTGCCAAGGTTGCGGTGAAAAATGGATTAACTTGCCAGAGGGCCATGCCCATAATCCAGAGGATCCAAGATGGGCTGCATTAAAAGGATTAGATCTCTAAAATCACGCAGGAGATCGCCTCGTTTTTACAAGCAGGGGATTTTCCTAGATAATTCTCACCTGCTACTAGATAGCCAGTAGCTAAGTTAAAAACTTTCTTTAAAGGAGTCCTGATCATGCCAGTACCAAAGCGAAAAATGTCGCGAGCACGCACTCGCTCACGTCGAAGCATGTGGAAGACAACTCCAGCAAATTTAGCAACATGTGCACAATGTCAGTCTCCTAAGTTGCAGCACACTGCGTGTCCAACTTGTGGAACTTACAATCGTCGCCAAGTCCTAGAGGTTTAATCTGTACTCTCGCCTAACCGAGCAACTCGGAATTTCGGTTAAGGATGAGTTGCTAGAACTTGCACTAACTCACCGCTCATATTCCTATGAAGCAGGTGGAATTCCAACCAATGAACGCATGGAGTTTCTTGGTGATTCAGTTTTAGGTTTAGTTGTGACCGATGAACTTTACGAAAAATTTCCTGATTTAGATGAAAGCCGATTAAGCCCACTTCGATCTGGTGTTGTAAATATGCGAGCACTTGCGCAAGTGGCTCGTGATATTAATTTAGGTCAGTATCTGCGCATTGGTAAAGGCGAAGAAGCAACCAATGGCCGCGATAAAAATTCAATACTGGCCGATTCATTTGAAGCATTAGTTGGTGCTATTTACTTAGATCATGGTTACACCAAAACTGCAGAAATTGTTTTAAATTTATTAAGACCTGTTATCGATTCCGCTCAAAGCTCAGGTGCAGCACTTGATGGCAAGACAGCATTACAAGAATTGGCAGCAGCAAATGGCTTAACCTCACCTGAGTATGAAATAGGTGAATCGGGACCAGATCATGATAAAAGTTTTACCGCAATTGCAATCTTAAGTGGCCAGCGATATCCGCAAGGAGTTGGTAAGAGCAAGCGCGAGGCGGAACAAGCAGCTGCCAAGTTAGCGCATGAAGTAATTTCAAATAGCAAGTAAATTTTTCACATGCCAGAGTTACCAGAAGTTGAAACGGTAAGGGCTGGACTTGCTAAGTATGTAACTGGCAAGCGGATCCTGCAGGCGGCAGATTTTCATCCAAGAGCGGTTAAACCAACCTCTATCGCACCACTTAGCTCAATTGTTGGCAGTCAAATAAAGAGCGTAAATCGCCGCGGAAAGTTCTTATGGCTCACCTTAGATCGCCCACATGCCATAGTGGCGCACTTAGGAATGAGTGGGCAATTACTTGTTCAATCCACAGAGAGCAAAGCGCATAAACATTTGCGGGCAAGTTTTTTACTATCTGGCAGCAAATTTTCAAGGTCACAAAATGAGATTAGATTTGTTGATCAACGCACCTTTGGCTGGGTAAGTATCGAAGAGTATCTAGGTGATGTTCCTACATCGGTTGCTCATATTGCTTTTGATCCATTTGAGGATAACTTTGATTTAGCTGCCGTAGTTAAACGAATTAGATCAAGAAAATCAGCGATTAAACCCACCTTATTAAATCAAGAGATTGTTAGTGGTATCGGAAATATCTATGCCGATGAATCTTTATGGCGGGCCAAGATTCATCCAGAAGTAATTTGCGAAGATCTATCTAATGCCGAAGTTAAACGATTAATAAAGTGCGCCATCGATGTAATGTCAGAAGCTATTTCTGCTGGGGGAACCTCATTTGATGAGCAGTATAAAAATGTAAATGGTGAAAGTGGATACTTTGAAAGATCACTTGCCGTATATGGCCAAGAGGGTGAGCCATGTCCTAGATGTGGCACAGCCATTGCCAGAATCGCCTTTGCCAATCGATCTTCCCATTTTTGCCAGCGTTGCCAGCGGTAAGAAGCGGCAAATTTAGCCAGTTTTTGGATAGGTTGCGCCTATGTATTTGAAGAGTATGAACCTCAAGGGATTTAAATCCTTTGCCTCTTCAACCACCCTAAATTTTGAACCTGGCATTACCTGCGTAGTTGGTCCAAATGGTTCGGGTAAATCAAATGTGGTTGATGCACTCTCTTGGGTAATGGGAGAACAAGGCGCTAAATCTCTCCGTGGCGGAAAGATGGAGGATGTAATTTTCGCCGGCACAACGGGCAGAGCACCACTTGGTCGTGCAGAGGTTTCGGTAACAATCGATAACGCAGATGGCGTACTTCCAATTGATTTTGCAGAGGTAACTATCACTCGTGTGTTGTTTAGAAATGGATCTTCTGAATACCAATTAAATGGTGAAACCACCCGCTTACTAGATATTCAAGAGTTATTAAGCGATAGCGGTATTGGTCGAGAGATGCATGTGATTGTCGGACAGGGACAACTTGATGCCATTTTGCTCGCTAACCCCGAAGAGCGTAGAGCTTTTATTGAAGAGGCAGCTGGTGTACTTAAACACCGCAAACGTAAAGAAAAGGCAATTCGTAAGTTAGATTCGATGCAATCAAATCTTGCACGTATTCAAGATTTAACAGTTGAACTTCGTCGTCAATTAAAACCTCTTGGCAAACAAGCAGAGGTGGCACGGAAAGCTTCGGTAATTCAATCTGATGTTCGTGATTCAAAGCTTCGCTTACTAGCCGATGATCTAATTACGATGAAAAATTCTTTCAGTGTTGAGGAAGCGGATGAGAACTCATTACGCGCTCGCAAAGAGATCGTTGAGGCTGAACTTGAAAAGATGAGATTGCGCGAAGAGGAGCTAGATCGCAACTCGGCAATTGAAAATCCGCTATTAATTAAGGCACAAGAAAATTTCTATGGCTTAACTGCGCAACGAGAAAAATTCCGTGGTGTACAAAATCTCTCATCTGAACGTGCCCGATTTTTATCAGAGGAGGCAGATGAAGCTAGATCTGCTGGTCGCGACCCAGAAGCACTTGAATCAGAAGCGGTAATTCTTCGCCAAGAACAACAAGGATTTGAACGTGAATTAAATGCAGCTAAATCACAATTACATATTGATACAACTGCATTAAAAGAGATTGAAGATAAATTATCGCTGGAAGAGAACTCAGTTTCAGCTGCGCTCCGCGCAATCGCTGATCAACGCGAAGGAACAGCTCGCCAAGAGGGACATATCAATGGACTTCGCGCCAGAATTGATGCAACCAATGCAGAGGTTACTCGACTAACAACATCATTGAATGAAGCAAACTCCAGACTTAAAAAGTATCAGGAAGATTTCGCATTACTGGAAACACAAATTGCAAGTGTTGGTGCAGCCGAACCTGGTTTAGATTCACAATTTGAAAATGCTAAGAATGAATTAGCATCTGCGGAAAAAGAGTTTGAACAGATAAAAGAGCGCCGCGATGGAGCCGAAAAATTACGGGCTGGTTCACTTGGTCGACTATCAGCATTTAAAGAAATTATTGAATTAGTTCAAGGATCTGCAAATACTGAATTGATTTCTAAGATCGAAAATTTAACCTCCCAATCAGAGGCTGAGGCGAACAAATTAACCGCCGATTGTGATCGAATTAAATTTGAAATAACCGGTGTTCAAGATGCGCTGGCGGCAAAGCAATCGCAATACGATCAACTGCTTGCTAAATTAAATGAGTCTGATGCACGTATGAATGGCTTAGCTGAACAAATGGCAGTTGCCGGACAAAATGTTAAGAGTGCACAAGGAGAAATTGAACGTCTAGCATCTTCAATAACAGAGGCAACAAGCCAACGTACATCTGACGAACGTGATTTAACCGCTGCGATTTCACAATTTGAATCTCAATCTGAACCTCGCGAACCAGATCTAACTCACCTAGAAGATTTACGAACCAAGGTCTCAAATGCCCGCTCCCAAGAGGTTGAATCAAGACTTAATTTACGAACAATTGAAGAGCGCATCACCGCTATTTCACAACGTGCGCAATCACTAGAAGATGCAGCGCAAGCTGAACGTGATTCAGCAAGCAAGGCAATTTCACGACGTGATGCACGTGCTAAGGCAGCGATTACTGCGCAACAAATTGCAGATGCAGCATATGAAGCGCTGATTCAAATTGAATCCTCAATTTCTCGCGCACAAAGTGAACGTCAAAGATTAGAGGCAGCTAGAGCCGAACGTGAAGGTGAAATTCTGAGCATTCGTGGTGCAAGTCGCGAACTTGCAACTGAGCTTGAGCGCTTAACCTCAAGTGTTCACAAGGATGAAATTGCTCGTGCCGAACAACGTCTACGCATTGAGCAGTTAGAGATTAAAGCGGTGGAGGAGCTTGGCGTGGATGTTGCGACCTTGCTTAGTGAGTACGGCCCAACAAATGATGTGCCTACCTTTATTGAGAATGAACAAGGCGAGTTTGTTCCTGGTGAATTAATTCCATACCGCCGCGATCAACAAGAGAAGCGATTGGCGCAAGCAGAGCGTTCCTTAACATTACTTGGCAAGATCAATCCACTAGCGCTTGAGGAGTACACATCTCTCGAGGAGCGCCTACGTTATTTAGCTGAACAATTAGAGGATTTGAAGAAGACTAAAAAGGATTTGTTAGACATTATTAAAGAGGTTGATGATCGTGTGCAACAGATATTTACCGAAGCGTATGAAGATACCGCTCGCGAGTTTGAATTAGTTTTTGCCAGATTATTCCCTGGTGGTGATGGTCGATTAATTTTGACCAACCCATCAGATATGTTGACATCTGGTGTTGATGTTGAAGCCCGCCCACCCGGAAAGCGCGTTAAGCGTCTATCACTTCTATCTGGTGGAGAGCGATCACTTGTTGCAGTTGCATTATTAATTGCGATCTTTAAAGCACGTCCATCTCCGTTCTATGTAATGGATGAGGTTGAAGCTGCTCTTGATGATACAAACTTAGGAAGATTGCTTGGCGTCTTTGAAGAGCTGCGGGAAAAGTCTCAGTTAATTGTGATTACCCACCAAAAGCGCACTATGGAGATTGCTGATGCTTTGTATGGAGTAACCATGCGCGGTGATGGCGTTTCTGAGGTTATTTCACAGCGCATCCGTGAAGTAGATGCAGTTTCCTAATTCCTAACATTAATTAAATGAGTTTGTTTAAGCGGCTATTTAACGCAGTTAAAAGCAATTCAGTAAGTGCCAGCGATTGGGATGAAATTCGCAGCAATTTAATTGCATCAGATTTAGGCGTTAAGTTAGTTGATGAGGTTATTGCGGTATCTAAGAAAAGTAAGCCAGAGGATGCGCAATCGGCAATCACCGAAGTAATTAAGGGTTGGTTAAGTAGTAAATCTAGAGAATTAACTTATGAAGCAGATACTTTAAATACCATTTTAATTGTTGGCGTAAATGGAACTGGTAAAACTACAAGTACTGCAAAAATTGCTAATTTCTTAAAAGGTAATAATTATCAAATTACATTAGCTGCTGCCGACACCTTTCGCGCCGCCGCAACTGAACAGCTGCAAACTTGGGGTAATCGAATAGATATTCCAGTAGTCGCGGGTAAAGCAAATAGCGATCCTGCCGCTGTCGCATTTGAAGCGGTCTCGGTCGCAAAGGATGCAAATAGCAATTATTTAATTGTTGATACTGCTGGTCGCCTGCATACAAAGCAAGGTTTGATGGATGAACTTGGCAAGGTTATTCGGGTGATTGAAAAGCAATCAAAGATTTCAGAGATTCTGTTAGTTATCGATGCTACGACTGGTCAAAATGGAATTACCCAGGCGAAAACATTTATCGAAGCTGTTGGTGTAACCGGTTTTGTCATTACTAAATTAGATGGCAGCGCAAAGGGCGGGGTAG
>Ga0209085_1002108_pt1 | contig 11531 bp, 9 predicted proteins | sample C_131016_EF_Meta_FD_187310 | JGI IMG/M metagenome (GOLD analysis project Ga0209085, IMG submission 187310) | Freshwater microbial communities from Lake Croche, Canada to study carbon cycling - C_131016_EF_MetaG (SPAdes) (version 2) | ecosystem: Environmental > Aquatic > Freshwater > Lake | place...
GTGGAATGGGCTGGGGAGTGGGAGGCGCTCGAGTCGGAGGGCTATCTCGAGCGGACCCCGGCTGGCCCGGTGCTCTCCCGCCGCGGGCTTCTGGAAATTGACGCGCTGCTGCCGCGGTTTTTCGATGCCTGACGTGGCCGGGGCCGGTTCTGCGTCCAGTCTTGGGTTAGGTTTCCGCTTCCAGTGCGGTTTCTCCTCCAACGTCCTGGGAATGCTGGTCGGAAAGCCGCATCTTCCGTCGCCATTCTGACTCTGTGAGGCACCCCGTGCACGAAGCATCGACAGCCCTGAATCCGACAGTTTTGGGGAGGAATTCCGTCCCGACAGCGGAGCACTCCCAGCCGGCTACGGCCGTGGCGATGCGGTGCCCGGAATCGAAGGCCGTCCGTGAACGGCTGCGGGCGATGGCCTCCGATCTGGTCGCCTCCTGGCGATCGGAGGGGCTGCCAGCGGTGGCACGAACGGCAGCAGGGTTACGGGCGACTGCGGAAACCCTCGGAAGGCGGGCGTCGGTCGGTTCCGAGTATGCCGGCTGGACCATGGTTACGATCGTGTCGGAATTCTGGCGGGAACGTCTGGCGGCGGCGCCCTCGGGTCGGCGGCTCCTGCTCCTGCCAGATTGTCCGGAGGCCTGCTGCCAGACACTCACTCGGCATGGCGAAGCGGCTGCCGGCGAGGAGGCCGTTGTGCCGCGGGTCTGCGGTCCGAGCTGTGGCATCGCCACGATCTGGGCGGCGGCTCGGGACAGTGGCTGGGTGGTGGAGCCGACGGCCAGGGCAGTCGCTGGCATCGGGTCGCTCCTCACGGGGCAGTATGACGGCGTGCTCGGTGTCGCCAAGCTCGGCGATCTCGAAAAGGCGTTCGCCATGCTGCCGGCCTTTTCGCTGCCCGTGGCCGCGGTGCCCTTCGAGCCTTCCTCCGGAACAGCCCGTGGAAACTGTGCCGATGCACTTGCCTCCTGCGCGATTGACGTCGAGTGGGTGCTCGGCCTCGTCGGCGTCGCTGGCGGCGGTGCGAGCCCGGTGGGCGACTACCTTCCTCTTCTCCGAGAGGCCGCGGAGATGTTTGCGGCCGAAAACCTTGCGGCGATGACGGAGCGACTTGGGCTTGGGCCGGTTTTCGGACCGGCGGCGGGCCTGGCAACTGGTCTGGTGGCTGGGAAGCAGTCTGCAAAGGTCGCCGGGATTGTGCCCTTGGATGCGACGGCCACGATGGCAGCTGACTTCCTCACCCGGGGCGGTAAGTTTCTCAGGCCGTTTATCTGTCTGGCGGCCCATGATGCCATCCGCGCCGACCAAGGGTACGGGGGAGATGATGCGGTTCGCGAGTCGGTGAAGGCGGCGGCCGTGGCCATCGAGATCTTTCACAAGGCGTCGCTCGTCCACGACGACATTGAAGACCAAGACCTCATGCGATACGGGAGGCCCACGCTTCACATCGAGCATGGCATTCCAGCCGCCATCAACGCCGGGGATTATCTTCTCGGCCTCGGCTACCGGGTCGTATCGAGCCTGCCCAGCGGTGATGCCGCGACCCTGCGTGATCTCGTGGCGATCCTCGCCGACGCCCACGTGAGGCTGGCGCAGGGCCAAGGAGCCGAGTTGTGGTGGCGGGAGGGGAGTGACAAGCGACTCAGTCACCCCGAAGCCCTGGCGATCTATGGACTGAAGACATCGCCGGCGTTTGAGGCGGCGGTGGCCATGGGGATTCGATTGGCTGGAATCCAGCCCGCTGAAGCCGGAGCGATCAGTGACTACTCACTGCACATTGGCACCGGGTTCCAGGTGCTCAACGACCTCAAAGACTGGAGCGGTGACCTTGAAAACAATCGCCGCGCCGCCGGTGACCTCCTCGGTGGCCGGCCCACCGTGATGTGGGCTCTGGCATTGGAGCGGTTGGCAGAAGACGACATCGAGAGGTTGCAGTTCCTGGCTCAGTCTGCAGGCCGCGCCGACGCAGACGAGGCGACGATCGTGGCGGCAGTGGCGGAAGTCAGACGGCTCTATGCGAAGGCCGGCGTATTCGAGCAGGCAGCGAAGATCGTGGCTGAACAGCGGGCTCTGGCGGCGGCTGCGGCGGCAACCTGCCGCTGGCGGAGGTTGCGGGATGTGCTCGAGTTCCTGCTCGATCTGGCAGTGCCGGAACACGCCGCGACGCAGCTTTCAGCCTGACTCTTGCAGCCAGCCATGATTCCTGTCGAGAATCGTTGCCAGCGTGAGTGTCCAAAGTGGACCACGCCGTGTTCGATTCGCCGGCGGCAGGAGTGGCATGAACAGCGAGCCCGATCCCCGAGATCCCGTCGTGCGAGCCACGACGCTCGTGAATCTCTTCTGCAGTCCGGCGGATTTTGGCGTGGTACGCAGTGTGTTGCCGGGACAGGTCCCCGAGCCAGCCCGCTCGTTGCTTGACCATCGCAGTCACATGACCGTAGCGATGGAACGGTTTTATGGTGGGGATGTCCGGCTTCGTGTCGTGGCCAGCGCGAAGAACCAATCGGCAGCCCTTCCAGGCGACGACTGGTATGCCCGGGAGATTCTGCTCGAAACCGAGAGCGGAACGATCGTGCAGCACGGCATCGTGCGAATTGATCTGACGAACCTCGATGCGGCGACCGCAGCAGCGGTCCGTGCGGCCCGCCGGCCCCTGGGGCGGATCCTGATCGAGGCCGGGATGCTTCGCGAGGTGCATGGCGTGAAGCTCCTGCACATCGTGCCAGGGCCGCACCTGCGGGAACTCCTTTGCAGCAAGGCTTCCGGTTTGGCCGCAGTCGATTCGTTGTTTGGCCGGGTGGCTACGATCGAGCTCGACGGGCGGCCGGCCGTCGAGCTGCTCGAAATCGTCGTGCCGACTCGCGCCGCGCATGCAGGAGTCTCTGCTGCGGGGGAGAGCGAAAGCCGCTGATTTCACGCGGCTTGAAAGAGACTCGGTGGCGTGAGCGTCTGCAGAGCCGGTGCCCCCTATTCTGCCCAAAGAAAAAATCCGGTCACTTCGGGGGCAATGCCCAAGTTCTTGCGCACAAGGCCTTTGCGTCAATTGCATCGATCTTGACTCAATGCGCAAGATGCCGCTAGAGTTGAAGGCGTGGCAAGGATGGTAAGCCTGGTGGCTGTAAGGGAAAGGATTCTCTTTCGCTGCCTAGCGTGGCCTACGCCTTCCACCGCAGCAGATGTTTTCAGGCCTGATTCAGCGATCGATTGATGTCGGCCGCTGAATCGAGCGTAGAGACAATGCTGTGAAAAGCGACGGATTGCGGGCGTTACGGCAACTAGGAAGCCTAGGAGCCCAGGGCCGACTCTCGGGATGAGGAAAGCCTCTGGTTTCCGTTTTGACTAGCTGTACCACGGCTAGGGAGAGGGTGGTAAAGCAGATGCAGAAGACCGTTTATACAACCGGCGAAGCCGCCAAAATTTGTAAGGTGAGTCAGCAGACGATCATTCGTTGCTTCGACTCCGGGCAGTTGAAGGGGTTCCGTGTTCCGGGCAGCCGGTTCCGGAGAATCCCCCGTGATCAACTGTTTCTCTTCATGCGGGATAACGGTATCCCCACCGATGCGCTTGAAAGCGGTCGGCGGAAGATTCTGGTTGTCGACGACGATCAGGATCTCGTTGAGTTGATCACCGACGTGCTCGAGCGGGACGGCCGCTTCGAAACTCGGAGCGTGAATAATGGTTTTGATGCCGGCATGATGGTGAAGGACTACCGTCCCGACCTCATCGTGCTCGACGTCATGCTGCCTGACATCAACGGCAAGGAAGTCTGCCAGCGTGTCCGCAGCGACTCCACCATGGACGAGGTGCGGATCATCTGCATCTCGGGCATGTGCGAGCCCGACAAGATCGAGGACCTGAAGGCCTCCGGTGCCAATGAGTTCCTGCAGAAGCCGTTCGAGGCCGAAGTGCTCGTCGACCGCATCTGCAGCCTCCTCGACATCGAATCGGTGGCTGCAGGCTCCTAACCCGAGGAGTCGGCCAGTGGCAGGTGAGCCGTGGTCGTCCCTCGTGCAATGTTCATGGCGGCAGCGCCGGCAGTGTGCCGGCGCTGCCGTCCTGTTTTTGAGCACGCGTCTGTTTTCCGTGTGTGTCGGCGTTTCGGTCTGCGTGCCTGATCGTGTGAACGGCAGCGGAGCTCGCCTGTGATGAAACCGGCAGAGTCCAGTGACCGGCCAACGACACAGGATGCTGCTGTTGCGTGGCTCATGCTCGACGGTAACGCCCTGCCCCCCGTGACGGCCGGCCTTGACCGAGGCCAGTGCCTGGCCTTGGCTGCGGCATTGTTGGCGGCGGCGGTTGGGCGGGACCATCCCTCGGGGTTGGCTCCTGGGCTTGCGGAGCGATTGGCGGTCGTTGCCGGGCGGGTCTCGCCGTTGGCCGCATGGCTGGCAAGCCTTCCAAAACAGTCGCCCGCATCGAGCGGCGGCATGTCGACGAGCCTTCTGCATGACGATGTCCAACTCCTGTCGTGGCTTGCGGTGGCAATCATCGTTCCGGACGAGGGGCGGTCGCCCCCGCTGGACGATCGAGCAACTCCCTTGGCCGAGGCGGCCATGCTTCGCGAGACGGTGCGGGCGGCTCTCGCTCATGCGGAGTTGCGAGGCCAGTTTGATCGCGCCGTGGCAGAGGCCAGGCTGGAGGCGATGCGGGAACTTGCTTATGCGCTGGGCATGAAATCAACAATCCGCTCGCCAACATTGCCACGCGGGCACAGTCGCTCCTGTTGGAGGAGAGCGACCCCGAACGCCGCCGCCGGCTCTCCACGATCGTGGACCAGTCGTTTCGGGCTCGCGATATGATCGGCGGACTGATGCTCTTTGCCCGGCCGCCGAAGCCGCGGCCGGAAGCAGTGGACATCGGAGGCATCATCTCCTCGGTAATCGAGACGGTTCGTGTTCAGGCTGCCCAACGCGGGGCGCGTCTGGAGTACAGTCCGCCACCGAGTCCCCTGTCGGTCTTTGTCGACCGCGTGCAAATAGAAGAGGCGTTGCGGGTCGTGGTGGTCAACGCACTCGAGGCAGTGGCTGCAGGAGGGCGGGTGGTTCTGAAAGGAACACGCCGCTCCGCGGACGATGGCGGCTGGGGCGAGATCACCGTCGCCGACGATGGACACGGCATGCCGTTTGATGCGGCCAAGCGGGCGTTTGATCCGTTCTTCAGTGGCCGAGAGGCGGGCCGGGGGGCCGGGCTGGGGCTGCCGAAGGCGTGGAGGTTGGTGACGCTTAGCGGTGGCAGTGTGTTGCTCGAATCCCGGCCGTCTCAGGGCACTCGGGTGACGATCCTGCTACCGGAAACCTCTCCAGTGGATACGAAGACCGTGCCTGCGGTCTCGTAACGGGGCGGTAAAGTCAACCCATCTCCCCTGGGTGCGCCGGAAAGCCTGCTTGGTTGGGGCTGAAGGCTGCAAATGGGGGCGACGTCATGCGGTTTCGCGCTTGTCGATGTTCTCGCGGTTCTTTATTCTCCCTCGGCGTGCTTGTCGGGTTCGTCGGCGATGGATCGCCGCGTCAAGCGTGCTGCAGGGATGGGTTTCATGAGTTTCACCGGACCACGGACGGACACAGGCGCGGGCATCATCGACGTTGACGCTCTGACGCAGGCCATGAAGAGGGGCTTCAGCGTCGCGAGAACAATATCCGCCGCCGGCAAGTCGGCAGGTACGGCGACTCCCCGCGGCAACGCGGCACCCAGCCCCCACCGGCAGCATTTCGAGCGTGTCGTCTCTGATCACGCGGCCATTGAGTCCGTCGACGAGCAATCGGTCGCTGGGGCGATCGACGCCACAGCCGCCTGGCTCTTGGAGCGGCAGGCCTCGGACGGGCATTGGCGGGCCCCTCTTGAAGGCGACACGATCCTGGAGAGCGAATACATCTTGATTCTCACCTGGGCGGGTAAGCTTGACCGTCCAGAAATCGCCGGCGCAGTCCGCCGCATTCTCAAGCAACAATTGCCCGACGGTGGTTGGGCCATCCATCCCGGCGGCCCCGTGGACGTCAGTGCCAGCGTCAAAGCCTATCTGGCGCTCAAAATCACCGGTCATGACCAGCAGAGCGAACCCCTCGTCCGCGCCCGCCGTGCCATCGAGCAGGCTGGAGGGCCTTGGGCCGTCAACAGTTTCACCAGGTTTTATCTGGCGCTCCTGGGGCAGGTGTCGTATGCCGAGTGCCCGGCGGTGCCTCCCGAGATGGTGCTTCTCCCCGACTGGTTTCCTGTGAACCTGCACCGGGTGTCGGCGTGGTCGCGGACAATGATCGTGCCTTTGTCGCTGATCTGGGATTTCAAGCCGGTCCGCGCGATCGCAGCCGATCAGGGTATCGGCGAATTGTTTGCCTCGCCGGTGGGCCGGATCCAGCCGGCCCCCGTCGGAGGCAACGGCGGCTGGGCCCGATTCTTTCGGGGTGTCGATCGGGTGTTGAAGGTGTGCGACAGCGTGGGGTTACGTCCGTTTCGGAGCCGCGCCGTTGCGGCCTGTCGTCGCTGGATGCTGGAACGGTTTGACGGCAGCGACGGCCTCGGCGCGATCTTCCCGCCCATCGTCTGGAGCATCGTGGCCCTGCGGGCCATGGGCTGCGACGACGACTCTGCCGAGGTTCAGGAGTGCTGGCAGCAGTTGGATCGCCTCGTGGAACATGAGCCTGATGGCACCACCAGGCTCGAGCCCTGCCGTTCGCCGGTCTGGGACACGGCGATCTCGCTACGCGCCCTCGCCGATACGGTGGCAGCCGGACGCGGGTTGCAAGGCATGGACCGCAGCATGGTCGCGGGCGTGGTGCCCACGGATGCCGATCGGTTGACGCATGCTGTCGATTGGCTGCTCGACCGAGAGATCCGTGGAACTGGCGACTGGACGCACGCCGCGGCCGTGGTCACTCCGTCGGGATGGTGCTTTCAATATGCGAACCGCTTCTATCCCGACGTCGATGACACCGCGATGGTGTTGATCGCGTTGGCGACCTGGCGGGATTCGGCCTCAGCCGGCCGCATGGCCAGTCCTGTTGCCGCCCGCCGACTCGCTCGCGTGCAGTCGGCCATCGAGCGTGCCGTTCCTTGGCTCGAATCGATGCAGAGCTCCGATGGCGGCTGGGGGGCGTTTGACCGGGACAACAATCTCGAACTTCTCTGCAAGGTGCCGTTTGCTGATCACAACGCGATGATCGATCCCAGTTCGCCCGACCTTGCCGGCCGGGTGTTGGAGGCTTTTGGAAAGCTCGGGCTTCGGGCTGGACACCCATCCGTTGACCGGGCCATCGACTATCTGCGTGTCAGTCAAGAGGCCGACGGCAGTTGGTTTGGCCGCTGGGGCGTGAACTACGTCTACGGCACCTGGCAGTCGATCGAAGGCCTGCGGGCCGTCGGTCTGTCGACGACCGATGCCGCCGTCTCAGCCGGTGCCGACTGGTTGGCCCGGTATCAGCAGCCGTGTGGCGGTTGGGGTGAGACGCCAGAAAGCTACGTTGATCCGTCGCTCGCTGGCTGTGGCACGCCGACCGCCTCACAGACCGCATGGGCCGTGGCTGGCCTCGTGGCGGCAGGCAGGCACGACACGCGGGAGGTTCGTCGCGGGGTGCAATGGCTGGCGTCCCGGCAGTCGGCTGACGGCTCCTGGGACGAGCCCGAGTTCACTGGCACCGGTTTTCCGAAGGTCTTCTACCTTCGCTACCACTACTACCCGATCTATTTCCCACTGATGGCCTTGGCCCGGTTTTCACAGGCCGCGGCCGCTGGCCGAAGTGGCAGGGAGCGCGTCGCATGAGTGTGCCCGTTGGACAGATGATGGCCGTGCTCAAGCACGTGGCCGTGCAGCGGCTGCGGGGCAATGCCCGGTATCCGCTCGTGCTGATGCTCGAGCCGCTCTTTCGTTGCAATCTGGCCTGTGGCGGCTGCGGCAAGATCCAGCATCCGACCGAAGTGCTGCGGTCGCACCTCACGCCCGAGCAGTGTTTCACGGCGGTTGATGAATGTGGCGCGCCGATCGTGTCGATTCCAGGCGGCGAGCCGCTGCTTCATCCGCAGATCGAGCAGATCGTGGCGGGGATCGTGGCCCGCAAAAAGTATCTCTACCTCTGCACCAACGCGCTCAAGCTCGAGGAGATGCTGCCGCATTTCTCGCCATCTCCCTATCTGGCCTTTTCGGTGCACTTGGACGGGCCTCGTGAGGAGCATGACCACGCCGTCTGCCGTGAGGGTGTCTACGACATGGCCGTGTCGGCAATCCGCGCCGCCCGCAAAGCCGGCTTCCGCGTCACGACGAATTCCACGCTGTTCGCCTCCGCCGATCCCGTTCGTTATCGAGCGTTCTTCGACGAGGTGATGTCGCTGGGAGTCGAGGGAATGATGATTTCCCCTGGCTATTCGTATGCGAAGGCACCCGACCAGGAACACTTCCTGCCGCGAGAGCGGAGCCAGTCGCTCTTCCGACGGATCCTGGCCGACGCCCCGCGTCGCTGGAAATTCAATCAGTCGCCAGTCTTCCTGGAGTTTCTGAAGGGGGCCTGGGACCTCGAGTGCCGGCCCTGGGGCACGCCCACCTACAATCTGTTCGGCTGGCAGCGGCCCTGCTATCTCCTCGATGAGGGCTACACCAAGACCTATCGGGAGATGATGGAGCAGACCGACTGGAACGCCTATGGCCGGGCCAGTGGCAATGCCAAGTGCCAGGACTGCATGGTGCACTGTGGCTACGAACCGGCTGCGGTCGAGGCCACGTTTGGATCGCTCCGCGGCCTGCTGGGCACGGCCCGTCTGATGCTGCTCGGCCCACCTCGCACGCGGCCGGCCGGCGACGGAGGAGGTGCTCCCCTTCCCGCCCCGGGCCTGCGGCTGCAGCCCAACGGCCTGCCCGCCCTGCCGATCCTCGATCGCGTGGCCTAACTCGGTCTCAGCGGGGCCCGATGCGACGAACACAAGAACCCCCCGGGGGCTCCGGGTATGAATCCCAGCCCGCGTGCCACGCCCATCCGGGCAAAGCCCAACGGCCCGGTGTCCCATCGCTTCCGCTCCGGGCTTCTATTCAAGCGAGACGGAACCTCCTGAGGAAACGCACCATCCGAATAAAAGCCCTCGGCGGAAGCCGGGGGACTCCGGGTGCGAGTCCCAGCACACATGCCATGCCGAGCCCGGCGTGAAGGTGTCTTACAGTCCGCGTTCGCGGGCGACTCTCGCGGCGTCGAGGGCCGCGCCCCTCGCTCCCGCCGTGTCGCCGTTGGGGATCACGTGGATCGGAATGCCGGCCTGTTCCTCCCGCTGCGTCGGCATGCCGGCACGGATCTCATCGAGAAACCACGAGCGGAACTCCTCCGATGTCTCCACGGCGCCGCCACCCACGATCAACGCGTCGGGGTCGAACACGTTGATCATCTCGTCGAAGAAGAGTCCGAGAGCCCTCGCCTGAACGCGGAAGATAGCGAGACAGAGTTCGTCCCCCTGCTCCGCGAGGCCGCGGACACGTTTGGCCGCCTGGGCGATGTCGCCTCCGCGGGCGAGTTCGTGGTCGGGGTGTCTGGCGAGGAAATAGGGTAGCAGCGTGCGGCGAATGGCGGTCAGAGAACAGAGCGACTCCAGATCGCCCGTCCGTCCGCAGTTGCATGTCGGAACTATCCCCTCGATACCCGGGATCTGGCTGGAGGGAATCAGCACGTGCCCCAGTTCGCCGCCGAAACCATTGCGACCATTGATGACCTTGCCGCCGGTGATGACTCCGCCGCCCAGACCCGTGCCCACGATCGCGGAGACGCTCGTTGCCGTGTTTTCCGAGCCGAAGATGGCCACATGTCCCCAGAGGGCTGCCGCGTTGCCGTCGTTCAGGTAGCAGACCGGGTGGCCGAGCCGACGTTCCAAGCCGGCACGAATGTCGTAGCCGGCCCACTCGGCATGCACGAAGTTCGTCGAACCGCGTTTGCTGAGGACTCCAGCAGCGCTGGCGGGACCCGGTGTATCGAGTCCGATGGCCACGACGTTCTCCACCCGCACGCCTGCCTGTTCGGCGGCCATCGCCAGCCCGTCGGCTATCTGACCCAGGCAGATGTCCGGGCCCTCAACGCTCCGTGCCGGATGTTCGCACAGACCATCGATCAGGAACTGCCCCCGCTGGTCGAGAAACGTGTAGTTGATCGCGGTGCCGCCAAGATCGACGCCAGCCACGACCTTCATGGATTTTGTTGCGGATGTCACTCGCTGTTGCCTTTCCCTGCCATCATGCGTTCCCTGCCAGACTTATGATGAGGCCGGGGCCTTCCCGGCCAGTTCCCGTTTCACGCGGGCAAGAATCGCCCGCAGGCCCCGTGCCCGCAGGATGCCCAGCACGTCGGCCAGCCCCATCCGCTCCAGCATATCGTCTGGCAACGTGACTGCTTCTAACACCGGCCGGCCGTTGATCGCGTCGGCGAGGATCGCGACAAAGCCTTTCACGGTCGGCGCCTCGGGTGCCACCTCGGCAATCAGCCTGGCGTTCCCATCGGTCTCCTCGGCCCAGAGAAAGACGGGGGTCTGGCACTCGTGCACCCGGCGGTCCTCGGCCCCCTTCCGTGCCTGATACTCGGCCGACAGCGGCGGCAGACCGGCCGCGAAATCGAGCAGCAGTTCGAGTTTCTCGCGGCTGTCGAGATCGGCGAACTCGCCGATGATCGCATTGAGTCGCTCGTGGACGCCGTTCATGCGTGTGAATGAGAGGTGACTGGGGCGTCAGAGAGGGCCGCTAGAACAGGATGCTTGAGCCATTAAGAGGCGTGAGCCGCAGACGCGCCAGCGGCTGCAGCAGCGGCAACGGTTCCACCCGGGTCGGCGCCCTTCACGATCGGCACACCGACGCAATTGCCCCACTCCAGCCATGAGCCGTCGTAGTTCTTCACGTTGCCGAAGCCGAGCAGAAACTTGAGTACGAACCAGGTCAGGCTCGACCGCTCGCCGATCCGGCAGTAGGCGATGGTGGGGGAGCGTCGCTTCATCTTCAGGTCGCGAATGTAGAGCTTCTCGAGTTCCTTGGCCGTCTTGAATGTGCCGTCATCATTGCAGTTCATCGGCCATGGCACGTTGTTGGCGCCGGGGATGTGGCCGCCGCGGACTGCACCCTCGTTGGGATAGTCGGGCATGTGTGTCCGTTCGCCGCGATACTCCTCGGGCGACCGCACGTCGAGCAGTTGTTTGCCTGCTCGCTGGTGCTTGAGCACCTCGTCCCGCAGGGCCCGGATCGTGCCGTCCTGCTCCGACGCCTTGTAGTGGCCGTGCGGATAGCCCACCCGATCGTTCGACCAGGCCCGGCCGTCGAGCTCCCAACGCTTCCGGCCGCCGTCCATGACGCGGCAGTCCTTGTGGCCGTAGAGCTTGAACACCCAGAAGGCGTAGCAGGCCCACCAGTTGTTCTTGTCGCCGTAGAAGACGACCGTCGTATCGTTGGAGATGCCTCGCTCGGCACAGAGTTTCTCGAAGGCGGCCCGATCGATGTAATCACGCACGACCTGATTCTGGAGGTCGACCTGCCAGTCGATTTCGACCGCACCGGGGATGTGGCCCTGTGTGTAGAGCGCCCGATCCTCGTCTGATTCG
>Ga0209085_1002109_pt1 | contig 11531 bp, 14 predicted proteins | sample C_131016_EF_Meta_FD_187310 | JGI IMG/M metagenome (GOLD analysis project Ga0209085, IMG submission 187310) | Freshwater microbial communities from Lake Croche, Canada to study carbon cycling - C_131016_EF_MetaG (SPAdes) (version 2) | ecosystem: Environmental > Aquatic > Freshwater > Lake...
ATCTTCGCCGAGAAGCTTGAGGTCGCCCGCCAGCGCTATGTTGATGACGTGCTGGTCCAGGAGGTGCTGGCCTTCATCGCCTCGCCCGAGCGCAAGCGCGAAATGTGCCGCCCGGGCCGCATGACGGCCGATGACGACGACGACGCCTGAACCGACACCGCTCGGCATTATCGCCGCCGGCGGGGTGATGCCGCGCCGGCTGGCCGATGATGTGCTGGCCAGCGGCCGGCCGGTTTATGTGGTGGCGATCCGCGAATTCGCCGAGAGCCAGCTTTATGCCGGCCTGCCGCACCGGGTGGTGCGGCTGGGTGCGGCCGGCCAGTTGATCGCAGCTTTTCGGGCCGCGGGCGTGCGCGACCTGGTGATGCTCGGCCATGCCCGGCGGCCCTCACTGCTCTCGCTCTTCCCTGATGCCTGGACGGCTGCCGCAATTGCCCGGGTGGGGCGTGGCTATTTTGCCGGCGGCGATGACACGCTGCTGCGCGGCGTCACCCGGGTGCTGGAGGATGAAGGCTTTGCCGTGCGCGGCGTGCATGAGCTGCGCGCCGGGCTGACCCAGGCGGCGGGGCTGCTGGCCGGCCCCGCCCCGGATGCCGCCCAGGCCGCCGATATCCGCCGCGGCATTGCCGTGCTGCGCGCCATGGGGCCGGTGGATGTGGGCCAGGCCGTGGTGGTGCAGCAGGGGCTGGTGCTGGCGGTGGAGGCCATCGAGGGCACCGATGCCATGCTGGCCCGCGCCGGCACCCTGCGGCGCGAGGGGCCGGGCGGGGTGCTGGTCAAGCTGGCCAAGCCGGGCCAGGATTTGCGGCTGGACATGCCCACCATCGGCCCCGTCACCGTTGAGAATGCCCGGGCCTCCGGGCTGTGTGGCATCGCCATTGATGCTGGCCGCAGCCTCGTGACCGAAAGCGAGGCCACCATCGCGCTCGCCGCCCGATATGGGCTATTTATCCTCAGTCTCGACCCTGAAGCCTTCAACAAGGACACCCCATCATGACCGCCCCCGCCTTTCGCCTCCTGCATACCATGCTCCGCGTCACTGATCTCGAGCGCAGCGTGGATTTCTACACCCGCCTGTTGGGCATGAAGGAAACCCGCCGGCGGGATGTGCCGGAGGGCAAATACACCATCGTCTTCGTCGGCTACGGCGATGAGGCGCAGGATTGCATGCTGGAGCTGACCTATAATTACGGCGTGGACAGCTATGAGATGGGCACCGCCTTTGGCCATCTGGCGATCGGCGTGCCCGATCTTTATGGCACCTGCGACGCGCTGCGCGCCGCGGGGGCGAAGATCACCCGTGAGCCGGGGCCGCTGAAATTCGGCACCACGCTGATCGCCTTCGTGGAAGATCCCGATGGCTATAAGATCGAGCTGATCGAGAAGAAGTGATCAGCCCTCGAGCCTGACGCCCGCCAGCCGCGCCACCTCGCTCCATTTCGCGATCTCGGACTGGATGAAGGCGGCGAATTCCTCCGGCGTGGTGGGGTCGGGGATCGAGGCGAGGGCGGTGATGCGCTCCACCACCGCAGGCTCGCGCAGGATGGCCACCACATCGCGGTTGATGCGCCGGATAATGGCCTCCGGCGTGCCGATGGGCGCCACCACGCCGCTCCAGCCGGCGGCGGTGAAGCCTGGCAGCACCGTCTCGGCCAAAGTGGGAATATCGGGCAGGGCAGCCATGCGATAGGCGGTGGTGATGCCCAGCGCCCGCACCCGGCCGGATTGGATATGCGGCATGGCACTGGCCGTGCTGTCGAACATCAGTTGCACATTGCCAGCGATGAGGTCGGCGATGGCGGGGCCGGAGCCGCGATAGGGCACGTGGCTCATGGTCAGGCCCGCCTGATGGGCGAACATCTCGCCCGTCATATGCTGGGCCGTGGCCGGGCCGGCCGAGGCGAAGGGCTGGCCGGGATTGGCCCGGATATGGGCCACCAACTCCGCCATGCTGCGCGGCGCGAAGCTGGGATGGGTGATCACCACCAGCGGCACGAGGAAGATATTGGTGATCGCCATGAAATCCCGCGCCGCATCATAGGGCAGCCGGGCCATGACGCCCGGATTGACCCCCAGCGTGCCCGAGGTGCCGATGCCCAGCGTATAGCCATCCGGCGCGGCGCGGGCGGCGGCCTCCATGCCGATGGAGCCCGCGCCACCCGCGCGATTTTCCACCACCACACGCTGCGGCCAGCGCTGCGACAATTGGTCCGCCACCAGCCGGGCGAAGACATCCGCCGCCTGGCCGGGCGGGAAGGGCACGATCATCCGCACCGGCCGGGACGGGTAGCCCGATGCCTCCGAGGCCAAGCTGGGGATGCTGAGGGCAGGCAGGGCCAGCAGGGCGCGACGGGTCGCTTGCATCTAGGTTTCCTCCGCTGATCATTCTGCCGGTATCTGGCCGGGATGGGAATGCTTGGCGGGGTCAATCGGCCGGGCGGAAAATGCTGTGGTTTTTCAAAACTGCAGTATTCGGACAAATTCAGTTTCAGGCCCGGCCTTGGCAGAGAGAGGCTAGCGCTGAGGGGCTATTGTGTCAAGGAATTATAGCCTAACGCCCGGTGCTGGCCGCCATGGCCTGCCGGGCCAGCCCCAGCGCGGCATCCACCGTGGCGGCCCGCACCTCTTGCCTGTCGCCGGGGAAGATGCGGGCCAGATGGATCGTCCGCCCGCCGCGCCGGGCTGCGGCGATATGCACGAGGCCCACCGGTTTGCCCGGGGTGGCGCCGCCCGGCCCGGCAATGCCGGTGCAGGAGAGGGCGATATCGGCGCCGCTGCGGGCCAGGGCGCCCTCGGCCATCAGCCGCGCCACCGCCTCGCTGACCGCGCCGACGGCGGCCAGCACGCCCTCGGGCACGCCCAATTGCGCCGTCTTCATCGCATTGGAATAGACCACGAAGCCGCCCAGAACGCTGGCGGAGCTGCCGGCAATGGCGGTCAGTGCCGCGGCGATCAGCCCGCCGGTGCAGCTTTCGGCGGTGGTAATGGTGAGGTTTTGCGCCCGCAGGGCTTCGAGCAGGGCGGCGCAATCATCTGGGGTATGGGGGTGCAGCATGGCGGCAGCTTACAGCGGAATGCCCAGGGCTTGCAGCAGCAGAAGCACCGTGCCCGCCATGGCGCCGGCCATGATGTCATCGCCCATCACCCCGGCCGGGGTTTTTTGCCGGTCCAGCATTCGCACCGGGCCGGGTTTCCAGATGTCGAAAAGGCGGAACAGGGCGAAGGCCAGGGCCAGGCCCAGCCAGCCAAAGCCGGGCAGGGCGGCCAGGGCCAGGGCCTGGCCCGCGCCCTCATCGATCACCACCCAGCCCGGGTCCTGATCCGCCTCTGGCAGCCGCTTCAGCGCCCAGAGGCCGAGGAGGAGCAGCAGCAGCGCCAGCAGCCCCGCTGCCGCCGGGCCGAGCAACACCACCGGCAGCACCACGAGGCTGCCCCAGCTGCCAGGGGCGGGGCGGAGAAACCCCACGCCGCCGAGCGAGACCACCCATTTCATCGCAGCCAGGCCGCCATGGGATGCGGCGCGTTCACGCCGGCCAGGGCGCGATAGACGGCGACATTCTCCATCACCCGCTGGACGTAATTGCGCGTCTCGCCAAATGGGATTTGTTCCATCCAATCCAGCATGGCGGGGCGGCCCTGGCGCGGGTCGCCATAGGTTTGCAGCCATTCATCCACCCGGCCCGGCCCGGCATTATAGGCGGCGATGGCAAAGGGCCAGGTGCCGCCGAAGCGGCCGATCATCTGGTCGAGATAGGCCGAGCCGAGGCGCAGATTATGCGCCGGATTGGCCTGCAGCCAGGGCAATTGATGCGGGGTGTTCAGCCGCCGCGCGACTTGCTGGGCGGTGGCGGGCAGCAATTGCATCAGGCCGCGGGCATTGGCCGAGGAAAGCGCCTCGGTATCAAAATTGCTCTCCTGCCGGGTGATCGCCTTGGTCAGGGCTGGTTCGATTGCCAGACCCTCGGTGGGGTAGGGGCTGGGCCAGCCATCGGGCACCAGCATGGCCCCCGAGGCGCCGGCCCGGCGCGCCACCCAGACCGGGTTTTCCGGCCGGCCGCTGCGGTTGGCGAGCTGCATGAGCAATGTCCGTTCCCAGGGCTGGGTGGAGAGCTCCTCGATGCGCAGCAGGAAGGCGCGGGCGCGCCGGCCTTCGCCCATTTCGGCCAGCAGGGGGATGATGCGGGCCACCTCGCGGTTCATGAAGCTGGCAGTTTGCGCCGGGGTGGCGGCGGGCTGGGTGATGGCGCGAATGCGCTGGGCCAGACGGTCCGGCCCCTCGCCGAGTGCGAGGCCGCCGAGTTGGCCGTAAAACGCCACGGGATAGCCCGCGGCAATGCCCCAGGCTTCTCGCGCGGCGGCGGGCTGGCTGGCGGCGGCGAGCGCCATGCCGCGCCAGAAATGGCTGCGGGCCAGGGTGATGGCGCTGCGGCTGCCCTCGGCCACGGCGGCGAAATGCCGCGCCGCGGCGGTTGGGTTGTTCTGGACACGCAGGGCGATGAAGCCGGCGAGGAATTCAGCCTCCTGTCGGGGCTCGCCGGGGCCGGGCTGGCCGTGCTGGGCGGCGAGTTGATAGGCGGCGGCAGCGTCGCCCAGGCGGAGGGAGCGGCGGGATTGCAATTGCCGCTCGGTCCAGATCGCCCGGCCGGCCTCGGCGGAGAGGTTGTTTTGCGCGGCGGCACCGGCGGCGAAGGCTGAGGCTGCCTCGGTGTCGCGCCCGGCCACACGCAGCGCGCGGGCGCGCTCCAGCGTGGCGCCGGCATCGCGGGCGGCCAGGGCCGCGGAGGCACTGGCATCGCCGCCGCTGGCATAGCTGAGGCGCAGCTGGCCGATCTGGGCGCGGGTGGCGTCGAGATAGGGCAGGAGGCGGCCGGCGGCGGCGAAATCGCGGGCGTAGCTCAGCCGGTCGAAGCGGGCCCAATGCTGGTCGGTGGTCAGGCGCGCGGCGTGGCGTTGCAGGAAGAGGTTTTCATCGGTGGCGTCGGCTGGGGTTTCGGCCCAGCCGCGGCGGGCGATTTCGGTGGCCTCGCGGTCGCGGCCGGCGCGGGCCAGGGCATCGGCATGGCGCATGGCGCCGCCCACGCTGCGGGCCGGGCGGGTGGTGAACCAGCGCAGCGCCAGGGCGTCATCGGGGTCATTTTCCAGCACCGCCTCGGCATTGCGGGCGATGGCGTCCATGGCTGGCCAATCGGCGCTGGTTTCGGCGAAGGCGAGGAATTCCTGGGCCGTGGAATTGGCTTGGCGAGATTGCAGGCGCAGCCATTGCACCATTTTGCGCAAAAGCGGGTCGGCGCGCTCGGCGGCGACATCAGCCTCGGCCCAGCGGTTTTGCGAGGCGGCGACGAGGGCGAGCCGGCCGGCCTCACGCGGGGCCTGGGCGGCGGCGAGGTGGGGGAGGAGCAGGAGGAGGCAGAGGAGGCTTCGGCGCATGGCCTGCGGTGTAGCGCGCGGCGCCTGCTTGTTGCAGGGGGGCGCGCGCGTTACTTATGGATGATTGAAGGGGAGTTAAACGCAATGTTCCAAGGTTCAATGGTGGCGTTGATCACGCCGATGCAGGCCAATGGAACGCTCGATGAGAAAGCGTTTTGCGACCTGGTGGAATGGCAGATCGCCGAGGGCACTGAGGGTTTGGTCCCGGTTGGCACCACGGGCGAATCGCCGACCCTGAGCCATGACGAGCACCGCCGCGTGGTGGAGCTTTGCGTGCAGGTGGCCCGCGGCCGGGTGCCGGTGATGGCCGGTGCGGGCAGCAATAGCACCGCCGAGGCCATCGGCTTTGCCGAACACGCCCGGAGCGTGGGCGCCGATGGGCTGCTGGTGGTGACGCCCTATTACAACAAGCCGACGCAGGAGGGGATGTTCCTGCATTTCTCCGCCATTGCCGATGCGGTGGCGCTGCCGCTTTTCATTTACAATATCCCGCCGCGCAGCGTGGTGGATATGACGCCGGAGACGATGGGGCGGCTGGCGAAGCACCCCAATATCAAGGGCGTGAAGGATGCGACGGCGAATTTGACCCGGCCGCTGCACCAACGGCGCGAATGCGGGGCGGATTTCATCCAGCTTTCGGGTGAGGATCACACGGCTTTGGCCTTTATGGCGGCGGGTGGGCATGGCTGTATTTCGGTCACCGCCAATATCGCGCCGCGCGCCTGTGCTGAGATGCATCTGGCCTGGCGCGAGGGACGGCTGGCGGATGCCATGGCGATTCAGGAGCGGCTGACGCCGGTGCATGATGCGATGTTCTGCGAGACCTCGCCGGCGCCGGTGAAATATGCGGCCTCCCTGCTTGGCAAATCCAATGCCCTCTGCCGCCTGCCCATGGCGCCTTGCAGCGACAGCGCGAAGGCGCGGGTGCAGGCGGCGATGGCGGCGGCGGGGCTGTTGAATTGAGCCGCGACAAAAAGAAAAAATCGAGCCTGATCAGCCACGGCATTGCGGCGCAGAATCGCAAGGCCCGTTTCGACTATAAGGTGATGGAGGAGATCGAGGCCGGCATTCAGTTGATCGGCCCCGAGGTGAAGTCGCTGCGCTCGGGCCGTGCGGCGCTGGCCGAGGCCTGGGCGGGTGAGCGCGATGGCGAGATGTGGCTGTTCAATTGCTATATCCCCGAATGGCAGGCTGGCAGCTTCATGGCCAAGTTCGAGCCGCGGCGGCCGCGCAAATTGCTGTTGCATAAGAAGCAGGTGAGCACGCTGGCGGGCTCTATCGCGCGGGAGGGCATCACGCTGGTGCCGCTGGATATTCATTTCAATGATCGCGGGATGGCCAAGGTCACGCTGGGCCTGGCCGAGGGCAAGCAGGCGCATGATAAGCGCGCCTCGATCGCAGCGCGGGACTGGCAGCGGGATAAGGCGCGGATCATGCGCAATAAGGGGGGTGAATGAGGCTTTTGGCTTGGCTTGCGGTTCTGCTGGCCGGCTGCGCTGCCCCGCCGGAGGGGTTGGTGGCCAGCACAGCGGCCTATCAGGAGCATCGGGTGATGGTGCCGGTCGAAGGGGGGCGGATCTTTACCCGGCTTTGCCTGCCGGCGGCGGGCGCCACGAATGCGCTGGTGCTGATCAATCATGGCACGCCGGCCCGGGCGGAATTGCGGGCCGGTGTCACGCCGGCGGCCTGTTCGTCGGAGGCGGTGCGCTGGTTTTTGGCCCGCGGCCATGCGGTGGGGCTGCCGCTGCGGCGGGGCTATGGCGAGACTGGCGGCACCTACATGGAGGGCAATGTCTGCGGCCGGTCGGATTATGTCCGATCTGGCCGGGAATCGGCGCGCGATATTGCCGCGGCCCTGTCATGGCTGCTGGCCCGGCCGGATGTGCCGCGGCGGCCTGCAATCGTGATTGGTCAATCAACCGGTGGCTTGGCGACGGTGGCATTTGCGGCGACCAACCCGGCCAATGTGGCGGCGCTGGTGAATATGGCGGGGGGCCGCGGGGGCTGGTACCAGAACACCCCGCATCTGAATTGCGAGCCTGATCTGCTGGTCGAGGCCATGGGGCAATTCGGCCGGACGGCGCGGCTGCCCATGCTGTGGATTTATACGGAGAATGACACTTTCTTTGGCCCTGCGCTGGCTGGGCGCATGCATGCCGCCTTCACCGAGGCCGGCGGCGAGGCGCAGCTGGAGCGGCTGGGCTCCTGGGGGCGGGACGGGCATAACCTGTTCTTTGGCAATAATGGCAGCCTGACCTGGGGGCCGCTGGTGGCGGATTTTCTGGCTGGGGTTCGCGGCGGCGGCGGCAAGGCGGCGCGATAGCCCCCCTTGCATCCGGCGCCGCGCATGGCACCTAGGCAGCATGTCGGAGCAACCCATGGACGATATCGCAGCAAACCCCGTCGCCCCCGGCCGGGAGAAACTGGTGGCGAAGAAGCAGGAATGGGCCCGGGAGGGCCGGTTGCTGACCGGCGTGCATGCCGACCCCGAAACCCGCCTGCCGCCCGGGCAGCGGCTGGTGACCGATTTTCCCGTGCTGGATTTGGGCGTGCAGCCCGCCATTGGCCGCGACAAATGGCGGCTGCGGGTGGATGGGCTGGTGGCGAACCGGCTGATCCTTGATTGGTCGTCGTTTCAGGCCCTGCCGCAGGCGGAATGGCTGAATGATATTCACTGCGTCACCGCCTGGTCGCGCTATGATAATCGCTGGTCGGGGGTGGGGGCGCTGACACTGCTGAACCTGGTGCAGCCCATGGCCGAAGCCAGCCATGTGGTGTTCCATTCCTATGATGGCTACACCACCAACCTGCCGCTGGAGGCCTGGGCCCGGCCGGAGAATCTGGTGGCGACGCATTGGAATGGCGCATCGCTGGACCGGGTGCATGGTGGCCCGGCGCGGATTGTGGTGCCGCATTTGTATTTCTGGAAATCGGCGAAATGGATCACCAGGATCGAATTGCTGGCCGAGGATCGCCCCGGGTTCTGGGAGGTGCGCGGCTATCACAACAACGCCGACCCATGGACGGAGGAGCGTTATGGTTGAACGCCGCCTTTTGCTGGCCGGTGCGGCCGTGCTGATGGCCCAGCCTGCCGCCGCCGCTGGCCTTGGTGATTTTTCGCTCACCAGGCTGGAGGGGGGCGCGCTGCCGCTGGCCGAATTTGCCGGCCGGGTGGTGCTGGTGGTCAATACCGCCAGTTTCTGCGGCTATACCCATCAATATGCGGCTTTGCAGGCGCTGCATGATCGGTATGAGGCGCGGGGGCTGACGGTGCTGGGCGTGCCCAGCAATGATTTCAATCAGGAAAGCGCGGATAATCAGCGCATTCGCGCATTCTGCGATGGGATGTTTGGCATCACCTTTCCCATGGCCGGGCTTTCGCCGGTGCGGGGCGGGCGGGCGCTGCCGCTGTATCAATGGCTGGCGGCGCAGGCGGGCGGGCCGCCGCGCTGGAATTTCCACAAATATCTGGTGGCCCGGGATGGGGTGCGGGTGAGTGCCTTTGCCACCCAGGTCGAGCCAAATGCGCCGCCGCTGCTGCGCGCCATCGAGGCGGCTTTGGCGGTGCCCGCTGCCTGAACCCATTCTGATTGGCATTGGCGCCAATCTGCCCGGCCCGGATGGGTCGGCACCTTTGGCCAGCTGCCGGGCGGCGGCGGTGGCGCTGGATGGCTTGGCCGGCTTGCGGCTAATGGCGCTGTCGCGCTGGTGGGAGAGCGCGCCCATTCCGCCACTTCCTGGCGCGCCCTGGTTCGTCAATGGCGTGGCGCGGCTGGAAGGCCAGGCCGAACCTGAGGCTTTGCTGGCGGCGCTGCATGCCATTGAGGCGCGGTTTGATCGCGCCCGGCCTTACCCCAATGCGCCGCGCACGCTGGATTTGGACCTCCTGGCGATGGGCGATCTGCGGCGCGAGGGCGCGGTGATTTTGCCGCATCCGCGGATGCATGTGCGCCATTTCGTGCTGCGGCCGCTGCTGGAGGTGGCGCCGGGCTGGCGGCACCCGGTTTTGGGTAACGCGGCGGCGCTATTGGCGGCGCTGCCAGAACAGGCGCTGCGGCCGCTGTGACGCGGCGGCAGCGCTTCAGCGCGGCGGGAAATCAAACCCCTCCAACTGGCATTCCGCCGGCTTGCCATTGCCCAATAGCCGTATCGTCAGGAACGCCCCGCCCTCAATGCCCGCTATGGTCACCACATTGCGGCCGTGCGGCAGCACATGCTCTTGCATATCGCCGGCGCTGACCTGCAAGGTCAGCGGGGTCGGGCCTGCATTGTGCAAATGCATCACCAATGCCAGCGGCCGGGGCAGGGCGCCGAAGCGCATTGTGGTATCAGCGGTCAGGGTCAATCCGCCCTTGCCATCAGCGGTGATCCCTTTGCTTTCGGCCAACGCCTGCAGCCATGCCATGCCGTGCAGCGCCCGCCACCGGCCGGCCAGCACCTGGCCCAAAGCGGGGTCCAGCACGTCCTCGATAATGGGTTCCAGCCCGGCCAGGGCCAGGCAGCGGCGGATGAAATCCAAGCTGAAGCCGCTTTCGAACCAGCCATATTTGCGCATGACATAGAGCGATTCCCCATCCAGCCGCAGGCCCCAATGCGGCCACCAATGGGCCTGCACCGGCTCGCCCGCCATGAGGATATGGCAGCCGGGGTCCTTGTTGAGGGTGGTGGCGAAGCGGCGCAGCACCTCCCAGGGCCGCAGCGCGTGATGCAGGCACTCATAGAACAGCACCTGGTCCACCGGATGGGCGGGGCCCCAGTGATCGAATTCGCCGATATGGGCGGTGATCGGCAGGCCAAGCCTGGCGGCACGGCGGTTCACCAGCGCGACGAATTGCGGGTTGATGTCCATGGCCACCACATGCAAGCCGGCCCGGGCCATGAATTCCGATGACAGGCCCCAGCCGCAGCCCATATCCAGCAGGATGGAGCCGCGCTTGGGATCGGCCAGCCGCAGCACGCTCAGCAGGCGCGTCAGGTGGTCGGAAAATGGTTTGGGGAACCAGTGATCATAGGCGTTGGGCGCGGCGACATGGCGGTCGATATCGATGCCAAGCTGTTCATTGACGGCCTGATCCATGCCCCGGCCGGAAATTTCGCGGTGCAGGTCAAGCTGTTGTTGCAGCCATGGCTCTCCAAAGGGATCGAGTCTGGTATCGAGGCGGGTGGTGGGATGGTAATGCGCGCGCCCCAGCAATGCGCGTGTATCCGGAAGGCCAGGACCGCCCAGGGCATCAATGCGCCTGACGAAGCAATCGAGGTTATCGGCGGTCAGTGACAGCATTTCATTCATGCCAAAGATATTATTGCCATATTGAGCTGATCGGCAAACTTGAGGCATCACTGGGACCTGCTTGCCTTTCCACCCCGCCATGGCTATCTGAAGGTTTACGCGGCCCCGGAGTTGAACGGGGCACGATCTTTTTGCCCAGGAGCACATATGGCCCGCGTTACCGTCGAGGATTGCATTCTTCAGGTCCCCAATCGCTTTGACCTCGTGCTCTACGCTGCCCAGCGCGCCCGCAATATCAGCCGCGGCGAAACGCTGACGGTGGAGCGCGACAATGACAAAAACCCGGTTGTGGCGCTGCGCGAGATTGCCGAGCAGATGGTGGAACTGCCCAATCTCGAAGCCGATCTGGTGAAGAGCCTGTCGCGTGCGCCGGAGCCCGAGCCCGTCGAAGACGAGGTGATGGACCTCATCGCCACCGACGAGAACATCTTTGGCGTCATGGATGTCAATGAGGAAATGCCGGGCGGCGATACGCTTGAAGAGCCGGTGGATATCGAAGCCGCGATCGGCGCCGAACTCTTCGGCGAGGAATAAGGCGGGGCCTTGGCCCCGACCAAGCACCCCACCCGCAATCCGGCCCCGCAAGCGCCGGAGGGTTTGAACGCGGGTTCGGCCATACCGGGCCTGGATGCGGCGCTGGAATTTGTCGCAAGCGCAGTGGCGGGGGACCCCCGGCTGGATGGTCAGGTTTTGGCCGATGCCGCGCGGCTCGCCGCCACCGCCCATGCCAGCCAGGTGCGGCGCAATGGCGAGCCCTATATTATTCATCCCATTGCCGTGGCTGAAATTCTGGCCGGCTATCGGCTTGATACCG
>Ga0209085_1002110_pt1 | contig 11516 bp, 12 predicted proteins | sample C_131016_EF_Meta_FD_187310 | JGI IMG/M metagenome (GOLD analysis project Ga0209085, IMG submission 187310) | Freshwater microbial communities from Lake Croche, Canada to study carbon cycling - C_131016_EF_MetaG (SPAdes) (version 2) | ecosystem: Environmental > Aquatic > Freshwater > Lake...
AAAAAGGTGCCACTTGGGATACCGGCAGTACTAAAAAATCATACTTCTGAAAGAACTCTCGCATACGATGGTAAAGCACGGTACGCTTAGCTTCCGCTCGTGCTAATTGGGGACCGGTAATGGGTAAGCCTTGCTCGGCGTTCCAAATCACGGTGTCTTTAATTTGCTCACGATACTCTTTTAATAAAGGCGTAATACGAAGCTCTGTTCTCCAGGCACGCCAGAGCATGAAAATTTCATCTGCTTCTGCAATATTGGGCTCATCATTAATAAGCTCACAACCCATCTCCTGAAACACCGCTCGCGATGACTCTATTACTCTAGCCACTTCCGGCTCAACGGGTAAGCCACCCAGATTTGCACTAAAAGCTACCTTGCATCCTTTAAAAGATCTGGCTAGTGGATTTAAAAAGATCTCTCCAGGGGCTTCTAAAGAAATAGGCGAACGATCATCAGGCCCTGACATTGCAGCCATGGCTAAAGCTAAATCTTGTACTGAGCGTGCCATAGGGCCTGACACACTCATGGTTTGCCAACCCAGTGATTCGGGCCATGAAGGCACCCTGCCAACCGAAGGTCTTATTCCAACCAGATTACAAAAGCTGGCTGGATTACGTAATGAACCACCTAAATCAGTTCCATCGGCCAATGCAATCATGCCGCTGGCTAAAGCAACTGCACCGCCACCAGAAGACCCTCCACAGGTTTTACTTAAGTCATATGGATTGGGCGTCGAGCCAAAAACCGCATTAAACGTTTGGCTTCCAGCACCAAACTCTGGGGTATTGGTTTTTCCTAGGCTAATAGCGCCGGCTTTCTTTAAACGTTCGACCGGCAGGGAATCGACATCAGGCACAAAATCTTGATAAGCTGGAGATCCAAAGGTCGTTCTTACACCACGGGTTAAAAATAAATCTTTATGGGCAACGGGTAATCCATGCAAGATACCAATAGATTTATTTGCTGCAATTTTTTGATCTGCGATGACGGCCTGCTCCATGGCAGATTCTGCTGTTAGAGTCACTATCGCATTTAAGGTGGGATTAAGCCGCTCTATTTGGTCTAAATGTGCACGAATGAGCTGCTGAACTGAGACCTTTTTTAATCGAATGAGTTTAGCGAGTTCAGTAGCAGATAGAAAACACAAATCATCATGTGGCATTTGAAAGGATCTCCCTCAGTCTTTTTCTTGTTGACGTAGTATATGCGACTGCGTTTTAGGGTGTTCAGGGAAAATTTGAAGGTATGCCCTATGGACCCCAGATCACTTCCCAAACTTTACCAAGTGAAGTGCCTTCGTAGTTTGGCTTTTCACCAATCTCTTTAAAAGGGTGGCAAGGCGATTGACCCAAAACACATCAAAGCCATACGACTCAGCCGCCAAAGCATTCCAAGCCTTAGAGGCTTTAAAAATGAGCTCGAACAATAGGTGAAACATCCAACACAATGGCGGAAAGTTACATCCTTGCGCGATAGCTGCAGGAAGTGCAAAGAGCATTCCACCAAACTAGCATAAGAGTTGTTAGGATAAGGGTTGTCTATCTAGCGAAATTGCTCTACTACTTATCTCACATCTAGTCATTTGATATTCACTTTGCCTCATATTCGAGTGGTACTCAGCCCAACAATAGAAAATTGAGTAACTCACTAGATCTCAGTAGATAGCTGGTAGATGGTTTTTAACAGTATTGACATATAGCCAATTTTTCATAAAATACACATTACTCCATGCACCTAACTGCAACTTATGCCATTTGATTACTGTTCTGAATGCAAACGTTGCTGCAATGTTGACGCAGGTTACGACCCTCTTGAAATTACCCTGACCGCTAAAGAAACCAAAGTTTTCCATTCTATTTGCATTCAAACTAGCTGTGAATATTTAGGTAATCAAGGCTGCACTTTAGGCGATAAAAAGCCTTATAGTTGCAAGATGTATCCTTTGGTGTACAAACCTTCAAGCCAAGAACTGTTATATGACACTGATTGCCCAATCATGCCGGAATATATCGCTCAGCTGAGATCGAAGGACTCCGAAGCATCCAACCATCTACTGGATATCCAAAATAGCATTGCATTGCTAACGAAAGTGGATATCGATTTTCTAGATCGTAATTTTGAGGTGGATCAGGAATATTTTGAGATTAAAAAGTTGCCTATTCCAGGCACCAATTCACATCGTCGTTCATAGTATGTTGGAAATAAATATGGATGTGCTAACCCTCCCTGATGTCACTGGAACAACCCAAACAGTCGTGCATGAAGTGGGATATCAAAGTTGGACCAAAGACAATTTGTGGGTTCTAAGTGAGCATGAAAATATTGAGTACTTCACTACGCGCTGGGACGCCCTTTGCCCATATATTGAGGTCACAAATGAGATGCTAGAAATGGCTCCAAAGCCATTTGTGGTCTATGCTATTCCGCCAAAAAGTCAATTTGGTGCACCTATTAAAGACCGCTATGGCTTAGTTAATGCCTTATCGCAGGAGTTTTGGGTCGATGAACGGCGCAGCAGAAAATTTCGTGAATTAGATAAGCAATTTAGAAGCTTCACGGTTTCAGAGCGCGTCATAGATGGTAAAGAAATTACAGCAGAGTATTTATATGAAATTGGTGGCACACACTTTGAAAATTATTGGATCGCGAGGCAAGAGGTTGAAGGTTTTGTAGACTATGTACGCAATTTACAGGTACTCATTATCCAAGTGATTTCTGATAATGGTGAAATAGTGCTGTCCGATGTTTCTATTATTTTGTCTAATGAAAATCAACTCTATGGTAGCTTTTGCCAATGGGATCGAAAGTATAAAAACAGATCTCCAGGCATTTATGCTTGTCTACTTGCGACTAGATGGGCTCAAAAAAAAGGGCTACAGTTTTATAATTTAGGGCCCGTAGACGAATATGGCTATAAGGATTTATTTATTACGGACTATGAGCCAATATATGCATTGATTGTCTCAGATCCTAATCACCCAATTGTTACTGATCACACTTCACCAATTAACATCGATTTTGAAAAAGAGCAAATTAATCAAATTTATCGCGACAAATCTGCACTGTAATTTTTTAGAAGTAATGCTTTTCACCAAAAGCATCATCATAGTCAATTAAAAGCTCTTCATCTTTTTTAATTGCTCGCAGGGCTTGAAACTGCCCAGCTTTTGTCAGTCGCAAATTGGGCTTTTTTGAATGATTGAGGTATATGGCCATACTCATCGCATTCATCCCAATTCTAGGAATCAACGTTTTCTTCACATCATAAAAGCAAAACCTTTCAATTTGCTTTCGCACCGCCAATGGAAGGTGTTTTAGCTCAGCTTGAGTAAATTTAATCTCTCTACCGTCTAACCAGCTCACCAAGGGATTAATATCCTTTTTAATCGGCCTAATGGCAAATACCCCTACCCCATGAGTTTTAGAGCTACCGAGCCTACAGAAGACCTCATTTTGCAGATGATCTAATAATTTTTTCTTATGACTTGTCATCACCCAAATAATACCGCTAATACAAGTAGGTAGATTCTTCAAGGCCTAAATATTGACCTATTCTCTTTGCGGCTTGAACCTTTATTTTTGGGCTGTAGAAGTAATAATGGTCGTCACCAAGCTCAATCTGGAATATGTCTTTTGTTCAAGCAAATTTCAGACGCAAGGAATTCTGCGTTGATGCCCTTCTCTTATCTTGCATGCTTAAGCACGTCGCCCCTAATCTTTGGCGAATCATCTTCTAGAGTATTTACCCTCACCCAAGACCTCCCTATATTTGCAAAATAGTAAGGCGGATAAATCTGCTTGTCTAGTCTCAAATTGCCCATAAATGGTGCCATATCTACTTCAAATCGTTAAAAATCTTATATATACTAGCCATGTTGTAATTCCTTAAAACTTGGTTTAGTAGTTTTATTGATAAAAAGGATCAATATGACTTTCAAAATATCTCCCAAGAGTGAATTTCACATTACAGAGCGAATGACCTATCGCAAAGAGAATAAAGAGATCAATTGCGGATTTCTGTGGAAAAGTGGCTCTTTTCTGATTGAAAGCTCCCCTGACTTTCTAGCCGACTATGAGCAGGAAATAGGAATCAGTGTTGGTAACGAAGACTACTCTGAAGTGAGACTCTCGGATGAGGGGCAAAAGCTAATTTACTTTTCAGAAACAATTCCGGCTGAAGAGCAAAAGGTATTATCCGCAATCTTTAATGAAAGCAAAACAACGGATGACTTTGATATCGCTTATCACCATAAAGGCTGGCAATTAGCAGATGTCGACATTGTCATGTGGGGAGAGTTGGATATTAAAAGCGAGTAGCTTTGCTAAGCTTAACTTCAGTCAATAATAAATAAGCCCCCGTTACTATATGGATCGTTAGGATCTTTGAAGTTCTAACCTACTCTGCACGATTCGAACGTGCGACCTTTGCCTTAGAAGAAACCCAAGAAAATTCCTGATAAAGCAAATAGGCTACGACCAAGAGATTAATTACAAGTATTAAAGTGATTGCCCAGCTAAACCCCATCATCAATAAATAAGCCTCAAATGGTATGTAAATGAAACCAGTTGCAATCACTAGCCAACGAGCCCACTTTTTATCGTTCCAAATTCCAACGGCTTCAACATAACGAAGTATTGCAATTAACAAGGCTAATAAACCAATTGCTAGAACTTGATTTAGGGTTACCAGCTCAAAAAAAGTCGAAGCAATTTGAAGAAATGGGTCATTTCGTATCAAAAATTTATTTGCTAAGTATGGCTCACTTAGCTCTAAAAAATTATAAGCAATATAAGCTAAAAAAAATGTAACACCCAAAGCAATAGTTCCTCTCAGAATCTTGAGGGTAGCAATAATTTTTAGCGGCTTACTCATAAGTCAGCTATGGTTCATTTTTGAAACATTCGAACTAAAGTATCTAGAACAAATTGCTGATGTTTGGGCGTTCCAAAAAATGGGTTGCCTTCTAGAAAATCACTTCTTACCATTGCAAGGGCTGCTCGTAAATAAATCCGGATTTCATCTTCTTCTAATACGCGAATAGTTCCAGATTGATTTATTCGAATAACTTGGTCAAGCGGTTTTATAAGAACATCTATTGGCTTAGAGATATTCTCTGGTTCACCTGATGATTGTATATAAAGTCGATAGAACTTAATAACCTTTGTACGCTTTCTTTTTTTTAAATCATCAAAGTAATGCTCGGTGATGAGCATCATTAACTGCCTGACAGTACCAAAATTTGGAAACACCTCTAGCTTAGAAATTAAGCTACTGTGTAAGCGAGTTACGAAGTACATCCAGACACTTGCAAAAAGATGTTCTTTATTTTTAAAGTATCTATAAAGAACACCAACGGCAAATCCTGATTTTTTAGAAATATGTTTTGTAGATACATCCTTCAATTCATCAGAATCCTCAATCACTAATATTGCCGCTTGAATGATTGCCTCGGAAGTTAATGAGGAGCGAGGCTGGACCCTAGCTGCTGGCATTTTTTCACCAAATTCGGGAATTAATTGCTTACTTTGGGGCATAAATGACTTATTACGTTCTTAAATGAATCTTAATATTAGTCTAATTTTTAGGAGATAGAAAATCCTTCTATTTCAGATACTTATACAAAAATAAGGTTTAAAAAGAAATGAACTTTGATGCATGCGAAAACCTATGAATTTATGGTATCTTGAATTGATTCAATTCTAAGTCATGGGCAATTGATTATTGTGGGTGAAGCGATATATATAGTATTTTTTGTAGCAATTGGCGGCTATTTTGCACGCCTAGCCAAATCACACCCTTTATATAAGCACAAAACTAATAAGCTAAAAGAAAAGTACTTTTCACATCTATACCCCAATATGGCGCAAAAATATGATGAAACTGAGGCATATTGGCTTTGCAGAGCTATTTCTGACTATATATTTGATTTTGACCGTAGGCTTTATGTTGACCACCATGTTGAAAAGTATAGGAGTCATGTAGAAAGTGAAAAAGCAAATCTTTACCAGTACCATGTGGAGCCAGCAAATAAATTATGTGAAGAATTGGTGAAAAGAGCTGTGGAGTTAAATGTTCCAACACAATTGTTTATGGTTCATATGAGAGAGCTATGGAAGCATGATATTGTTCCTGTGGGACGCCTAACCCCCAAAACAATCCTTTCTATTCAAGGTTCAGATAAGTACTATCAAGAGCTCATAAATATCCCCACCAGTAAAGCTGAAGTCTTTAAGTTTATGGAAACCCATCAAGGCGAGAACTAGATTCGAACGTGCGACCTAAACAGTAGAAGCTTTAATAATAAGCTGGAACAATAGCCTAGAAAATAGTGTAAGCCTAGCCAGATCAGGAGTTCGATACGCACCAAGAGTCGTGGTGTTGAGTGGGAATGGACTATGTAGTGTGTTGCATCCGCAGATGTTGAGTCGGTCGAACGAGACACTAAATGATGTCGCGTTATGTAGCAGTTAATTCGCTACTAGTAATGCAACTAAAACTCATTTTTCATATTAGCAAGTAACATACCCTTGAAAAAAGCGACCACTTTACTTTGGTGGAATTAAGATCCACATTAGGGCATTGCGGGCTTCAGCAACCCCTAACTTATCAGCTAAGGTAAATAGCTCGGTTGCCTTGGGAATATTTTTTAAGTGCTTCATCACCAAACCGTAGTTATAAATCGCAGTACCATTATTACGCTTAACTTCAATATCGAGTTCATAATGCAGTCGATCTATTTGACGCTCTTGTAGTTGATCACTCCAGGCCATTTCACAGCACTTACGAAAAGAGCGCTCAATCCCAGCGCTTTCGATAGTAAAAAAATAGTCAAATGCTTGTGGGTATAGCCCTAAATTTTGGCAACGCAGCCCTTCGGCGAAATCGGGGTTATTAAAATCAGTCATAAGAATATATCCAGAGTAAGTAGAGAAATTTTATCGTGGATTGGTTTTTATATATTAACTATATTTACCCGAAAGCCATTTTTTTGCTTGCTTTTGGCTTTGATATTTTGGCCTGCCCAGCACGATTCGAACTTGCGACCTATTTTTCAGATACCCTAAGCTAGTTATTGTAAGAGTTTGGTTTTTCACCCAAGTCTAAGCGTGCATTAATCTCATCGATAATGGGCAGTAAATCCGCGACAGAGTCAATTACGTAATCAGGGTGCATTTCTTGCATTTTCAGTCTCGCTGAATTTTTAAGACGATTAGCCTCTCCGTCTGGCATCGCATTCAACTCCTCAAAAGAAAGACCAAGCGCATTACCACTGACTGCTACACCAACAGTCCAGCAACCAAAAGCCTTACCTTCCTGAATCCCCGGCTCGGTATCATCGACCTTAATGAATGCGAGCGGGTTCTCTAATCCTAGTTGCACAGCGCATTTGTGCATCATTTGAGCGGATGGTCTACCTAACTGAGTATCACCAGAGTAAGAGAGGGCATCAGGCTCATACCCCTGCTCCTTAGCAATTGGCAACAATATATTTAGAAGCTCTTTTGTATATCCAGTTGTTGATCCAATTTTAATGCCGCTCTCACGGAGTGCTTTGGTGAGCTTAGCCGCCCCTGGAATTAATTGACCACACTCTAAAATGCTCACCTTATTCATCGGCACAAAAATATCTAGCAGTCGATCAACATCAGCATCAGTATGAGATTTTCCGTGAATATTAAGCCATTGATTTTGAATTTCTGGGAGGGTTAAGAGCGCATTGATATGGTCCCACTTATTGATACCCATCGGGATACGGGCTTGGGCAATAGTCATTTTAATTCCTTCAGATTGGAACAATTTGACGAAAGCACCCATAGGAGCTCTACTGCCATAATCGACAGTCGTGCCAGCCCAATCAAAAATAACTGCCTTCACCCAAGTTTTCATTATTACCCTAACCATTCATCAAAATTATCTTTTGCAAGCCCAAATGCTGTACTTGCCCCTGTTCCACTACTGACTATGGCGACTCTCATTTCTGGAGATACTTTTTCAATCAATGCATCGTATGTACTGGAGATTGGATAGACACCCGTCCAACGCTCAATCACTGTGTGCTCAGTGATACTTAAAACCTGATACATCAACTCAATAATCAGTTGTTCAATTTTGTCACTGGCAAAAACATGTTCAAAAGAACCGTAACGATGGGAGTCGCCAACTACAAGGCTTCCATCTTCACTTTGTACGACAATCAAATGAATTCCCTCTTTGACATATTCAGGCATTTCTATTGCAATACGTTCTTTAAGGGCTTTAGCTTCAGGCAACTCAGACCATCCTAAATATCTAGCCAAACTGTTATCAGTCATCACGCTTCCAGGCAGGATGAAGCCGTCCTGCACTTTAATTCTGAGCATTTGGAGCGTGCATAGCTTCAAATCATATTTTTCAATATAAGGCTTGGCTATCCCCGACAATTCAGCCCCGGGACAGACCACAATTCTTTGAGTATCCAATCGATTATTTGAGGTGTGAACAGATGATCCATCGATGGACAAGACCTCAGTCTCCCAATAAAAATCTACGCCCATTGTATTTTGCAAATAATTTGCTAATTGGGGAATTGCTTCTCTAGATTCCACCCTAAATTCATGGGGGCTATAGAGAAGACCAAGAGAATTTTTTAAATTAAGGCTATGCGTATTTTTAAAGCCTAGAGCTTCCAACTCTGGATAGCTCGCCCGAGGATAGTATTTGCAATCTGTTCCCATAGGGCTTTGAAGAAAGGCTTTTGCAACCTCAACTGCCTCGGGACGCTCACATAAAATCCAAGTGCCTTCATGCAGTATTTTGATCTCCGCCAAGGAAGCTAATTCTCTCCAGACTTGCGCTGAATAAACTGCCCTTCGCCATGTGTCCTGAGCGCCTTGTCCTGAAACCGTAATAAAACCAAAATTACGGATAGAGGCCCCTGTACAGCGTGTATTTTGTTCAACAATAGCTACAGATAAACCTCTCTTTTGAGCTTCATAAGCGTGGGCTAAGCCCACAATGCCAGCGCCCACTACCAGTAGGTCGTAATTTTTATTCGCCATTGATTCTAAATCCTGCAAAATTTTTTCCTCGAGCAGAAAGCCTTACTGCACCTACCTGCTCTTCCACCGTTTTATCACACTCGAGCGGGGGATATAATGAAAATCCTAGCGCAAGTAACCATTGATACATTGCTGTGGGATTTGAAAAATATTGCCCTAGAGCCCGCTCCAGGCTAATCAATATGGTTGGATCACAATCACTTTTAATTAACAATTGCCACACGTAAGGCAACCAATAGGCGCATGATTGCCCATGACTTCGTTGACTTTTGGCCGTTTCAGCATAAGACAAAGCATGCACGAGCGCAGTTTGAGTTTTTGCCATTGCTAAACCAGCAGATAACGCTGCTTCTGAAAGCTCGTGACGTGATTCAAGATTATCTAAATCATCTTGAATCAGTGGCAAATAATGGCAGATTTTTTTTGCTGCAAATATGGCAAGATTGGTTGTTTCTTGTGTTCTATTTCTATTCCAAATTGCCTCTAAAGCGTGTGAAAGAGCATCGATTGCAGAATCGCGGGAAATAACCCACGGAGCTCCCAGACATAAGCGAGGATCAACAATCGCTACATCAGCAAAAACTTCAGATCCAAAAAATGAATGTTTACGCTGCTTTGTGAAGTCCCACATAGTTGCAGTTGGAGTGACCTCACTACCTGTTCCAGCGGTTGTTGCAGCGAGCAATAAAGGTATTTTAGGTAAGGATTCATCTTCTATTGTTATATCTAGATGTTTGCTCAACCAAGCGCATCCATCAGGCTTAAAGCGTAGCACTTTAGCTGTATCCATGACGCTGCCACCACCAATTCCTAGTAATGCAGATTGTTCTAAATCAGCTCGACTCCAAAAATCTTCCTGAAGTTCTTGAATGCTCGCAATATCTGGCATCCCCTTTTGGTAGATGGTTTCAGAAAGGATCCTACCTTGTAAAGAAGAGCGTATTTTTTTTAACTCTTCGTTAGAAATTTCAGGAATTCGTAGAATATGAAATCCGCGATCTGGATACAGATTACCCAGCTCTACAATTGATCCGGCACCGAAATAAATACTGGGCTTAGACATTATTTAACTTGCGAGCTTCCTTAAATAGGAAGAAATCAAATCAATAATAGTTACAGTCGCAATTAAGATTATTAAAACTGCACAAGTTTGAGAGTATTGGAAGCCACGAATGACTTCATACAGGATGACTCCAATACCGCCCGCTCCTACCATTCCAACAACAGACGCTGAGCGAACATTGGACTCAAAGCGATACAGGGAATAAGAGACCCACAAGGGCATTACCTGGGGCAAAATTCCATACACAATTTCAGCAATAGGATGAGCACCCGTTGCCCTAATTCCTTCAATAGGTCTTGGATCTACCGCTTCTACAGCTTCTGAAAACAGCTTAGCCAATGTTCCGGTTGTGTGGACAAACAATGCAAGCACCCCTGCAAAAGGTCCTAAACCGACAGCCACAATAAACAACATTGCAAATACCATCTCATTGATGGCACGAAATGCATCCATTAGGCGTCGTACGGGTTGATATACCCATGGACTCACCACATTAGATGCACTTAATAAACCCAGAGGTACTGCAGCTAAGATTGCTAATAAAGTCCCCCAAATTGCAATTTGAACTGTTACCAGCATCTCACTCACATAGAGCTTCCAGTCTTTAAAGTTGGGCGGGAAAAAATCAGCGGCATACTTTCTCATATTCCCAGAATCTTTAATCAGATCTAAGGGGCGCATTTCTGCACCCTGCCAAGCCCAAGTCAATACTAAAAAGAACAAGGCCCACCCTAGGTAATAGGATAGGCCATGCCTCTCTTCAAAAGCGCGTACTTTGACTCGATTTAATGAGAGCTCTGAAGCGTAGTCGCTCATTTAATCTTAGCTAATGCCTCATTCAATTCAGCCACTTTTTTAGCTTTATCAGCATCGCTAATCGTGTTATCGGTCTCCACCTTACGTAACTCTTTGAATAACTCCAATTGACGAATCGGATTTAATTGAGCATTCGTAGAAGGTCTAAATCCGCCATAGTTATAGATATTCTTGAGTACAGCCTTTTCTTCCGGATTTGACTTAGCATAGTTGTATACAAACTTTTTTAGCTTCTCTTTTGTATCTTTATCTAAATCGTTACGCCATACAAATGGATCGCTAGGAATTAATGGGCTTTTCCAAATAATCTTGATCTCCTGAGCTGCTTCAGGCTTAGTTGCCGTCAAGCGATCAATCTCTTCAGAATTGTTGGTCGCGACCTCAAGCTGTTTTGCTAGGATCGCCTGAAGATTTGCACCGTGACTTGCATTTCTAACTGTTTTAAAGGTATCTCTTGCGTCTATATTTCGTTTGGAGAAAATGTAGTAGGTTGGGACAAGAAATCCAGATGTTGAATTCGGATCTCCAATGCCAAAATTAATGCTCTTACCGTTTTTAATCACATCATCCACATTGTTATATGGGGAGTCTTTTTGAT
>Ga0209085_1002111_pt1 | contig 11510 bp, 10 predicted proteins | sample C_131016_EF_Meta_FD_187310 | JGI IMG/M metagenome (GOLD analysis project Ga0209085, IMG submission 187310) | Freshwater microbial communities from Lake Croche, Canada to study carbon cycling - C_131016_EF_MetaG (SPAdes) (version 2) | ecosystem: Environmental > Aquatic > Freshwater > Lake...
CGATACCGATTGTCGAAAGAAAGCCACCTTGCCAATTGCGAAGCCATCCCCAACCATCTGGTTCAACCGCTGAAGGATGAAAAGAGTGAGCATGACGAAAACCGGCTGGTGAAACCCATTGCGTTGGAATACCCCGATACAGAACGCGGCCTATATCAAAACCTCGGTCAACGAGAATTTCGATTTCAAGTTCTCCGTTGCGGATGCGCAAAATGCGCTGATCAAGCATGTCGCCATCCATCGCACGAAAGAGCTCGCAGCCAATGGCTTGCTGGGGGTGGCTAGTGATTTTACGAAAATCGTTACGGTCACCGCTCATACCAAAAAGTTTCATGCGGTTACCTTAATACTACTGATCGGGATTTAGCCAGAGTTTTAAAAAGTAATAACTACTTTGTGGGCAGTCTTATCACTTCGCAGGGTCTCCAGTGCTTTTCCATACTCATCTATTGTGAAGCGGTGAGTGATCAGCCCGGTAGTTTTTAGACGCCCAGATTCTAAGGCGGCCAAGGTAGCGGGGAATGTATCGATTTCCGCAAATGAACCTTGAATTGTTATCTCTCTATGAAAGACATCGAAGGCATTAATTCTGAAGGTGTCATCAGGCTCAGCCACACCGTAAACCATGAAGGTGCCACCGCTGCGTGTGAGTGGAACACAGATCTCTGCCACTTCCATAGATCCTGTTGCTTCAACAACAATGTCATATCCACTCGGTGAAGCTTTAAGGAGATCTTCTTTAGTCTTAGCAACATTTTTGCGATCCATAAGATACGTCTTATCGGCGCCTAGCTTCTTTGCAGCATCTAATTTAAATTGAGTTGAGCCAGCAACAGTCACAGAGGCCGCTCCTGAGGTAGCCATCAATTGAGCGAGTAGCTGACCTGTTGGTCCAGCGCCAAAAATAAGCGCTTTAGTTCCAGGAGTAATCTTGAGCATTTGAGCCCCATGCATAGCGCACGCTGCAGGTTCTGCAAACATCGCATCTTCGGCAGACAACTTTCCTACCTTAAAAACTAAATCCTGTGTTGCAATCATGTACTCAGCAAATGAGCCAGGCCAGTTCGTTCCAAGTCCTTTGCGGTTATGGCAAAGGATTGGCTTACCTTCACGGCAAAATTCACAATCACCACAGCTGACAACTGGGTTAACTGTTACTCGGTCCCCTTCCTTAAATTGGCTTACGCCTGCTCCGAGGGATGAAATTGTTCCCACCATTTCATGGCCTGGAATCAGAGGAAATTCTGCAAGAAAGTCGCCTTCATGAATATGCAGATCTGTTCCACAAACTCCGGCTAATTCAACCTTAATTAAAACTTCACCGGCTTGCGGGGTAGGGGTCGGGATTTCTTTGACGGTGAAATTTTTGGCTGAGTCATAGACAACGGCTTTCATGAATTCTCCAAGTAGTAGGTGAGTCGGGTGCCGAAAGTATTACACCCCTAATCTGGAATTACCACTAAACTTTTTCACATGAGCTATGAACTTCAAGATTTGAGCGGGAAAGTCGTCGTAATTACTGGGGCAACTTCTGGAATTGGCCGAGAGACAGCTCGAGGTATGGTCGCGCAAGGTGCAAAAGTTGTCTTAAATGCTCGCAAAGAAAATGACCTCAAAGCACTATGCGAAGAACTTACAGACAAGAGCGTCACATACGTTGCTGGGGATTGCTCAGATCCAGAAGTCTCACGGAGGATTGCTGCAGCTGCAGTTGAAAAATTTGGAACGATTGACATTCTGGTTCCCAACGCTGGTGTTGGTCTCTATGGTTCAATCTTTGATTGGTCAGATGATGAAATAAATAGCATGATCCGTACAAACTTTGAAGGAACAGTCCATCTTGTTCGTGGGTGCGCTAAAACTTTGGTTGAAAAAGGTGCGGGTGACATCATCATTGTCTGCTCAGTTGCTGGGTATTACGGCGCAGCTAAAGAAGCAGTGTATGCCGGAACAAAACATGCTCAAGTTGGTTTAGCCGCAGGACTAGATCGAGAGCTTCGTGAAAAAGGAATTCGAGTTTCACTCGTTGCACCTGCAGGAGTCTCAACAAACTTTGCCATGGGAACAGGTCGCACACCAGGTATGCCACGGCTTGATGTTTACTTAAAGCCAGAAGAAGTAGCAGCGCAAATTATCTATATCGCTCGTCAACCTCGTTCAGTGCGCACAACTCTCATGACACTTTGGTCAATGGACCAACAGAGCAGCTAGTTTTAACTAAAGCGAATAAGAACTTTGATTTGATCTCCTGCAATTGCAGTATCAAAGGCTTTTTGTGATTCTTCTTTAGGAAATACTGAAGTGACAAAATCAAGCGCGTTAAATCCCTTTGTACCAATGATTTTGATGGAATCTTCATAGTCTGCAGGCAAATAGGTCGCAGACCCCTGAATACGAATCTGGTGATCTTGAATGATAGGTAGAGGGATTGTTACTTCTTTTGCTGGAACCCCAACAACCATGACTGTGCCTGCTTTATCAGCCATCGCAATAGCCTGTGAGATCGTGTGCTGAATAGCTACACAATCAAAAACAATATCAACACTCTCACCAAATTCAGCGCGCACATCGTTCGGTAAAGTGGAACTGCCTGCATCTAGTACTACATCTGCGCCAAGTCGCTTGGCACGATCGCGCTTGCCAGGAAGTAAATCGGTCATAACAATTTTCTTTGCATTAAAGTGTTTTGCAGCAACAAGAGTAAGCAAGCCGATTGTTCCACAACCAATGATTGCTACTGTCTTACCCGTCAGATCTTTATTGCCAACACATGAAAGCTTTACAGCATGTACAGGTGTTGATAAAGGCTCGATTAACGAAGCAGCCTCATCACTAAAAGATTCAGGTACTTTATGGAATCTTTTTGCTGAAAGAGTCCAGTAATCAGCCATTCCACCTTGTTCATAGCCACAACCAAAGAAACGCAAGTTTTCACAGAGGTTTTCATTTCCATTCTTGCAGTTCTTGCAGTCCCAGCATGGAAGATCGGGTTCAACAGTGACGCGTTCACCCACAGAGAATCCTTTGACGTCCGGTGCAATTTCTCGAATGATTCCAACAACTTCATGACCTGGCTTATATGGAAGCGGAACAAATGGGTGATGGCCTTGCAGAGCATGCATATCAGAGCCACATACGCCAGTAACAAGAGTTTGAACAAGAATTTCACCAGGCTGCACTTGTGGCTTTTCGACTTCCTGCAGCGTGACTGTGTTAAGGCTTGTCGCAACTAATCTTTGCATTTAATCCTCTGATCTATTGATAAAAATAAATGATTAAGTTTTTCTGGCGGAGACGAAGAGATTTGAACTCTTGAAGGGTTTTACCCCTTACCTCGTTAGCAGTGAGGCGCACTCGACCGGGCTATGCGACGTCTCCTCGTGCTGGATCAGTTTACCTCCTCGAAGCCACCCTCCTAAATCCCTTGAGATAGGCGGGTATAGAGCCTGTTCTTTATTTAAGAATTCCTTTTAAAGTCTCCTGCGCTCCAACCTCATGCAACGAACCAAGAGCCGACAAATAGGGAAGAGCGAATCGAGGCTCATTAGCAAGATCACCGAAGAGCTTCTTATTTTCAATGAAGGCTTTTGGATTACCTTTTTGACTCTTTGCGATTGAGATGAGCTCATCCTTGAGAGGGTCGACTACTTCGATTGGCTTACCTAACTCATCAATTGCTTCGTCGTAGCGCGCCCAACTAGCAACAATTGAAGCACTCAATTTAACCTCGCCATCTTTTTTAAGATTATCTAGAACAACAGGCAGCAACCATTTAGGAATTCTGTCTGACGATTCCGCAGCTAAGCGGGCAACTGTGTCTAGAACTTGCGAATTGGAAAAGCGTTCGATGAGTTGCGCTTTATAGGCAGCAAGGTCGACTCCTGGTACAGGCAAGAGAGTTGGTGTTGCTTCCTCATCCATATAACGTTCAAGTAATTTCCTAATCAATGGGTCGCCCATTACCTCGTGAACATAATGGTAATTACTGAGCCGTCCGAAGTAGCAAAGGCCTTGATGGCTTGCATTAAGTAGACGCAGTTTCATAAGTTCGTATGGCATAACATCTTTAACCATTTGTACGCCAGCTTTTTCAAAAGGTGGTCTGCCAAGTGGGAAATGATCTTCAATCACCCATTGAAAGAAAGGTTCGCATGCTACTGGCCAGTGATCTTCAAGTCCCAGAGTATTTTTTGCTAGATCAATATCTGCCTGGGCGGTGACAGGAGTTATCCGATCAACCATGGAATTAGGAAAAGCAACATTGATCTCAATCCACTTTGCAAGTTCGGCATTTTTTAGTTTTGCAAAGGCAATAAACATCTTCTTTGCAACATCTCCATTACCTTGGATGTTGTCAGAGGACTGAACAGTAAATGGTGGAATCCCAAGTTCACGGCGACGGCGTAATCCTTCGGTGATAAAACCAAAAGCAGATACAGGTGCTTCATCCGTAGATAAATCATGAGAAACACCGGGGGTGTTAGGGTCAAACTCTCCGGTAAGGCGGTCAAAGCTATAACCACCCTCTGTGATGGTCAGTGAAACGATGCGAATTGCGGGATTAACTAGTTGAGCAAGGACTACCTCAGGATCATCTGGCGCGAAATGGAAGTCAATGATGCTTCCTATAACTTGATAATCAAATTTGCCGTCCCCATGTTTTGTAATAAGCGTATAGAGACCATCTTGAGGCTTTAGCGCATCGCGCATCTTAAAATCTTGAGGCAATAGTCCAACTCCGATAATGCCCCAGTCTTGAGCAACACCTTGAGAGAGCAGACGATCAATTGTTAGTGCTTGGTGTGATCGATGAAAAGCACCCACTCCAAAGTGGAGAATCCCAGGAGTAATTGACCCTCGATCGTATTTTGGAGTTTCGACCGAATCTGGAACTGCCGCAAGAGTTGTGTTGGACAGTCTTGACATTACTTCACAGCGCCCAGCGATAGTCCACGCACAAGTTTGTCCTGCGCTGTCCAGCCTGCGATAACAACAGGCAGAGATACAACAATTGAAACAGCAGCAAGATGAGCAAAGAAGAGTCCTTCTGATGTTACGAAGCCAACTAAATAAACGGGAGCAGTTGCCGCGTGGAATCCAGTCACATTAATCGCTAATAGGAATTCATTCCATGAAAAGATGAAACAAATTAGCGCTGTAGAGGCCAAACCAGGCAAGGAAATAGGTGCAAGAACTTTATACAGAATAGTTCGTGTTGATGCGCCATCTAGAGATGCGGCTTCTACAAGTTCTGGTGGAATTTCCTTTAAAAATGAACGAAGCATCCATACGGACAACGGCAGATTCATACTCACGTAAAGCACGGTAAGCGCCCAAATATTATCGAGTACGTGCAACCGCTGAAGTATCAAATACAGAGGTAATAAAGCAGCAATCGGAGGTAAAAACTTGGTACTCAAGAAAAATGTAAGCACATCTTTACTCTTATAAATTGGTTTAATCGAGAGTGCGTAAGCCGCTGGATACGCCAACATCAAGACAATAAGTGTTGAGCCAATTGAGGCAATTGCTGAGTTCAATAAAAATGTAGTGGCACCTTTTTGGAAAACCGATGTGTAATTATCAAAACTGATGCTTGCAAACCACTTTGGTGGAAATGTTCCTGCATCTTTTTCTTGTCTAAATGAGATCAACAAAATCCAAAAGATAGGAAAGAAGAAAGCAAGGGAAATAAACCACGTCAAGCTCGTTAAGCCAGACTTAGAGAAGAACTTAGCCTTACTCTGCTTCATCATTTATCTGACTCCAAAATATCTTTAGTAAACCTGAGAGCAAGTGTGGAGAGCGCAATCGTGATAAATACAACGATTACACCCGCTGCCGCTGCTTCTCCGTATTCATATTTTCTAAACATTGTTAAGTAAATTTGATAAGGAATGATCGTAGAATCTGTTCCTGGTCCACCTTGAGTGATCGTAAATACGAAATCCATGCTCTGGACGATGTAGATCGTTCCCAGAATGATGGAGAGTTGAATGTATTGACGCAAATGTGGGAATGTCATCTTTGAGAAAAGTTGCCAAGTTCCTGCCCCATCGACAGCCGCAGCTTCAAGAATTTCTGGTGACTGGCTTTGTAAGCCAGCAAGAATGATCAACATCATAAATGGTGTCCATTGCCAGATCATTGGAACTGCAATTGCAACCAAAGGTTGATTTGATACAAAGTCAGCATTTATAACGTGGTTTCCACCAAAGGCTTTATAAATCTGAGTTATAAAGCCATCGAGAATTCCATAAAGTGGATTGAAAATGATGTGCTTCCAGAGGAGCGCTGAAGCTACTGGCGTAATTAAAAATGGTGTGATGAGCAAAGTGCGGACAATCGAACGTCCGCGGAATTTGCGGTCGAGCAAAAGTGCTAACCCAAGCCCAAAAAGAGTCGAAATCAGTACGACCGATGTCGTGAGTGTGATCGAGTTAATAAGAGCTGCCCGCATCGTTGGATCTTGTGCAACAACTTTAAAGTTAGAAAACCAAGTGAAGTGTGTCTCTTTAGAATAAATAATATTCCAGTGGAACATGGAAATGATTAATGTGATCACAAATGGGATCTGAGTCAAAATTACAGTCAAAATTAAAGCGGGATATAGAGGGAGTCTGCGCTTGCGATTTTCGGCTTTGGAATGTGTGAGTGCGGCCATGAGACTCCTCTCTTAAATCTAAAGTTTTAAATTCTAATTATTGCAACATAGATGTAATAGCTGGCGGGTACACCCGAAAGTGCACCCACCAAACTACTACGCCCGCAGGTAGGGCTTTACTTCATTTACTTCTTGTGCTTAGCCGCAACTACTTCAGCTAGCTTTTGTCCCTTTGCAAGAGCTTGGGTAACTGTCTGTCCACCAGTAATTGCCTTAGCAACTTCTTGTGAAACAGCAGTTCCTAGATCTGCGAATTCAGGAACAGCAACGAATTGGATTCCTGAAGTTGGACGAGGTTGTACACCTGGGTTCAATGGATCAGCATGTTCTAATGATCCAAGTACTACCTTGTAGTAGGCAGAAGCTGCCTTGGTGTAGTTAGCGTTCGCATATGTTGAAGCACGCTTTCCATCAGGAACAGCGGTCCAACCTAGCTTTTCGCCTACTAGATTTTCATACTGTGAGCTTGTTGCCCATGACATGAACTTCCAAGCAGCATCTGCTTGCTTTGAAGCTCCTTCAATGGCGAATGCCCATGCCCACAACCAACCTGAGTAGGCAGTCTTAACTGTTGGTGCATATGCATAACCAAATTTTCCAACATAGTTAGAGAATCCAGCCTTTTCGATTGATCCTGTTGCAGAAGTAGCGTCGTACCACATTGCAGCTTTACCTTGTGCCATTGCGTTATCGCACTCGGTGAAACCAGCTTGTGTAGCACCCTTTTCGCCTGATTTCTTCAAAAGGTTTACATAGAATGAAACAGCGTCATTAAATGGCTTAGCACTAACTTGTGCCTTCCAATCCTTGGTAAACCATGTTCCACCGAAGGTGTTAACAACTGTTGTTAGTGGAGCGAACATCTCTCCCCATCCTGGAAGACCACGTAGACAGATACCTGCTACGCCGTTCTTAGGATCGTTCATCTTTGCAGCCGCTGTTGCGACTTGCTGCCATGTTGGGTGTAGAGGAATTACTGCGCCAGCCTTTGCAGCAAGATCCTTACGGTACATAAGCATTGATGACTCACCATAGAAAGGTGCTGCGTAAAGCTTTCCATCAGCGCCGCTTAGGCCCTTAAGGAATGCTGGGAAGACGTCAGCCTTGTTCCAAGCTGAATCTGAAGCTACATATGAATCGATTGACTTGAGCTTTCCTGTGCCGCCCCAGTTTGCAATGTCATACATACCTAGTGTGACTACGTCATATTGACCAGCGCCTGAAGCAACGTCTTGAGTTACCTTGTCGCGAAGTTCGTTCTCTGGAAGAACTGTGTAGTTCACCTTAATTCCAGAAGTTGGTGTGAAGTTTGCATCTGTAAGAGCTTGCAAATCCTTCATCTGTGGGTTTCCAACCATCAACACGTTGATAGTTGAAGTTGCACCGTGAGCTGGAACTGTGAATACACCAGCAACAATTGCTGTTACTGATGCGGCCACAATCGCTAGCTTGCCGCGCTTTGTGTTCATCTTCATATTTCTCCTGACTTGCATAGAGGGTTGTGATTTATGCAGTAGTGCTCGGGTTTGCTACCTGGCACCACGCCCTTTTACTGATGTGGTGCAGTTATTGCCAGAGTAGCTAGCCCCTAGCAATTCTCGTTCACTTATTGCGCGAGTGCTCAGCGCTATGTATGTAAGTGTCATACTCGTTTGATCTTCAATCCAGCATTTGTAAATGTATTAAACGTATTTTCCTGTAAGTCGTTATCAGTAATTGCGACCGTAAAATCTGAGACATCGGCAAATTTAACAAATGAATCTGACCCAAATCGATTGCTTAGTACCAGAAGAATTGAAGAGTGAGACGCCTTCATTGCTGCCGTCTTTGTAGCAGAGACTGTTGCACTCGGTGTTGTGCAGCCATTCTTGAGTGAAATTCCATTTGTTCCAATAACTGCTTGATCAATCACAAGTTCAGATAATTGCCTTATGGCCCAAGCATCAGATGTTGCCATTGTGATGGAGCGAACTCTTCCGCCTAAAAATATAACTTCTACATTTTTCTTTGCTGCAAGAATTGAAGCAGTCTGAAGTGCATTTGTTACGACCGTTGCTTTGTGGGTCGGTTGCCACACTTCTGCTGCGAGCTGTGGTGTGTAACCCTCGTCCCAAAAAAGTGTCTCCGCATCCGTTATGAATTCAAGGGCGCCATATGCAATTCGACGTTTTTCTTCCACAAACTGCTCTTGACGAGTTTTTAGATTAAATTCAAAAGTGGAACCCTCAACCGGGATTGCGCCTCCGTGCACGCGACGCAAGAGGTTCTTCTCTTCAAGATCATTTAAGTCTCGACGAATAGTTTCTACCGTTACACCAAGCTCTGTAGAACATGCGGTCACATCAAGACGTCCGGCATCGCGGGCTTTCTCAATGAGCCATGCATGGCGTTCTACTTGGAACAAGGCTTACTCCCATCGCGTGTGGTCTAGGTAACATGGTGAATCTAGATGTCCGTTTGAGTTTGGTCTAGTCTGTTTATATTACATTTTGATAACGATTCTCTCCGCTTGCCCCCGTTTTCAGCGTGCGAAGAGGCATTTCCAGCCAACCCAGAGGTCCCTCTCACACGGCTCACAGGAAAGCAGGGTTCACTTCACCCATGTCGATCGGAAAACGCCACAACGCAGACTGGGCCTCGATCCTCATGGGGGTTGGCTTAGGTCTGACCATCGCCTTAGAGCTTGAAACAATTACGCATTCTGATTGGAGAGGCGTATACCCAACGATTACTTCTGTCTCGCGAGTTGGCGCGCTTGTCGGAACTTACTTTGCTTTAGTTGGTTTGGTTTTTGTTGCGCGCATTCCATGGATTGAACGATCTGTTGGCCATGACCGCCTTGTGAAGTGGCACCGCAAACTTGGGCCTTGGTCCTTATATTTAATTTTCTTCCATGTCCTTCTTGTTGGACTCGGATATGCGGGTGGAGATCGGATCTCAACGGCAGTTGAACTATGGCGAATGACAATTAGCTATCCATGGATGATTCCTGCAGATGTTGCATTTGTACTCATGATGCTTGCTGGGGTTACTTCATATAAGAAAGCACGCGCCAAGATGTCATATGAAACTTGGTGGACAATTCATCTATATACATACCTAGCTATTGCGCTGGGCTTTATGCACCAAGTACTTACCGGGCCAATGTTTATTGGACATCCACTCAATCAAATTTATTGGAAAGGTTTATACATCGCTGCAGCATTCGTTATTGTGTGGTGGCGCTTTGTCATACCAACAGCGCGTTCGCTACGCCACAACCTGAAAGTCGATCAAGTTGTTGTTGAAGGCCCTGGCATTGTTTCGATCGTCATGCGAGGACGCCACTTGGATAAACTCAATGCTCAAGGGGGACAGTTCTTTAGTTGGCGCTTCTTCCAAGCTGGCCATTGGTGGCTATCGCATCCTTATTCTCTCTCTGCAGCCCCTCAAGAAAAATTCTTACGTGTAACTGTCAAAAATCTGGGTGACCACTCTGCTGAAATTCAAAATCTTAAACCTGGAACAAGAGTCTTCTTCGAGGGCCCATACGGAACCTTTGTTGCATCTAGAGCGTCTCGCGGTCATATCGTTTTAGTAGGTGGTGGCGTTGGAATTACTCCTCTTCGCGCGCTTATGGAGGAGCTAGATGAAACCAAAGATGTTGATGTTCTCTTCCGAGCTTCCAGTGAAAAAGACATTATTTTCCGTAAAGAACTCGATGCTCTTGCTGATTGGCGCGGCGCAAGAATTCACTATCTGATTGGTTCTAGAAAAGATCACCCTATGAACGCCAAATACATATCTAAATTTGTTCCAGCTTTTAGAGACTCAGAAGTGTATGTATGTGGGCCAACTCCGCTTGTCGATGCTGTGAGAGAAGCAGCCAGCTCTGTTGGTATCCCAAAAGACCGATTCCACGATGAAGCGTTTGAATTCCATGAAGTATAAATGCACATACAAAAGGGGCCTAAGTAATGATAAGTAAGAGACTCTTCCTCATACTCGGCGGCACAGTCGGTGGTCTCGGCGCTGTCGTATCGATTACTCCACCTCAGTTTGGTACTTCAGGTGGGCTTAAAACGCTTGGAGGTAAAGCAACAACTCCTGCACCAGTTGCACCTGCGCAAACATCAACTGCAGTTCCTGCTACTCCAGCACAGCAAGTGCCAACTACACCTACTAAGAAAAAAACTGTTACTACACCAACAGTTCCACAGCAAACAGCAGCGGCAGGAACGTTTACTGGGAAACCTGCTCCAGCCGGGCAATATGGCCCAGTGCAAGTTACCGTAACAATTGGTAATGGAAAGATTACGAACGTATCGGTTCCGGTCTATCCAAATAGTCCAGGACAAGACCGAGCAATTAATTCTCAAGCGATTCCACTTCTCATTCAGGAAGTAATGCAAGCACAATCTGCAAATATTCAAGGAGTTGGTGGCGCTTCCTACACATCACAAGGTTTCTATGACTCACTCGTCTCAGCTTTGAAAAAAGCAGGTATGTAAGTAGATGGCTACTCGTTCCCAAGTTCAAGCAGAAATTGATACGTGGGGAACGATCCTTTTTGTTGATGCCTCATCGACACAGGTAGATGAAGCAGCCCTTAACGCTGGAATAGATGAAGTAAAAAGCTACGTCAAACTTATTGATGAACTTTTCTCGCCTTTTAAAGAAACTTCAGATGTGAGCAAGCTCAGGCGCAAAGAAATCACGATTGAGCAGGCATCCATGCTTGTTCAAGAGATCTGGCAATTATGTGAGCGAGCGAAGGAACTTACACGTGGGTCTTTTGATCCGTGGGCTGTGAAAAAAGGATTTGATCCATCCGGTTACGTAAAAGGTTGGGCTGCTGATAACTGCA
>Ga0209085_1002114_pt1 | contig 11506 bp, 9 predicted proteins | sample C_131016_EF_Meta_FD_187310 | JGI IMG/M metagenome (GOLD analysis project Ga0209085, IMG submission 187310) | Freshwater microbial communities from Lake Croche, Canada to study carbon cycling - C_131016_EF_MetaG (SPAdes) (version 2) | ecosystem: Environmental > Aquatic > Freshwater > Lake | place...
CATATATTAAAAATAGATTTAGAAATCTAATATATGAAATAGGTCCAATAAAAAAATTCTATTCGGAAGACAATATTCTTATTTTTAATTCTGATAAATATATTCTATTAGAAAATTCTACTAAAAATATAAAAGAAAGTATGATTCCAGTATTAAAAAAGTATGATTTAAGTGAAAAAATATCAGAAATACATTTAAAAACAGATTTTGGTATTGTTATAATAAATAATTTATCTGTTAAATTTAATACTAAAAATATAGGTGAAAATAATTTAAATCAATTATTTGAACTTACCAACTTATAAGCATGATTTTAAATATTATATAAAAAATAGCTAGTATTGATCCATATATTACAACTCCAATAAATGGTACATTTCCTTCAGTATTTTGATTTACATATGTTATATGATTACCAATTAATTTCTTTATAAATCCTTGTGAAAATAAAATATATACAAAAATTAATAATAATACCTCTTTTGCAAAATTTGGTATTAATTTTTTATACCATTTTGATGATGATTTATATTTTTCTTTATCAGTTTCTGTCCCTTCAAAATCATCTGTATCTCTATCTACTTTTGATGGAGCATAATCATCTAAATCCCTATTCAGATCCTTAACTAATAATTCCATATTAGGCCCATCTGTTTCAACTATATTATCTTCATTCTCCTCTCTTCTTTGTTTTTGTCTTGGTTGTCTAGATGTTTGAATATATTGTTGTTGTCCTTGATTATTAATTTGTCTTTGATTAAATAATTGTGGATTTATATCGGTTCTTAAATCTGCTATTGATGTCCCACTTGTGGGGCCTGTTATTTGTGGTACATATGGTTGCATTTGCATCGGATTCATAGGCATTTGTTGTTGCATTTGCATTGGATTCATAGGTAGTTGTTGTTGCATTTGCATCGGATTCATAGGCATTTGTTGTTGCATTTGCATTGGATTCATTCCTATTGGCTGTTGCATTTGCATCTGATTATAATTACCATTCATTTTGTTTATATATTAATTTATAAAATATAAAGTTATAAAAAAACTTATTGATTAATCTGCTGACCCATGTTTGCTATAGCTTCTAACTTATCATTATCATTTATTTTTATTACTTCATCAATATCATTTAATACACCTTCAAGCTGATCATAATTAATTTCTCTTTTATTATCATTTAAAGTGGATTCATACTCATTTTCAATAATGTAAAAAAAATTTGGAAAATATGTAACATGTGGAAATACTTCTAATTTACTATCTTCTTTTAATTCTTCTCCTTTTTGTTGAGTTCTAGTATATTTAGATTTATTAAATTGTGTTACTGTAGTAAAAAGATGTACTATTTTTTTGAACAAATCAATAGTCATATTTCTATTTGATACAACAGAATCATGTGTATCTCTTAATCCTAATAATACTTCACCATATATTTTTTGTCCATATATTAAGCTACACTGTTTATTTAAATTTTCTGGTGTTCTTTCTGTATTTATATTTACATAAAATATTAAAATATGATCCAAAAATTTAAATTCATGATATCTTATATTTTTATCAGTTTCTTTCGGATTTGTCCATTCTAATACATCAAATATATAGTCAAATTCTACAACATTATCATTTGGTTTAATAATAACTCCTTTATGTATAAATGTATCTATTATTGATTCTATAATATCATCTATTTTTATATCTTCATATAATAATTTATTGTTCATTTGTCTTTTTACTATTACAATTGATCCTATAATAAAAGTTCCATTATTTAACTGTGATGCTAACATGTTAAAATTATTATCAAATTCACTTGCTCCAGCTAAACTAAATGATTGTAATAGATATTTATCATTATAATAAAAATCATTTATAGATATATGATCTTGTGGTGTATGTTTTAATGCTTTATGTAATGTTATAAATAATTCTCCTACATTTTTAACATCTACAAATGATACATAATCTTTTAATTCTTCTTTTATTTTATAATAATCAAACATTCCTCTATTTAATTTCAATCTCTCATATCCCATATTTACTGGTCGTAAAATTGCTACTTTTACCATTTAGATTTTTTTATAATTATAATATTATTTATTCCTTTAAGCATGTTTTGCTCCAATAGGACATTGTTGAATAACAGGCATTAACATATAACATTTTCCATCTTTATTATATATTTCGTTTTTTATATCATTTGAATTTGGTCCTTTAAATATAACTTTTCCTGTTATCATAAATGCTATTATGCATGCTATTACTACACCAATAAATATCGAAAATATTATATCTTTTGATTTCTCATCCATTATTATATAATAATATTATATATTATGAATTTTTTATTGGTATTATTTTTATTTTCTCATCAAATTATATAAATTTATAATGCCGGAACCATTTTTTACTAGTAAACCGTTCTTATTAACAGTTATAGTTGTTATAATTTTAATTGCTATATATGATTATCATATTTATTCAGGTAATAAATATATAATGCCATCTTTCCAACCAGCTTCTACTATAGTTCAACAACCTAATAATACTAGACAAATACAACAAGTAAATAATATGCCTGATATCTATAATGTACATAATAGACCAGATATGCCAAATGAAAATGTAAGTATTGTTGTAGAAAATCAACCTCCTATGTTACCACCTCCACCATCTCCTTGGGCTATGATGAGGGAGTATGATGAAAGAAGTTTATCTGATCCGTTAACCCCTCCGTACAAACGTTCAGATTATGATTTAGACCCTCGTTTAGTATATCCACAACTATTTTCATACCCCACCAGAGGTACTGGACCAAGTGCATTCAGAAAGGTTGGTATGTTAATAGACGATTCTGCTGATAATAATGATAAATACAAATTTTTAATATTAATAGGTAGACAAAGATATTGGGGAGGAAATCAATTTGATTACTATGCCATTGATAATAATAATGAAAATAAATTAAAATTTGATATTAAAAAAAGAACTGAATTATTAGGTGGTGAACATATTACAATCCCCCAATTAAGCAATCGTCAATATAGTGTTCATGTTGATCGTAATTTAGATTACGTATATGACAGTTATGTAGTTTAAATTATATAAAAATTTGAATAAATATTTTTTAAAAGATATAAAGATACATTAATATAATTATTATATTAATGAATCATTTTAATAATATTATAAGTTTTGAAGAATTTCAAAAAGAAATACATAAATTAACAGCTATTGAAAAAGGTACTGCTTTCGAATTACTAACTAAATACATATTTCTATTGCATCCAAATTTTAAAAATACAACAAAAAATATATACCTATATAATGATTTATCAAAAAGTATGTTAAAACAATTTAATTTACCTAGTTATGATAAAGGTATTGATTTAATAGTACAAACTATTGATGATGAATATTATCCTATACAATGTAAATATCGAGATGATAAATTTAAAACGGTTAATTGGACTAATTTATCGACATTTGTCGGTCAAGCTTTTGGCATATCAAATTTCAAATCAGCAATATATGTAACAAACACAATTGATATTGATGAAGAAGTTTGTAGAAGTACAAAAATAGAATGTATTTATGGAGATTTTTTTGATACATTAGATAAGGAATTTTTTGATAATATAAGAAATTATAATAAGGAAAAAGAATGTTATTATAAAAAGACTAAATTAAGAGATTATCAAATGGAATTTTTAGCATCATGCATTAAATATTTTAAGACAAATAATAGAGGCTATGGAACTCTTGCATGTGGAACAGGAAAAAGTATTATGTCTTATTATGTAGATAAATTTATGTTAAATAAATTAACTATTATTTTTGTTCCATCTTTATATTTATTGTCACAAATTTTTAGAGATTGGTCACATGAAAATATTAATGATATTTATACTAAATTTTTATTAATAGGTTCAGATGCAGATGTTAATGAAAAAAATTATAAAAATAATGGATTATTCATTACTACAAATATAGAAGAAATAAAAGAAAAAATTAATAAGTACAAAAATAATAAATTAATTATAATATCTACATATCAATCATCGGATAAATTAAGTTATGCATTAAATAATAAAATAGTTGATTTAATTATATTTGATGAGGCACATAAAACAGTATCGCAAGAGGGATTATTTTCTAAAGGTTTAGATAATAAGTTTATCAAATCAAAAAAGAGATTATTTATGACAGCAACACCAAAAGTATATAAATCAAATGATGATAATAAGAATGATAAAATTATTAGTATGGATAATGAAACTCTTTACGGAAAGGAAATTTATAATTATAGCATAAGAAAGGGGATAGATGAAAATTTTCTTTCAGATTATGAAATAGTTGCTATGGCATTTACAGAAAAAAAATTAGAAGAATATAAAAAATCAAATAAACTTATAAATTATGAAAAAGAAATAATTAATTTTCATTATTTAGCAACTGCTCTTATGATAAAACAATTATTTGATGAAAATAAAATAAGTCATTTATTAACATATCATTCGAATATTAAAAATTCGGAAATATTTATGAAATTATTATCAAATATTTGCAATAAAGAAATATCAATAAATCATATTGATGGTACTATGAGTAGTAAATCTAAATTAAAATTAACAACAGAATTTACAAATAATAAAAAAGCTATATTAACTAGTGCAAGAGTATTAAACGAAGGTATTAATATACCTATAATTGATTCTGTTTGTTTTGTTGAATCAAGAGGATCATCTATTGATATAATTCAATGTATTGGTAGAGCATTAAGACTACATAAAAATAAGAATATAGCAAGAATTTTATTACCTATAATAAAAGATGAAGAAAATGATACATCTTATAAACCATTAATTGGATTAATTAAAAATATCAGCGAATATGATGGAATTGTTAAAGAATATTTTGTTAATAAAGATAAATGTAAAAAGAAATTAATAACTGTTGAAAAATATAATGGTACTGAAATAAATGATATCGGTATAAATATTAATATTACTGATATAATGAAATCAATCGAAACATATATAATTAGAAATATCTATTCATTTGATACTAATTATAAATTGCTTATTGAATTTGTTAATAATAATAATAAATTACCAGTTCAACATTCTAAAAATAATGATGAGCATATATTAAGTAATTGGTGTAGTCATCAAAGAACATATAAAAAAGAAAATAAATTAACAAATTTACAAATTTTATTATTAGAAAAAATAAAAGGATGGTATTGGGATATAAAAAAAATGAAAAAATAATAATTTTAATATAATGTATAATAGATTAATAAATTTTATTGAAATAAATAAAAAATTACCAATATATTCTTCAAAGGATCCAGAAGAAATATTATTAAATAAATGGTGTAAAAATCAAAAGAAATATAAAACTAATAATTTATTGATTAATGAAAATATAAAATTATTAGAATCTATCAATGGATGGAATTGGAATACATTTGATACTATTTTTTCTAATAATTATAATGAATTATTAAATTTTGTAAATAATAATAATAAACTTCCTTCAAAATCATCACATGATAAAAAAGAGAGATCTTTAGGTGAGTGGTGTTCTTCTCAACGTATACATAAAAAAAATAATAATCTGCCAGAAAATAAAATAAAGCTTCTAGAAAATATAAAAATATGGAAATGGAATAATAATAATATGTTTAATGATACATATGAAAAATTATTACTATTTGTTAAAAATGAAAAAAGAATTCCTATATCACCTAATAAAAATTATACAGAAAACTATCTAGGTTCTTGGTGTACTGTACAAAGACGCAAAAAAAGAAATAATAAATTATCAACCGAACAAATAGAATTGTTGGAAAAATTAGAAGAATGGTATTGGGATAAAAACACAGAGAAAAAATAATTTATTTCTTTTTTTTTACTAATTGAACTTCTAATTCCTCGGGATATTTATATTCGATCTGTTTTACTGTTCTTTCAAGAAAAAACATTGGTGCCAAAGACTTAATTATCCGATTTTTTATTGATAATCTATTTTTTAATTCATGTATTATAGTTTTTGCTATATTTACAAGTTCCAATTTTTTAAGATAATCTATCTTTGCATTACTTTTAGATAATGTATGTATTTTTTCTACATATTCTACCATTATATCCTGTACTTCATCCAATAAAGGATCTATTATTGATTGTTTTATTCTTACTCCTTTTTTATCATATTCCCATTTATTTTCTTTTTCAAGTGTAATTCTAACTATATATACTAATCTTGATACATCAGTTGACCATATTGTTTGATCCAATGGATCTTCTGTTTTATATGCATTATGTATAACACTACAAATATAATCAATGAACTTATCATTATTGTATAAAACAATTAATTTTTCAGCAACATATTGATCAGCTAATTCTGGACTTTCTTTTATCCATATTTTCATATCTGGTAATTGTCTAATACCTTTATCAATTTTCTGTGCTTTTTTATCAACTCCTATCATACCAATAGATTTATTATAATACATTGATGCAAAATTAATAGCTGATAATTGTGATATATGTGACATCCTTGAATTTTCTATATTTGTTTGTTGTAAATATTCAATATGTTTATCTTTTGTTTTTGATAATTCTTCTTTTGATTTTAAAACTTCTTCTTTGTTTTCTTTTAAAAGTTTTATTTTTTCCTTTAAAATTAAGTTTTCAATAACTAATCTTGTTTTTTTTCCATAACCTTCTATTATTTTTTCAGTTTCATTATCTAAATATTTGGTAGAATTTGTATTATTTTCCAATTTAATACATTTTTCATTATGTCTTTGCAATGAAAAATTTGTTGTAAATTTACTAGAACAATTATCACATATAAAATTTTTTTTATCTGTTTTTTCTTTAGTAATTTTTATATGTAATTTTGATTTTAAATGACGTTTATAATTTTCTTTTCTATTAGTTGCATAACTGCATTTTTTACAAATATATTCTTCCATATAGTATAAATCTATATAATATTTTATCATTATTAAACGCTATTAATAAATTATCAGATTGTCACATACATATCTAAAAATAAATTATTTTGTACGCTTATAATCATTATCATATAACATTTGAGAAGTATATAAATCAAATATAAAAAAAAATATTTACGTATATGTGATATTTATTATTTTTATTTTAATAAAAATATGAGTAATTGTGTTACATGATATACTTATATGAAAATTTTTATTATAAAAAGTATATAAATATCAATATTACTCAAATGATAAAAAAGAGAATATTTGTTAATTATGTCACATGATATATTTTTAATATTATGTATTTATTATATATATATTCTTTTAACTATATAATATATAATTTACGACACTTATTACATTTATTTATAAAAAAGTATATCATATAACATACTCAAAAATTAGTTTACATACTCAATGTTGTCATATGTTATACTTTTTATAAATAAATGTAATAAGGCCCATAATTTGTTTCATAATAACACTTTTTAAGTTTTTATATACTTAAAAATCATTAAATTTTAATAGTAATTTTATAAAGAAAAGTAATAATAGATGGTAATTTATGTTAACAACAAATTTATACACAAATAGAAATTTTATTTATAGAAATTTTTTAACACACAATAATTGTGTGTTTCTAAATTCCACACCCCTATTTTTTATAAATATACTAATTCTCTCTTAAAAATATAAAAATATAAAAACAATATATTATACTTATTACTTTTATATAAAACATTAAAAATCTCTAATAAAAATAATATTTACTTTATTATATTACTTTTAATATATAAAATTCTAATATATATTATTTAACTATAAAAACATGTTCTAATATATATGTTATAACTATAAAAACGATTAATAATTTATAAGGTATAAATTATTTTTTTTTCTTTACCAATTGAACTTCTAATGGTATATATTCCTTATGATTTGCTAATCTTTTTAATAAGAACATTGGAGCTAGAGTTTTAATTATTTGATTCTTTATTGATAATTTATTTTTTAACTCATTAATTATTTTTTCTGTTATATTTATAAATTCTGAATTATTTGATTCAACTAAATATTGTATTAATATATTTTGTATTTCATCTAATAACGGTTCAATTATTAATTGTTTTATTATTACACCTTTTTTATCATGTATCCATTTAGTTTCACCATCATTTGTTAGTCTTATTATATAAACTAATCTAGATATATCAGTTGACCATATAGTTTGATCTATAGGATCATTTGTTTTATATATATTACAAATTATATTGCAAATACAATCAATCAATTTATTAGTTTCATATAAATTGATTATTTTTTCTGCTACAAAATATTCTGTCATTTCAAAATTTTTTGATAATTGTTTAATATTCATATATATACTTTGATTTTCTATATCAATTCCTATCATTCCTATAGGTTTATTATAATACATAGTGGCATAATTAATAGATGATAATTGTGATATTTTATAATTTTCTATATTTTTTTGTTGTAAATATTCAATATGTTCATCTTGATATTTTGATAGTTCTTCTTTTGATTTTAAAACTTCTTCTTTGTTTTCTTTTAAAAGTTTTATTTCTAATTCACTTTTTTCCTTTAAAAATTTAATTTCTTGTTCTAAAAGTAATATTTTTATTTCGGGATCTGTTATTTTGGATTCAGTTTTATGATATTTATCAATATGGTTATTATATCCTGATTCATAAAAAAATTCTTTATTACAATCATTACAATTAAACATTTTATTTTTATTTTCAATATGTGATTTTGTTTCATTATGTTTTAAATAATTACATTTAATATCTGTTGAATACTTACAACATTTACAAACATATTCTAATATATTTTCATTAGATTTAATTTTATCATTAATTTTATTATTTTTTTTATCATTATTTATATTATTATCCATATTATTATCCATTTCATTTATATAATTTTTATAGTTATCAAAAATATATTTAATCTGATGGGGTTTACATTTAAAAAATTCTTTATTATTTATTCTTGGAAACCCTGCACTAACAATTTTTTTATGTATAATATTTTCTAATTGAAACATTTTAGAATATTCAACTTTAATAAAAAAAACACATTCAAATTTATCAACAAGTTGTCCCGATAAATTTTTCATTCTCTGAAAAATATCAGCAGTACATCCTACTTTTACATAATCTGGATAACAACTTATAACTGCACAATATATATATCCAAAAACATTATTATTCATATAATATTATTTTATAATATTTATTTTAATAATTATACGCACTTATTTAACTTTTATAAAAATTGAATACAAAAATACTTATCATTTAATATAATAATTATAAATTATACAAATAATGTCGATCATATGTAGATTCCCTCCAGAGCCTAGTGCAAGTCTTCATTTGGGTCATCTTAAAGCTATGATGATAGACTTTGAACATAATATTGATTGTAAGTGTATACTCAGAATGGATGATACAAATCCTAATACAGAGAAGCAGGAATATGTAGATGGAATAATAGATGATGTAAAATGGCTTGGATTCAATCCGTATAAAATAACATATACTTCGGACTATTTTAATAAACTTTATGAATATGCAATTCTATTAATAAAAAACAATTTCGCATATGTTGATCTATCAAATGGCGAGACTATATCAGATATGCGACATAAAGGTATTGAATCAGAATTTAGAAACAAATCAATTGAATGGCATTTAGATAATTTTGAGATGATGAAAAACGGATCATATAAAGAAAATGAAGCGGTATTAAGATTAAAAATAGATATGAATAATCCTAATCATACATTAAGAGATCCTATAGCATATAGAATCTTACACACACCACACTATAGAACAGGAACAGAATGGAAAATATATCCATCATACGATTATAGTCACGGTATAGTAGATGCAATAGAAAACATTACATATTCATATTGTACAATGGAATTTTATGTAAGAAGAGATCAGTATTATTGGCCTATAAATAGATTGAATGAATTAGGGGAGAAATTAGAACCAGCAACAGTTAGAGAATTTGGTAGATTATCAGTAGAAAATAATTATTTGTCAAAAAGAAAAATTAAAGAATTAATTAATTTAGGATATATTGATAATTTTGATGATCCAAGATTATTAACAATAAAGGGATTAAAAGAAAGAGGATTTACACCAGAATTATTAAAAAAAATAATAACAGAAAATACAGGAATGTCAAAAACTGATACCTGTCTTACGGAAGATCTTATAAATCATTATATCAGATCATATTATGATGATAACGCATTGAGGGTATTTGGTGTTATTGATCCTATAAAAGTTACAATATTATCAGATAATATTATAATACCATGTAAACATCCTAATCACCCAACAAAAGATCTAGGAATACATGAAACAATTTTAACAAATAATATAATAATAGAACGAGATGATTTTAGAGAGAAAGATGATCCTAGCTATTATAGATTAGCACCAAATAAAACAATTAGATTAAGATATAACGATTTTTTCAAATATGATAGTCATGATGATAAAGAAATAAGAGTTTTGCCAATAATACCTGAAAATCCAAAGAAAATGAAAGGTGTTATACATTGGGTTTCGAGTGAATATTCTACAAAATGTATATTTGAAATTTACGATACATTATTAATAGATGGCAAATTTAACGAAAATTCAAAGAAAACATATAATGGATATATTGAAAATTTTGTAATGGAAAAAATAGATGAAAATTTACCATTTCAGTTGGAAAGAGTGGGATTTTTTAAGTTTTATAAATTTATAGATGGTAATCCTGTATTTCGCAAAATAATAGGACTTGTTGATAAATATAAAAAATAAATAAATTCATTAAATTTTAATAGCAAATTTATATATATATATTATAATGGATATAAATCAAAAAATATTTATAGCGATAATAATAATACTAACATTATATTTAATATATATACAATTTTATAGTGCTGTTGAAAGATTTACAAATACACAAACATCAAATGAAGCATTACAAACAATATCATCAGTATTTAATAATCAAAATATGTCACTTAGTAATTTAAATACTACTGGTAATATATTTTCTAGCGGCCCAATAACATCTCAAGGAGATATTAAATCATTTGGAAATATAATTACTACTGGTTCAGGTGCTGGATTTACATTTAATGATAGAACAGGAGGTCCATTATGGCAATGGTATGGAAGTGGTGCTGCTAATTTATGGAATGGATCTGGTAATGTTTTTACTATTGATAAAAGTGGAAATGCAAATATAACAGGAAATTTAAATGTAACAGGTAATATAATAGCTAATAAAGATATAACTATTAATAATTCTAAAATAGTATTAAGGGATAATAATGGCAATCCTACGATAACATTAGATCCATCAACTGGAACTATTATTGCAAATAATTTAATATTAACATCAAATTTAGATGGATCAGGTGGATATATATTAAAGGGAAATAAG
>Ga0209085_1002115_pt1 | contig 11502 bp, 9 predicted proteins | sample C_131016_EF_Meta_FD_187310 | JGI IMG/M metagenome (GOLD analysis project Ga0209085, IMG submission 187310) | Freshwater microbial communities from Lake Croche, Canada to study carbon cycling - C_131016_EF_MetaG (SPAdes) (version 2) | ecosystem: Environmental > Aquatic > Freshwater > Lake | place...
GAAGTCTTGAACGTGCAGCCAGGCTTTGGCGCCCGACAAACGCGCTGCCAGCCAGGCCGCCGGGGCGCAGAAAAAAGCTGGCGCCACCACGAACACCACCTGCGGCTGCCAGCCCACCAGCTTGAGCGTCATCCAGGCGCTGCTCAGCGCAAAGCTGGCCAAATGCAACATGCGGTTGAGGCCGCCCAGACGCTTGGGGATCCACACCGGGCAGCGGTAAACGGTGAGCCCGGGCATCGGATGCTCGGTGATGAATTCGCGGCCTGAATAACCCTCGGAGAGCTGCCACGCCGGGTAGTAAGGCGGCGCGCACACGACCGACACCTCGTGGCCACGCGCCACCAAGCCTTCAGCCATTTCGCCCGAGTACTTACCGATGCCGGTCAGCTCAGGACTGAAATTCATGCTCACGAGAACGATCTTCAAAGCGAACTCACCCCCCCCATTTGGGGAATATGTTCGTCTTGCGACATGACGCGGCCATGTCGTCTTGACCGGTCCGAACGGATCAGTCGGAAGCGACTGACGACCTCACTCGTGGAAGTCGAACGTGGGAAAACCGGCCGTCTTCAGCATGCTGTCGCGGCGTGCCGAGGTGAAGTCGGCAACGGCCATCTCGCGCACCAGCGTGCGGAAATCGGTGGTCGGCACCCAGCCGAGCTTGCGCTTGGCCTTGGACGGATCGCCCAGCAGGGTCTCGACTTCGGTCGGCCGGTAGTAGCGCGGATCCACCCTGACCACCACGTCGCCCTTGCGGCAGGCCAGGGGCGCGCTCAGGCGGCTCGAATCGACCGCCGAGACCACGCCGATCTCATCAACGCCGCTGCCACTGAACTCGAGCGTGATGCCCAGTTCGGCCGCGGCAAATTCGGCGAACTGCCGCACGCTGTGCTGCACGCCGGTGGCGATGACGAAGTCTTCGGGCTGCTCTTGCTGAAGCATCAGCCACTGCATCTCGACATAGTCCTTGGCATGACCCCAGTCGCGCAGCGCGTCCATGTTGCCGAGGTGCAGGCAGTCCTGCAGCCCCAGCGCGATGCGCGCGAGAGCGCGGGTGATCTTGCGAGTGACGAAGGTTTCGCCGCGCAGCGGGCTCTCGTGGTTGAACAGCACGCCGTTGCACGCGTACATGCCGTAGGCCTCGCGGTAGTTCACCGTGATCCAGTAGGCGTAGAGCTTGGCCACCGCATAAGGGCTGCGCGGATAGAACGGCGTGGTTTCCTTTTGGGGGATTTCCTGCACCAGACCGTAGAGCTCGCTGGTGCTGGCCTGGTAGAAGCGCGTCTTCTTTTCGAGACCAAGCAGCCGCATGGCTTCCAGGATGCGCAGCGTGCCGATGCCGTCGGCATTGGCGGTGTACTCGGGCATTTCGAACGACACGCCCACATGGCTCATGGCCGCGAGGTTGTAGATCTCGTCGGGCTGCACCTGCTGAATGATGCGCGTGAGGTTGGTGCTGTCGGTCAGGTCTCCGTAATGCAGGATGAAACGCTGGTGATCGACGTGCGGGTCTTCGTACAGGTGATCGACACGCTCGGTGTTGAACAGCGACGAGCGGCGCTTGAGGCCATGCACCTCGTAGCCCTTGGCCAGCAGCAGTTCGCTCAGGTAAGCGCCATCCTGACCGGTGACACCGGTGATCAAGGCCTTTTTGACGGGTGGAGCAGATTCGTTGTGTGGCATGGGGGTGGGCTTTGATGGCCTGACAAGACGCGGTGGTCGGCGACCTTAGCGCGCGACGGTGACAGCCCCGTGGCGTCGCCGCGGCGCACACGGTGGTCGACCTGTCACACGTCACTGCTACGGTGGAAGGTTGTTGTTCACCGATCCAAACCATGATCCTGCGCCGCCCGTTCGTCATCAGCCTGCTTGCATTGACCGCCGCATTGAGCGGCTGTGGCGGCGGCGGGGGTGGAAGTTCCTCGACCAGCGCCACGACCTATCCGTCATCGGGTGCGTACCAATGGGTACTCAAGGGTTCAGGCAGCCAGAGCAACCCGAATTTCGCCTTGTCGCTGGTGCACCCGAGCCAAGCCGACACCGAATACCCGATTGAATCGGGCAGCAGCACCGATGTGACCGACGCGCTTCTGGTGTCGAGCGGCAGCGTCAATGCCAGCAGCCAGCAGGTGACGCCAGTGACACCGGCGTTCCTGATGTACATCCGCGGTGGCGACGTGGTCCTGCTGCCGATGCAGGCCAATGGCAAGTCACCCGCCTCGCAGCGCATCTCGGCGGGCAGTTCGTCAGCCTGCAAGTTCGTCCGTGAGTTGGCGGGCATCGACTACGCGACGCCGCAAAACTCGCGCTTCATCGTGACGACGGCGGGTGCCGATGGTCTGTGCGACAGCAGCGACGACGGCCGTGCTGAAGTTCGCAAGGACGCCTCGCTCGGTCTGGTGCTCACCCCGATTTCCACCGGCTCCGCGCCTCTGGGCCTGGTGCGTGACCCCGCCACGCTGGCACCTGCCGGCTGGCTGTTTGCTCGCACGGTGGGGCTGTGGAACGGCTCGAGCTACAGCTACGTCACCATCAGGTCGAGCACGGATGCACCGTTGCAGTCGGTCGTGGGCAGCACCTACCGGCAGACCCTGGCCTGGGACGGCACGCAACTGAGCGTGATCGATTTTTCGAACCTAAGGGCGCCATTCGAAACCCCGCTCAATCCAGCCATCACGGGATCCACCGAGGGGTGGCAGTTGATCGGCTTCGATGCCACGGCGTTCTATGTCTACACGGCATCGACCACGTCATTCACCGACCCGTGGCGCATGCTCAAGGTCTGGCTTGCAGCCCCCACTGCCACTCAGATGGCCTCAGGAACTGGCGTCGTCGCGTTGTCGAGCATGGGCAACAGCTGGCTGTACCTCACGGTGGCCGATCAGCTTTGCTCCGGGACCAGCACCTGCACTTATCTGATCCGGGTGAAGAAGGCCGACGTGGGTCTGAGCATCGCCAATGCCGATTTCATAGGAGCCCCCAACACGCTGATCCGGATGGAGGCCGGAGCCAACGGCATCGACTTGCTGTCGTTCGAGCCCGTCGTCGAGAGCGGCCCTTCGGTAACCACCCTCGCCTACTTCAAGGAGTTTGACGCTGAGCCGACGCAATTGCCCTCGCCGCTGGGCGACATACCGAGCGCCAAGTCAATGGGCCTGGCCGCGGCCAGCACGCTCAACTTCAACTCCAGCGAAAGCCGCACGCGCTTCGTCTATGCCACCGGCTACACCGTGGCGCAGCAGTTCAACTCGGCTACCTTGAATGCGCTGGAAACCTCAGGCTCGAGCTATTCGCCCATCGCGCTAGGCGCCCTGCCCGGCGCCACAGACTACGGCAGCGACCCCAGCCTGGCGAGCGTCATTGCCGGCCCGTCGGCCTACGGATCTGCCTATGTGGCGCGGGTGTCGGGCGGCAGCTTGCAATCCAGCGGCTCGAAGGTGTACTCATTCGACGCCGGTACCGCCAACAGCCTCACACTGAAGACGAAAGTCGTCAATTGAGACCGCGCCGGCCTGCGTAGCGAGCCCGTCGACGCTCTGGAATCGCATCTGACCTGGAACCGAGATGAACCGCCCCCTGCTGATTCAGATCGTCCCGCCCGGCCAGGGTGGCGTGCGCGACTACTTGGAATGCCTCAAGTCGCAGTGGGCCTGCGCAGGCATCGAGTCCCATGTGATCGAGCTGTCGCGGGACTTGGTAAATACAAAAAGCCTGCTGGATCGCGTGTTGTCGTTGGTCGATGCGGGTACCCAGCCCCACTCGCAGGCAACGTTCTCGCTGTTGCTCCACTTTTCAGGCTATGGCTACGAGCGCAGGGGCCTTTGCTTTTGGCTGCTGCGCGAAGTCGAGCAGGCAAAAGCGCGGCTGGGTGACCGGTTGCGTGTGGTCACGATGTTCCATGAGCTGTTCGCCTCGGGCCCGCTTTGGGGCTCGGCCTTCTGGCTTTCGCCCTTGCAGGCGCGCATTGCCCGGAAGCTGGCGTGCATGAGCGATGCGATCTGGACCAACACCGAGTTGCACGGCCGGTGGCTGCGCGAGCAGGTGGGGCCGTCGACGCCGATCACGGTGCAGCCGGTGTTTTCCAACGTGGGCGAGCCCGAGCACCGCGCGCCCACGTCGGGCCGCGAGCCTTCGCTGGTGGTCTTTGGTTCGGTGTCGACGCGCCGACGGGCGCTGGCAGCACTACCGCGCTGCGCCGAAGCTCTCGGGCGACAGGGAATCAGCGAAATCCTCGAGGTCGGATCAGGCGAAGCGACGCCTTGGACTGCACCAGGGCTGAAGGTGCGCTTTCTGGGTCGCATGGAACAGCCCGAACTGCGCGCACTGCTCGAGCGCTCGGCCTACGGTTTGATCGAATACCCGCCGAATTGCCTTGGTAAGTCCACCGTGTTTGCTGCATATGCCGTGCACGGCTGCGTTTCGATCAACGTGGCCGATGCAGGCCATGATTCGGATGGTTTGCAGTCGGGCCAACACTTTGTGAACCTGTCGCGAGACGCACTGTTACCCGCCGACCCAAAGGCTCTAGAGGCCATGGCCACGGCGGCTTGCAACTGGTACGCCCCCCACTCCCTGAGCCGACAGGCCACGGCATTTGCCGCGTCTTGTGGTGTCCACCCCACGCAAAGGCCTGACCGTGAATGACCCACAAACCACCCCGCGCCGCGCCCTGATCTGCGGCATCAGCGGCCAGGACGGCGCCTACCTTGCACGCTGGTTGCTCGAGTGCGGCTACGAGGTCTGGGGCAGCTCACGCGACGTCGGTGGCGCGGGCTTTGCCAATCTGCGCCGGCTCGGCGTGCATGACCGTGTGCGGCTGTTGTCGATGGCACCTGAGGATTTCCGCAGCGTCTTCGTGGCGCTGCGTGCAGCCAATCCCGACGAGGTCTACTACCTGGCGGGCCAGTCTTCGGTCGGCCTGTCGTTCGAGCTTCCGGCCGAGACGCTGCAAAGCGTGGTCTTGGGCACACTCAACATGCTGGAAGCCTGCCGCTTGATGGAGCGGCCCGTTCGGCTGTATCACGCCGGATCGAGCGAGTGCTTTGGCGATGCCAACGGCGAGCCGGCCAATGAGCAAACACCGTTTCGCCCGCGCAGCCCGTATGCGGTGGCCAAGGCCTCGGCCTTTTGGCTGGTCGACAACTACCGCGAGGCCTATGGCTTGCATGCGTGCAGCGGCATTTTGTTCAACCATGAATCGCCACTGCGTCCGAGTCGCTTCGTCACGCAGAAGATCATCGGCGCCGCCTGGCGCATTGCCAACGGCTCCACCGAGCGCTTGCAGTTGGGTCGGCTCGACATCGCACGCGATTGGGGCTGGGCACCCGAGTACGTGGTGGCCATGCACCGCATGCTGCAGCAGGACACACCGAGCGACTACGTCATCGCCACGGGCCACACCCACACGCTGGAGCAATTTGTGGAGACGGCATTTTGCCAGCTGGGGCTCGACTGGCGTGCCCACGTGGAGCAACGTCAGGAGCTGATGCGGCCTAACGAACTGACCGTCAGCCGGGCCGACCCGAGCTTGGCCGCAGCCCATCTGCAATGGCAAGCCACGAGCAGCATGGCGCAGGTGGTCTCGAAGATGATCGATGCCCTGAAGGCGACACCACCGCCGCAGTGAGCCGCGGTGACCGGTCGGGTCAGACCGCCGTTTACTGCAGCGAAATGTGATCCGGCATGCTGACCGGTGCAATCCACTCGGTCGGGGTCTCGGCCTTGTCGCCAAGGCTCACCAGTTCTTCGATGACGGCACGCGCACAGGCCAGCGCATCCATGGCGTTTTGCATGCTGGTGATGTCGACGGCCAGCGGCTGCGCGCGAAGCTGCCGCTCCAGCCATTCAAGCTGGGCGGTCACAAAGCGGAACTCTTGGTACGAAGTCATGCCGTTGGCCTTTCCAGAGACAGGCACTACAGCCCATCTCGAACCGTCACCTGAGCTTTGATTTTGCCCAGGCTTGATGAAAACATGGCGCCAGACGAGGCGGATTTACTAGTCCGTTCGGATCATCCTTAGCTTCCCATGATGCGAACGGGCTAGACCCAGGCGGGCTATGACTCGACGGATTGTCTTGCTTGCTGCCTAACATCCTGCGACAAACAGCACGACATGAGCACAGCCCTGACTTCGTCCAGACCCGCGCCGGCGAATGCTCGCGAGGCACAGGCACAGTCCCGCGGCTTGATGAGCGGCTCGGGCGCAAGCGAGCAGCCTGACTACCGCTTCGACATCGAAGGCTTGCGCGGCGTGGCCGTGCTGTCGCTGCTGGCGGTGCATCTGTTTCCGCAATGGGCGAAGGCCGGCTTCATCGGCGCCGACATCTTCTTTGTGATCTCGGGCTTTCTTTTGACGAGGAGCTTGCTCAAATCCCACGATGCGCGCTCGTTGAGCATCGGCGGTTTCTATGCGACTCGCCTGCGGCGCATCGTGCCCTCACTGGGCACCGTGCTGTTGCTCACGCTGGTGTTCAGCGTGCTCTTCACCTACCCGAGCGCCGCGCGAGAGATCGCCGCGAGCGTGGTGAACGGCTCGTTGTTCATCTCAAACATCATGCTGTGGCAAGACGCCTTGCAGCTGAGCCGGCCGGTCGACATGGGCCCGCTGGCTCATCTGTGGTGGTTGGGCGTCGAAGCCCAGTTCTGTGTGGTGTGGCCGGTGGTCGTGGCGCTGGTGCTCAGGCGCGGTCGGTGGAAGCTCGAGGTCATCGCCGCGCTGGTGGTGCTGTCGTTCTCGCTGAATGTGTTGCTGGCTGCATCGACCGCTTCGCCTCATCTGCTGCTGCCGTTCACACGCCTGTGGGAGCCCATGCTCGGCGGCTTGCTGGCGTTGGTGATGCACGACTCAGGCAAACAGCGTTGGGCAGAAGCACTGTATTCGCAGCGCGCAAGCGACACGCTGGGTTATGCCGGCGCGGTCTTGCTGGCCGCAGCGGTCTTGCTCACCGACCGCGCCACCCACCTGCCCGCAAGCTGGGCGCTGCTGATCACGATGGGCACCCTGGCGCTGCTGGCCGCCGGGCCACTTGCCTGGGTCAACCGCGTGGTGCTGTCGAATTCGGTGTTGCGCTTTTACGGGGCGATCAGCTTTGCGCTGTACCTGTGGCACTGGCCGCTGCTGGGATTCACCTCGGTGCTGGGCATCCCAATGTCGCAGGAGTTGCGCGTGATCATCCTGACGGCCAGCGTGGTGCTGGCGTCGCTCACGCACGAACTGGTCGACAGGCAGGCCCAGAAAGGCGCGCACCAGCGCGGGTTGCCGCTTGCGGCGCTGGCATGGCTGGCAGCGCTGGCGCTGTGCAGTTGGTATGTTGTGTCCACCGACGGGTTGATGGCGAGCTTTCCGCAAGACATGCAGCGAGCGCCCTTCTGAGGCGATGTGCGCAGGCCGTTTGGCTGCTCAGCAACCGTGCGCGAGTCGGCGTATCTCGTTGGCCAGAATGGTTGCCATCACCGCGTTGCCCTCGACGCTTGGATGGACCCATCTTTGTAGAGCGCTGGCTTCCATTGCGGCATGGCGGCCAGGTCGATGAGCACCACGCCATGGCGAGCCGCCACGCGCTGCACTTCAGCGCGATCGGGCAACCACTCTTTGCCGGCCCGCGCCATCTCAAGCTGCTGTAAGTCGGGACACAAGAAGATGACGCCCGCGGGGCGGCGGCCGCTGGCCTGTGGTGGCGCTCGTGCTGTCTCGGTATCGACGGTGGGCGCTTCAGTTGATCCTCGGTGGCCTCGTGGTCTCCTTCGTATGGAACATCGCATGGGTCGTCGACAAACCAAAGGCCACGTTTTTCCTGCCGCCCACGAGATTCTGGGAACTGCTGGTCGGGGCACTGCTGGCGTACCTGACGGTTTACCGCGAACGTCCTCTTGACTGGCTCAGCAAGCGCCTGCCCTCAAGCTGGAAGTCCGGCCTCGCAGGCGATCTTCTGTCGTGGACGGGTTTGGCCCTGATCATTGCGGCGTTGTCGCTGATCGACAAGACCGACCACTTCCCAGGCTGGTGTGCGTTGTTGCCAACGCTCGGTACTTTCGCGTTCATCGCAGCAGGGCCAACGTCTCAAGTGAACCGTCGGGTCCTGTCGCATCCCGTGATGCGCTTCTATGGCGGCATCAGCTATCCGCTGTACCTTTGGCATTGGCCGCTGCTGAGCTTTCCAATCGCTCTAGGCATCGATATGTCAACGCAGTTACGCGTCGGCATCTTGGTTGCCAGCGTGGTCTTGGCAGTGCTGCCCGTGCAGTACGTCGAAAAGCCGATTCGCTCGGCACCGCCGGGCCCGGCGATGCCGATCGGTCTGTTCGCGCTGCTGGCCATCATCGGCATCTGCGGATGGTCCGCTTAACGCAGCGACGGCATGCTCGACAGGTATCTAATCGATGCTAAAGCCATCGCGTCCGCCGAGTTCGCGTCGGAGTGTCTAGAGTATCGAGCGAATCGATGCTTCCTCAGGCTCGACGCCAGACCAGAACGATTTTCTCCGGAGTGCTCGGGGGCAGCCACATCGCATAGCCCCTTGATGTTCCTGTGGGGCGACTCGCATGCGGCAGCCCTTTATTCGGGGCTGAGCAAGCTCCTCGCGGAGCAGAACAACCCCCCACCGTCTCGCGCAGTTCACGGCGGCCCTCTGCCCGCCCTTTCTGAGCAGCCTGGCGCGCAGCAGCTCGACCTGCACGTCCACAACTGCCGCTGTAGTGAGTAAGCTTGTTGAGACTAGCCCCGCTACCGTCGTTTTAGCGGGCCACAGGTCCCGATATGGCAGCGACCAGTCGCAGCAGGAAATCATCATGACCCAACTGCCAGAAACGGCGATGTGGCTACATGGGATCGGCGTCAAGCGCGTCGTTGTCTTCGGGCAGGTGCCGACATGGACGATCGCACAGCCGCGCGTGCTCAGGACAAACTGGAATCGAACCCGCCGCATCGTTGAGCGCACCTTCGATCATCTTGATCCGTCATCGGCAGCGTTGGATGACGCGGTCTCGAGGGCAGTCGCGGGAACTGGCGCACAGTTCGTGTCGCCGATGTCGAAGTTGTGCGATGAGACGGGCTGTCTAGTTGCACTGCACCGGCAGGACGGCATGCATACGGTGGCTTTCGATAACTCGCACCTGGGAACTGAAGGTTCGTTTGAACTGGTGAGCCGAAGCGCCACATTCCTGATCCATCGGCTGTCGCTTGGCGCTTCACGAGTTGGAGCGCCAGCGCAGATGCAAGCGCAACGACCGGGGTCTAGAGTGGTCACCTTGTTGGCAAACGATTTAACGTCTATCGATAGAACGAGCTAGATAACGAGGTGAGACGCTACACGCCGTGTCTTGCCTTTCAAGAAAGCCAAACATCAGGGCTGCGGCTCTTCATGCTGATTGACGTCATCCGATCGCATAATGGGTGAGCAAGGCTGTCAGCCCGGCAAGCCAGAGCAGCGGTTGAATCAATGTCTCCACGTGCATGAAGAAGAGTCTGACAGTAAGCGCTAAATCCGTGTGGGCAAGACTGAATAGTTGGTCAAGCAAGCCGACCGACCTCAACATCATCGTCTTCTCAAAAGACCGGGCGCCTCAACTCGATTTGCTGCTGCGGACGTATGCCCGTTATGCCAAGCCACATCCCACGCCAGTGAGGCTCCAGTACGCGGCATCAACAGCCTTGCACGAGCAGGCATACCGCGACGTGATTGCGCATCACCAACCGATACTCTCAAGCGTCGCACCAGAAACGGGTTTCAAACCGACGCTGATCACCTTGATGAGCAACTGCAGCGCACGCAACGTCATGTTCCTGGTCGACGACATCGTGTTTATCGAAGACTTCGACATCGACATGCTGTCCCACTGGGATACCGGTAGATCCATATTCAGCCTGAGGCTTGGAGCCAACATCTTGCGATCGTTCAACAGTGGGGTGGATGTACTTCCGCAACCTCGACTGCAACGGGCTTTAGCGGGCAATCAGGAAGTGCTGAACTGGGCTTGGCGAAGCGGCGAGCTTGACTGGAGTTTGCCCACTTCGCTCGATGGCAATGTGCTGCCCGCGGCAGAGCTTGTCCCGCTCATCGCAAGTCAACAGATCAAGGGGCCGAACTCGCTTGAGCAAGCGCTGGGGAATTACAGATTCCTTTTCAAGTTCCGTCTTGGTAGCTGTTATCCAACCTCTCGGCTGGTGAACTTGCCGATGAACACAGTCAAATCCGAATCAGGTTTTGATTTCCCGAACCTCAACATCGACCCAACACATTTGGCCGAGCAGTACAGGCAGGGCATGCGGCTGGACATCGATGATTACTTGGGCATGAAACCGGACAGTTGCCACATGGAATGGGTCGCGAGAATGCAAACGCTCAAACCAAGTCAAGATGCATGAACAAGTCCGCCGGAGCACGCATGACGCTTTCATAGCAAGTTCGTAAGGTCATCAGATCTTGGGGTTATGACATTTGCGGCTACACCCCGATGTCCCATGCGGTTGCGCGGAGAACCAAGTCAAACGGCAGGACATCAACATCGCATGCAATTCCTTCAGCAGTTCATTGTTGGAAATGCTTCCAGCGCGCGAGCTGGCGGCCCCTGACTCCACGTACCGCGGCAAGGAGTCGATTGAGGTCAAAACCCTCGATTCCATCTTTGCGGGTCTGTGCTCTCCAGCAAACAATGTTTACCTGAAGATCGATACCCAAGGCTTCGAGAGCCGGGTTCTTCGAGGCGCGCGCGACTCGTTGGCCCACATCCATCTGGTGCAGATGGAAATGTCGCTGGTACCGCTCTATCAGGGCGAAATGGAGTTCTCTGACCTCCACACGCTGATGCGCGACATGGGGTACGCGCTCATCGCACTTGAGCCAGCGTTCTTCGATCCGGTGTCTGGCCAGCTTCTGCAAATCGATGGGGTCTTCCACCGCCCAGCCGAGGGTTCCGCCGTTTGACACGTCGCGCGTCCGGGCACATGACTTCAAGCGGCACCGGCTTCCCGCGAAACTTGCCTCAAGCAGGCCAGCGACTGGTCAGCAACCGATCTGGTTGCGGCGAACCGCCTTCTCGAGGATCGAAGCTAGCAGCGAATTGCCCTCCTTCGTCGGGTGCACACCATCGCGTTACATCGCTTTGGTCCAGCGCGGCTGATCAGCAAGGTCGACGATCGCCACGCCATGAGTCTTGCTCATCGACCGCGCCACCAACTTGCCCGCAAGCTGGTCGCTGCTGATCACGACGGGCACCCTGGCGCTGCTGGCCGCCGGGCCGCTCGCATGGGTCAACCGCATGGTGCTGTCGAATTCGGTGTTGCGCTTTTACGGGGCGATCAGCTTTCCGCTGTACCTGTGGCACTGGCCGCTGCTGTGCTTTCCAGCGGTGCTGGGCATCCCGATGTCTCAGGAGCTGCGCGTGATCATCCTGACGGCCAGCGTGGTGCTGGCGTCGCTCACGCACGAACTGGTCGACAGGCAGGCCCAGAAAGGCGCGCACCAGCGCGGGTTGCCGCTTGCGGCGCTGGCATGGCTGGCAGC